>Ga0080006_1137379_pt1 | contig 13089 bp, 21 predicted proteins | sample RS3BMetagenome_FD_69209 | JGI IMG/M metagenome (GOLD analysis project Ga0080006, IMG submission 69209) | Ferric oxide microbial mat and aquatic microbial communities from Rainbow Spring, Yellowstone National Park, USA - RS3B (SPADES... ...
CCACCGCTGACTGTTGCATTTAATACTGTAATCTGATTGACATCTATTGTTGAATTAGATACTGATACTGAAACTGTTTGTGGCGTATATGGTGGCTGGACAGAGCCGAAGCTTACGCTTGGCATCACGCCGCTAGGCGGGTAGGCACGGGTGCGGAGCCAAGTTAATGTTGCTGTTCCAGAATTTGATTGTAAGAAGAAACCAATATTATCAGTTGTCGGCGAAGATGCAGTAGCAGTATAAGAATTTGTATAATTCATATACGAAGTAACTGCAGAAGTAGAAGCAAGAATAGTATAAACTGCTGTTTGAACTGGATTTGATGCATAATTTGTTTGTGTGGTTGTGCTTCCCCTTTCCACATTTAAATAACTTGCAGTATTGGGGGCTTGTAATGCACCCATGGGTGTTCCACAAGTTCCACTTGCCCAATTACTTGTATCTGCAAATCCAAAACTAATATATGAGTTATTACCCCCAGCCGAATTACCACCACCGCCATACCAATCTAAAGCAATTGGTGCAGAATATGTTGATGAAGACTGCATACCTGTCGCTGTGCAGGTGGTGCTACTTCCAGAAATAGAAACTCCATTGTTAACAGTGCAAGTTCCACCACTTGTGCAAGTCATACCACTTGTAAACTTGTTCCAGCAAAATTTTCGTAATAACTGAATACGTCTGCTCCATCATCATACTCTGCATAAGTGCTTGATAATTGAGGTGCTTCGCCTATGCCGCTTGTTCCGCTACTGCTAAGAAGGTTTGTGCTTTTGCTTACGAAGCCAAGGTAGATGGTTAGCTTGCCACTTGCCGCTATGCTCGGCGTAAGCTTTACCCAGGTTATCAGCTTGCCTGAGCTGTTGCTTTCAATCCACGCTGGAATTATTGTGCCGTTGGCATAGAAGTATTCGAAGTTGGCAAAGTTGTTGTTATAGGTTATGTAGCTGCTGAATGAGCTTTCGGTTATATTTATCATCTGTTGGAATGGCGAGGGCGTGGCTGTGGTTTGGCTGTTGGTTATGTTGACTGCTACATAATATTGAATGCCAGAAGGAACAGTTATAGGGTCTTCAATTAGCGATGTATAGTTTGAATTACCACTTGTTTTTATTATCATTTCTACCTGCTGTGTTACTGGAATTTTGTAATTTTTCGTTATGTTGATATTCTTACTATTGATTGTATTACTGAATAGAACAGTTCCGTTTGTTATATCTTTTATCGTTACGTTCCAAGAAGCAGTATTGTTGGCAAGCAGAGAAGACTTAAAAGATACATTCAGAGGATACCAGTTGTTACTAGTCAAGCCGAAGTGTCCCCCTATAACAGGCACGCCGAGAGGGACAGGTATTGTTTGGTTTGTGGTTGTGCAGACATCACCAAGATTTGTATCAACGCAGAGCTGGGGTGATGCTTTTGTTACATTTGCTTTAACAATGTAGAGAGTTCTCTGGCTACTATTAAAAACAGAGAAATTAACTGCTTTGTTTGCAGATAAGTAATTTCCTGATAATTTAATATGCCCATATGGTATGGTTTTTGAAATATTTCTATAAGCAATCAAGCTAGTATTCAAATTTGTTCCAAAGGTATGTGAAGAAATAATGCTTTTAATTTGATTTGCAGACAAAATATTGTTTAAGTTTATAGTATTGTTTGTTGCTAAATTATTAAGAGTAGTAATAATACTGCTTTTGGTTGATACACCCATTTGTTCAAGCTCGTTGGCTTCGGTTAAGTAAAACTGAGTTAAATTAAGATATGAATAAAAAACAAGTGTGTTGTTTTTTCCATAAGTTAATTGTCCAGTAAGCAGAGAGCTTGGTGATGTAGCTGACATATTATAAGTCCAGATATTACCACTCAAATCTATTGATGCAAGAAGACTAGTACTGAATAACATATAATTTAATCCAGAAATTGGCTTGATATAGCTTGGCACTGTTACTATTGTATTGCCATTCTGTGTTATAAAGTGAATATTGTAATTAGTTGCTCCTGTAGTGCCGTTAATAGTATACCAACCAGAAAGCAAAGATAAATTTAAACTGACACCTGCTGGCAATCCTTCTACTATTAAGTTTGTTACATTTACTATAGTGTTGCTTGTTATAGTATTACTTGCTATTGTATTACTTGTAGTTGTATTACTTAGCACTATATGACTTATACTAGTCAACAATGCAAGAAAGACTAAAGTAAGCAAGATTTTATTCATGCTTACTCACCATCATCAAAGTATAACATTATTTCATCTGGATCTTTACTATTAACTATCTTTGCCCACTTTTGTGCTGTGCCTGCATGCTTTATTGCTTCAAGCATTGTGCTGTGCTCTGTTATTTCGCCGTCGACAATCGCATAAAACTTCGTTTTGTTTTTCATATTATCACACTAAACTCTTAAAGAAGTTAATTATACTGTTTATGAAGCTTTGAATTGCTGTTGCTATTGAGTTAAAGAATGATGTGTTGGTTATTGTTATTGTGCTTGTCGGTGGTGTTATACTTTCTGTTTGCGGTATTACTGCAAAAGGCTTCTGCTGAAGTAGTATAACCTTTGGTGTACTCCAAGCTGACCAAGCACCATTACTAAATGTTGCGTTTGTTGTCTGACAAGAGACTCCAGCTACGTATACGCCTGTCTGCGTTGGCTTGAAGTTTATTGTATTGGTGTAGTTTGCTGTCGTCATATTCATAAGACTGCTTTCATATACAAATGTTTTGGTGTTGTTATAATAAACAAAGCTACCGCAGAATGTTTCCTGAACAAAGCTTGAACCAGAGATCCACGGAACTGTTAGCTGTGTCTTGTTGAGTGTTATTGCTATGTTAATTGTGATTGTTCTGTTGACGTAGGTTGTGTTCGTTGCTGTGGTGAAGTTTGCTCCAGATATGCCGACTGAGAATATGTTAGTTGGCAGTGAAAACCACGCTTTAAAGTTGCTGAATATACTTAGTAGCAGTGCTTGAATGTTTGCTGATATCGCAGAAAAGAAGTTTGAAGGTGTGGAAGCTGGTGGTGGCGTTGTTGGTGGTGCTTGTGCTATGATAACTTCGTGTGACTGAATATATGAGTTTGTCTGCTGAAGTAAACTGATTAGTCTCTGGTCAACATATGCTAAGTTTGCATTTGATCCACTTGTGCTTGTTGAAGGAACACAATCATAAATATAGCTTTGCCAATTTGAATAATTAAGCTGTGAAATTCCAAAACTACTAATTGTTTTGCCATTGCAATTAGTACCAAAATTATAGTAAGACAATTCTGAGCTAATATCATTTATAGCTTCCTGAATCTGCTGGTTGTTAAAGTTAATAGCATTCTTTATCTCTGTTTGATTTGAATAGTTTGCTGGCAAGCAGGCAGTGTAAGCAGGACCTGCTCCCCCGTCCCATCTCCCATAAATTGGATAATAAACACACGAGCTATTTACTCCAGGAGTCCACATAATAGGATAGCAATAACCAATACTTTGGTTAATGTATGGTTGTCCATTAGACGCATAGGTTGCACCCATAGGACAATTAAATTGTGACGGATTTTCAAGATTTGCTACAGGGAATGGAGGTATAACTCCACTTATTGCCAAAAGTCCTGTCTTCATTATCACAAGTATGGCTAGCATTATTATGCCCGCAACAATCAATCTTATATCTCTCTTTATCACATTATCACCATTTAAATAGCAAACCACCTTGCAAAAGCTTGAATTATTGAGTTAATAAATGATTGAATAGCAGAAGCAATATTACTAAAGAAGTTTGATTGTGAAATTGGTGGTTGCTGGGTTGATGGCGGAATTGTGGTAGTTGCTGTCGTTGTTGTGGATATAGACGTAGTTGTTGGTATTGTAGTCGTTGATGTTGTTTGTATAGTTGAAGATGATGAAATAGTGGTCGTTGAGGTGGTAGAAGTTGTTGTGGCAGAGCTGAGAGGTATTGTTATTAATAAGAATTGATAGCCACCACCACTCTGCTCTGAATACTGTGAAGGCAATGATAATTGAACAGACACCTGATTTGTATAGCCATTAGCTGATGCTGTTAAGTAAAGTATACCTGTCGTTGTGTTATATTGCTGGATTGGCAAACTTATAATACATATTGCAAGATCGACACCCTGCTGGCTTGGACTTACATACTTTTGCGAAATTGGATAAACACCATTGATTGGAGCATCAAATTCTGTAATTGTCTGACCAAGATTAAAATATTCTACTTGTGTTTGACAGCTACCAGATGTGCTCTGATAAGATGAACTAAACTGATAATTGATAGTAGCAGGCAACTGAGCAAGTGATGGGTAGGTGTATGTGTCAATATAGATAGTCTGTTGAGCTATTGTTGAGCCAAGATTATAGAATGAAAAGATATGTCCAAAGCCGATTAAGACTATCACCAATAGCAGTAAGGCAATAACTAAACCAATTTTGTTTTTTCTTATATGACTTGCCATATGCTCATTCCAAATAGGGCAAGAATGCCCATTAGTATTAATATAACAGCAATTAATTTAATAATTGCTTTACCAGCAACTAAAATTATAATGCCAAGAACTATTAAGCCGATTGGTGACAAATGCCAGAGTGTGCTACTTATTTGCGACCATGCCTGCTGTGTTAGCCAACTTGTTATTGAACTTGTTATATCAAGCAACATTAACTTCACCTTTACCAAACTTACTCTGATAAACTGCGACTATTATTAAAGCATAAACCACAACCACCAAAGTAGCTAAACCAAAATTTGCTCCAAGCTCTGAAGCACCAATAAATGAGTTATTTACGCTATGTGCTATTCTGCTTGCTATTGTGCTCTGCATTAGCCAATTAACCGAATCTGCTAAAACAGCAAAGAGCATTGCTGTGCCAATTAAAGTGTAAGGATCTGGTGAAGAACCATAAGCATAAATGTGAAGCAAGCCAAAAATAACTGAAGCAAGTAATATTGAAATCGCATGCTTTTGAAATGGCGTATTATCAATTTTTGAACTTATATCTTTGCTTATAAGCAAAACAAAGGCAAAGATAAAGAAGATTAATGAAACATAAGCCAAGTTAATAACGATAGTGATAATGCCCATAAGTAGCAAGACAATAGGTAACTTGAGTTTTGTGAATGTAGGCACTAGTGCAGAAGCACGAAAACTTTCTTCTGCCTCAACTGCGAGTATACCAAGAACCACAAGCAAAACTAAGTTGCCAGCATTACCTTGAGAAACACCAACAGAGAAAGGCAGAGGTGCACGGAAGAAAGCCAAGAAGCCACTACTTGAGCCGAGAATTAACGAGTAAATAAGCACAAAACCAATAGCACCACCAACCAAAATATCGGTAATAACTTTCTTTTGTGTTGTATCGCTACCGAATATAACCTCTGCAAACGTTTTGTTTTTAGATAGATAGCCTACGATAAGCAGAACAAGTGTTATTATGAATATTGGCAGATAGATGTTGCCCCAACTCTTAATGCTCTCGCTCTGAATAAAGTTGAAGAGGAAGAATATCGCTAGCAGAATGAAGAATGACACTATGTAAGTTAAGTCTCGCCTATTTGGCAGAGAGCTTACAAAGACATCCTTCGTCGGAAAGTTCAAAGCACATCACCTACAATAATTCACTCAAAATGCTTTATATATAGTGGTTCATTAGAATCTTGTCTATATGTTTTCCACGCATTATATTTTTTTAATAATTGTTTTCTTACTTTCTTAATCGCATCTGCACCACTTCTAGCCATTACTTGAGTAAAGTATGTATATTCATCATGCCAACGCCATTGCGTTCCTAGTTGATGAACATCTACCGCATATGCTCCTCTTACAAATCTCAAAGGATGAAATGCTCGTGCTGAAAATTTGTCTTTTCCTATCTTAAATGTCCTATATGTGTATTTGACTTTTAGTTTTTCCATAATCTCATCTCGTTTGTTTACCTATGCTTAACTTTATGCTTGTGCCCTGCTATGACCACGTATCTTGGATGATGCTTTACTTTTATGTGGTGCATGTGTAGGAAAGCAAGGTATTTCTCTTTCCTATATTCTTTATAAGCTAGCTCTGCCGCTTCTCTGAATTTCTTTGAGGCTTCTGGTGCATCCCTATGACTTATATTTGCTAATTGCATAAGGCTTCTTGCTACCCAAAGCTTTGGATTGGCTATGTGGTGCTCTTTTGCATACCTCAGTCCTGCCCTGTAGTTGGCTTCTGAACTTCTAGTGTGGCTATAAGGTGGGTGGTGCTCTGTGGTCTGAAGGTCTATTCCCATCGCATATTTTTCAGCTTCTGACTCCATATTGTCACCTTTGTCCATGTTCCAATTTTTCCAATTCTATAATTTCCTTCTTGAGTCTTCTTATGTGCCTTCGATGCACACGCTTATTGATGTGCATCATATGTGGTCTTATGTATATTCTTTTGCCTTTTCGAGTTACATAATGTCCTCTTACTCTGGTTTTCATCTTATCACCCATTTATCATAATCTTCTTATTATTGCTTTAGCAATAAACACCCAAATTGTGAAAAGAAAAATATAAGCAACTAACAATGGTATATTTGCAATTGAAGCAATGCCAATCCAGAAGTTCTGCTGTCCTGCTAGATAAAGCTGATATGCCCAAGCAAGAAGACCAAGAACCACGCCATATTGTAAAACTGGAACTTTAATTCGTGTTCTGTGTGTTAATGACAATGAAAGTCTTGCTATTAAAACAACTGCAAAGGATATTGCAATAATATAAATGTTAAAGATATTAGCAATAAAGAATCCATAACTGAAGAATAAAACAACTGCTACCAAAATAACAAATAGTATTATGAATAATGGGTTAGAAGCAATAAAAGTGCTAACTCCAAGAGCATCTGCTATCTCTCTACTTGCTTTTGCATTCCTTGCAAGTCTTTCGAGCTTTGTTTCATGCATTTTATCACTTTATTACATCTCCTTTATATATGCCAAGGCGTCTATCGAGTTCTTCTTCCGATAATTTAACCCATCGTGCTAATTCTTCTACAGCTTTAAGAAAATCTTTATAGGTCACAGGAATTATGTTTTCGTTTATATCTACTGTAGCTGATTTTTGAAAATTTCGTGTATAATAATATATTCTATGTCCCCCATACCATACTGCAAAACCATACACTTTCTTATTGACTACTACTGGCTTTATAATAGAATCCTTGTCGTTAACAAGATACAAAAAATCATCTAAATTTTCTCTTATCTTTTCGGCTATATCCATATTATCACCTATTTAAACATTAAACCTTCGCAAGCCTTCTAAGCTTAATCGCTCTGGCTTTATTTAGGCTTGTGTGGGATATTACTCTTGCATCTTTTGGAATTATATACTCATGACCATAATCCCACGACTCTGGAAACAATATTTGTTTTATCTTAATGTTTTTGGGATTAATCTTTATAACTACACCATCAACGAATTCATCATTATATTCATGCGTATTTTTTGATCCATACCAGTTAGATCTCGCATAATACGGCTCATTTTCAAATTTTGCAGGTCTCTTAAATACAGCATACTCACCTAGCTTCAAATCTCCTGCCAGAATTTCGTTTGTTTTCATTTTATCACGATATTCTATACCTAACACGTGGTGTGGGTGCAACCTTAACGCCACCTTTGCCTCTTCTCATAAAAGCATATGCTCCTATGATAATCAATATAACTGCAAGAACATACCAACCAACACCAATACCATTTTGATTGTTCGGCTGTGGAGGTACTTGGCATGACTGTGTGGTTGCGTTAAATATTGATGGTGGCGAGCAGAGTATATGGCAAGATGTGCCGTTCCAATAGTAGCCTTGCTGACAATTGTTTACTTCTGACTGGCAGTTTGTGTTGTTTACGTAGACTGTTCCTGGTGGGCAGTTTGGTTTTACTACTGCAGAAAAGCTGTATGTGTTGTGTATATTTGTATTCTCTGCTGAATAGACTGTTGCTATTAATGGAACATTTAGATTAGCGAGGTTAGGGTTGTAGAGACTTATTATCACAGATTCTGTTGCAGTTCCATCTGCTGGTATACTAAAGTCTGGAGACTGCCCTACTATTGTTCCATTTGGTGCGGTTACAACAATATAAGCTGATGCTTGAACTGAAGCGTTATTTTTAACTAAGAATGTAGCAGATATTGAACTACCAGATTGAATTACAAGTGGGTTAGGACTTTCACTCACTATTGTTGGGTAAGCAACAGGAACAAATATACCAAGAGATTGTGCAGAGACTAAGAATTGAATGTCTGGATAAAGAACAGGATTGCCTGTTACATCTACATAATAGTAAAATGGTGCTCCATTGTATACGTTATTTGCCATTGCAGTATAACGACCAATAATAGTGCCTCCATAATAAGGATTTGTTGGTTGAAGCTGTTCTGATAATAAGTTATTTACTTGCTGATTCTGGTAGTTTATTCCGTTCTGAAATGCAGAGAAGCTATAAAGATTGTCAAAAGGCACATTATTTATTTCTATGCCTGCTGGTTGTAGCCAAGCTGGGTTGAAGTTATTAAGTTGCTGTATAGTTGTTAATGAAATAGGATTAATTACTTCTTGTGTTCCATTCTCAAAGCCAATCAGTAAAGGTGATGTTGTACCGATATAAGTATTTAATGAGCCAACTTCATAACCGACGATTTGAGCAAGTGCTATGTTGCCATATGACTGTTCTGGTTGTGTATTAGTAAGATAGAATGTTTTAGACATTGTTCCATTGCTATAGATTATTGAAACATTTTCAGCAATTTCTGGACTACCAGCAGAGAAAACGCCAGCAACTTTAACAGAGGTAACACCATAACATGTTAATGTGTAGCCTTGCATAGTTGTACCGTAGTAAGATCCACTGTAAGCTTGTGCAAAAGTATAACCTCCATAATTAGAGCATTCGGAGGAATAAGCATTAAATATATTAGCTTCATCTGTGGCAGAGTTTAAACCACTTAAAGCAAAAGTATATGAGTTTGAATTAGCTGTCTGATTAACTTGAGCATATAAAGTTCCAAAACCAGCACCTTGACTGAACCAAGAAAAAGCAAAATCTATAGGCATAATTTTAAGCATATATATGTCTGTTCCGCTATAGGTATAAGGTATTGCAAGCTTTTGATAATTAAGCTTTGCGTTAATTGAAATCTGCTGGTTATTCTTAGTTTGGTAAGATGAATTAATAGCCGAAGCAATCTGCTGAGAAGAGGAACTAAAGAGGTATTGTCCTTGTCCGTTGAGTATGAAATTAACTAGCCAGAATGTTCCTGATAAATTGCCATAATTTGAACCAACGCTAACTTGTGAAAGAGAGGTAACAGCACCACCAACTTGCGGAGCACAATAAACATTTGATAAAGAAGTGCATTGATTATAATTGTAAAATGAAAGGAAATGACCACTACTTAACACTAATAAGCCTAGCAATATGACTATTATCAAGCCAATTGCAATTTTTCTGCCATTTTGCCTCATTTTATCACGTTTTTATTTTTAGGAGGAAAAACTCCAAAACCTCCTGAATACTTCACTTATATGGCATTAGCCATATATCAGTATTCCACCAGAGCTTGTTGTGACTGATGAAACTGGCGTTATCAATGATGCACCAGTACTTGGGTTTGCGAATAATCCTGTTAGTAGGTTGCCGTTCTGGTTGAAGTTTGCCTCACTCACAAGGTAGACATCTATTGGAGATGCAACCAAAGTGTTGCTTGGCAAGGTTGCTGTCTTTATTATAGGGTTTATTATTGTGTAGTTGTAGTTGCCAATTGCTGGCATCTGGTATGCTACTGTTGCAAAGCCTGCTGGTACTGATACTACACTGCTCGGCACAGAGATTGTTGGTGCATTGAGTTGAATACTTGATATCTGTGATGCGTTATATGCAAACATTATTGCATAGTTAGGGTGACCAAAGTATCCACTGCCTGCACTTATCTTCATCTGGAGCTGAGTTTCTGTGTAGCCGTTTGGTACGTTGAAGAACTTTGCTTGTCCTACGTAGCCTGCTATTGTGCCGTTGTTATAGCCAATGCTTGGCAGGCTTATAGGTGTGAGCTGGATTGCTAGTTGCTGTGCTGTCTGTGTTATCGTTGTCTGCACTTCCTTCAGATAATAGTTGCTGTTATCACCAACGAATATGTTGTAGCTCTGTCCGCAGTTTACTCCACTTATTGAAGTTCCTGCTGTCGCTGATGTCGTGCCACTTGCGAATGCAAGAGGTGAACTACCAGTGTAGACAGAGTATGATGTTGCTACCTGTGTTGGTGATGGTGGCACTGTTGCTGTGTTCATATAGTATGTCTCAAGCGAGAGTGTTGGTGCTACTGAAGATCCAGCACATGCAAGCGAAGGTGTCGTTGTTGGTGCTGGTGTGCCACTTGTGCTTGGCACTCCAACTGATGCTGGATGGAAGTATACTGCTCCGAGGTATATTGCTCCGAGTATTAACAAACCTACTACAAGAGCAAGCCCTACGTCATTTCTTTTTGCCATTTATTCACCTTTTCAAACCACTAGCCTCTTTTGAGAATTGCTTCGCATAATAAGGAACACGATTACTAACCACATCGGAGTTTTTGTATGCTCTCGTCTTACCGTCCAATTTGGACATCCAACCGCAGAGCGATGTGGTGTTCATCGTTTCACTTTATTATGCTTTGGCTAGTTTCCACGATTGTCCTCTCGTCGTGGGCGAGTAGTCTCTTTGCTTCATCCTGTCGTCAGCGTGGCTATATCCTGCCACCTCAACACACATGTGTGTTGAATCGTGTTGAGCATGATTTTTCATTTTATCACGCATGCTTATACTTCTTCTCAAGTTCCGACCTCCACTGTTTCAATCCAAGCTTTTGTGATTTATATGTATAAAAGCCCCACGTAGGCTCACCCCAAAGAGGATCACCTTCCTCTCGTTCTTTTGCATTTCCTATAGCTATCCTTTTAATTACCCTACCAACTGTCCAACCTTTCATAAATTCAAAACCTTCTGGAGCATCAATGATTTTCCTTTTTAGAATACTAAGTCCTTTATGGGCTTCTATTATGAACTCATAAGGGTAAAAAAACCATTTATCATTATCTTCTAAATCCTTCCGAACTTGCTCTATTGTATTTTCTTTAAAGTCTGTTACAAAAGCCCCATCTGGCGAAACTAATAAAGCTTCGTATTTTGCCATATTATCACGCATAAGCCTCAAGACCCCAGAGAGTATCACCTTCTTTTAGCTTTGCGTTCTTAGTTGCTATTTTCTTAATTGCTCTACCAACTGTCCATCCTTTTATAAATTTAAGAGATTCTGGCGTTGCAACATCAACTATTTTAGATTTATTTATGCGTTTAACTATAAGTGCTCCCTCTGCACTTGTAACTATAGGTACTCCTGTATATGCATCTCTAATTAAACCACTTTTAGTTATGTTTTTACTTAGGTCTTTAGTTACTTTTACAATAAAGATATACGGATAATAATACCACCTACTACCCATGTCTGCTAAGTCTTCTTGTACCTTCTCTATTGTATCTTCCTTAAAGTCGGTCACAAATTCTCCGTTAGGAGAAACCAACAATGCTACGTATTTTGCCATTTTATTCACCAACATTCCAAGAATCCCAAATAGGTCTTGGTTTTTTAGGTTTTGAGTTTTCGGCTATTATTTTCTTAATTGCCTTATATGTATTCCAACCCCTCATATATTTAATAGAATCTGGAGTTACAACATCAATGATTTTTTTCTTATAAACCCATTTAAGGTTATTATTCGAATGTTTTTTAGGCGTTTCTATAACAAACCTATAAGGATAAGTATATCCTTTGATATTTCTTTGCAAGTCATCATGAACTTTTTCTATCGTGTCGCCAAAATAGTCTATTATCCATCCACCATCAGGAGCAACCAGAAATCCAATATATTTTTTCATTTTATCACCCCTTACCTCCAAACTCTTGTTTCCATAAATCTCTTTCTTCTTTTTTCATAAGCTTTATTATAGGATGTTCCCTTTTTGACGGATCTCTCTGTTTAATTCCTGTTGCTGTAACTAAAAACATACCTGCAGGCATAGTTCCTGTCTTGAGAGCGTATTTATGATGTAAACTATCAAAATAATCATATAGATTAGTACCTAATACTTTTTCATTGTATTCAGCATCTTCTTGAAAATGTTGAATTTTATTTTCAGGTTCTATTTTATTGATAATAAATGATTTAACTGCACTTAAATCTGCAACTAGTTCTGGATCATGATTTATCATAGCTTCTCTGATAGCCACAATAGCTCTTCTTAATGCAGGATTCATCCTAGCTTTTTGTAATATTTCATTCAATTCTTCTATATTATATTTTCCTTTTATTTTTGTCATTTTAATCACCAATTATATTTTAACGTCCCTAGAGAACTTCGGTAGTTTTAATAATGTAACATCTTTATCTCGATAAATAATATCTTTAGATGATAAAGCATGAATGCCATAGACTTCTTGCAAGGTTCTCCTTTCAAGCTCGTCTGAAGTAAGTAACACGTATAAAAAGCCTCTATAAGATGTCATTTTTATCATTTTATCACTTTATATCTCGGCAAAACCGTGTTTGCCGTTGGTTTTTTTGAAGTATCTATACGCTTTGATAAATGCACGTTTTAGATCTGGTGCGTGGATACGATATGAAGCAATGGCAGGTACTAATACACTTTTTTTACCTCCTTTAAAGACTCTAATATAGTAATTCTTTGATTTTATTTTTATTACCTCAAAGTAGAAAGACTTTCCAGATATTTTCGCTTCTTTGAAAATATACTCTTTTTCTTTTTTCATCTTTCACACCATATTATAATAGATAAGCATCTTTATTGCTGATGGTTTTAGGAACTCTTTGACACGATTGTCAGAGAGTAGATAAGCTAAAGCAAAATGATATAGGGGCGAAGGAGGATCAGACGATGCCACGACCTTATTAAATAGTTTTTTTATCCTTATGTCAGAGAGCTCTCCTACCATCAGGCACACCATTTATGACCCTGTGCATTTAATTGTCGATTGTAAAGTGCAGACAGCACAGGCGACCATATACA
>Ga0080006_1220137_pt1 | contig 13086 bp, 16 predicted proteins | sample RS3BMetagenome_FD_69209 | JGI IMG/M metagenome (GOLD analysis project Ga0080006, IMG submission 69209) | Ferric oxide microbial mat and aquatic microbial communities from Rainbow Spring, Yellowstone National Park, USA - RS3B (SPADES... ...
TGCCCAACGGAACTCCCTCGGGCAGCCCCGAAGAAGCCCTCGACTGCGCCTGCAGCCTCTACCTCGGCGACCCCACCGCATGGCAACAACCCCCGACGAATTAATGGGCAAGACCACTAAGGGTGCAGACGCGCAACCAGATCGCCGGACTGCAACGCCGGCTGGCAACCACCACCGTCTACGTCACTCATGATCAGGTCGAGGCAATGACGATGGGGGATCGCGTCGCGGTGCTGCGAGACGGGGTCCTGCAGCAATGCGCACCGCCTCGTGAGCTGTACCGCAAACCCGTCAACCTGTTCGTAGCGGAGTTCATCGGTTCACCGGCCATGAACCTGCTGACTGTGCCGGTTGTCGGCGAAGGCGTCGCGCTGGGCGCCTGGTCGATCCCGCTGCCGCGGGAGATCAGCTCTGCAACCAACGAACTCGTGATAGGTATCCGGCCGGAGCACCTGAATGTCGGCGCAAGCGGCATCGAGATGCAGATCGAGGTCGTCGAGGAACTCGGGGCTGACGCCTACCTGTACGGACGAATAACACTTGGTGACAACACATTCGCGCAGCCGATCGTAGTGCGCACCGACGGGCAGAACCCGCCCAGCCGTGGTTCTCGGGTGCGCCTGCATCCGCAACCGGAGCACCTGCACTTCTTCGCTGCCGACGGCCGCCGTCTGGCGTAGCGCGATCGCCTACTTGGGGATATGGGCGGCCATTTGGTCGGCGAGTTGACTGGCGATCTCGGCCGGATCGCCATCCTCACAGACCTTGGCGACGAACAGGACATTGCTCTGTGCGCGGAAATTGAATGCACACCGCCACGCGTCGGGTTGACCGTTGGTTACCCCGGTGATCGTCCATAGCGCTCTGTCGTCGGTGATGTTCGGGGCCTGCAGTTGAAACTGGTTATGGCCTCCTGTCTCACCCGGCACGGACGCCCCTTCGCATCCGTCGACGCTTTTGAATGCGTCGTGAAAGTAGCGCGCCGCGGTCTGGGCGTCGAGATAGGTAGCGACTTGTTGGTCGACGATGTGCTGGTAATTGTCTTTGGCTTCGCGGTAATCAGTGCCGCGATATGCGGTGTATTCGACGTCGGGTCCAAAAGAATTCGTGTCCGGACCCTCCAACACGCTGCAGTTCGACTTGTCGCCGAGGTCTCGTGGAGTCGGCGGATACAGCACTGTGCTGCTGTCACCGAGGTTGGCGCCGAGAATCTTGCTCGCCTCTTGGACGCCGACGATCGGAGACTTGATCTTGTTGGGCGCGAGAAAGTCTGTCGGCGCCGGAGGGGCGGGCTTGTCCGGGGGTGGAATCCGGGCACTGATCTGGTCGACAGCGGCCGTCGCGGCGGGTGCGCCGTTCGCCCACGCGCACATCGACACCTCGACAATGACGTTGTTCTTGACGTGTGCTTGGTGGTCGCAGCGCCATCCGAGGGGTTGATCCTTATCGGTGAGCTGTAGGGCGCCGAATGTCACCGTATCGCCGTTGAACGGGCCACCGGCGAGGATCTTCCAGGTAGCGGAATTGTTCTTCGCGGCAATCGTGACGGAATTACATGGACCCAATGATGCGTAGGCTTTGTGAAAAATCTCGCTGGCTTTGCCGGACGTCTCGAAAGTCGCGACATTCTGTGAAAACATCCCGATGAAGCTGTCATCCTTCGACGCTTGGTTTCGGACTGAGCGGTAAGCGGTGAATTCGCCGTCCCCGAGTGCGTCCTTGGTAATTCCCAAAGCCAGGGCGCACTCTGGTTTGCTGTAGTCGCTTGCCGAGGCGCTGGGCGAATCGAACTGGGATCTGTCCTCCAACGGCAGACCGCTGATCTCGTCGACGTCTTCGGTCGGCAATATCAAGGTTTTGATGTTGTTGGCGAGCAGAGGTTGTGGAGGTGACGGTGAAGTCCCCGGCGCCGCGTCTGGAGCAGGCGTCTTCGACGTTTTCTGCGGATGCAGCGGAAACCATGAGGGTGTCTGATTACCGCACGCCACCAGCATCAACGTCATTGCCGCGGCGGTAACCGCTACCAGAACGTGGCGCCATTGACGATGCGGCATGCAGTTCCTCTCGTCGTTCTCCGATGCCGGTAGACGGTCAGGCTGATGTTAGCCTGCTGGTTGGTTGCGATTGAACAGGTATGTAGGAGCTCGCCTGCGACTTTTGGAAGCGCCGCGACGGCAGCGAGGCATCCCATAATTCGCCGGTATCTGCAGTACTTTTGCCGATGACCAGCATGCATGGCGATCAAACGGGGAAGGAGACGCTGCGATTTGGCGGCAACTCGCCCCGTGATGCGTGAACCGCGACGATCACTCGCCGGCGCCGTGATGCTGGCCGTCGCGATCGGCGTGCTGCCGGGGTGCGCACGCGCGATCGACGGGACACCGGTGAGTTCGTCCGACGCGGCGTCGCAGCCTCCCTCGCTGCCCGCACCGAAAAGTAAGCCGCCGCAACAGACGCATTACTACGACATCAGTCAGCTGGCCAAGTTGCAGGACCAGTTTCCGCCGGGCTTCGACCGCGTCCAAAAAACCGACGTTGCGACGCTGGGGCCCGACGCCGAGAGGTTCTTCGCTGTCGGTGTGGGCGACATCGTGAAGGTCGACCCGCCGTTGTGCCGATCGGTCCTCCAGCCGGTACGGGCACCCCAAGATGCGCAGTACACCATGATCGGTGGCGTCGGCCGGGGAGCGATCTTGGTCGGCGCTGTGAGTTCTCCTTCGCCGCTTGGCAAGTCGATCGTCCCGAGAGGCTGTGAACAAATCTCGTTGACCCAGCGAGTAGCCGGACGACTAGTGGTCTCGACGGTGACTCGTCAGCCCGGCCCTGCGATCGATGGTGTTGTCACCACCGAATCCATCGCCACAGCTGCCCGGGGCGCAACCAAGTCCTTCGTGTTCGCTGCGTTTCTCAGCGACACCGTGGCCGTCACCTCCGAGGGCATTCTTCCCGGAAATCCCGATGCGGAAGAGCTCTTGAGCGGCATGCTGGTCAAGGCGGTGAATGCGCTGCGGACGCCGTAGCGTGATCGACGGTGGCTCGCCCGTGAAACGGCGGTCGAGGGCACGATGTCGAATCAGTCGGCGATGATTCGCGATCCGGGCGCGACGTCAAGTCCGGCGGCTGAGGACGGCTTGTAGGTAATGGATGCGGGTGTCGATGTCGGTGGCGACGCACTCGAATGCCGGGTAGCTGTCGGCGGTGGAGGGGTCTGGGATGCTCCAGTGGATGTGGCCGGGATGGTCGGCGAAGTCTGGGCAGCTTTCCCGGGCTTTGTCGCACAGGGTGATGACGTAGCTGAAATCTGTGGTGTCGACGTCGTTGAGGTGGCGTGGTTGCTGCCCTGCGATGTCGATTCCGTATTGATGGCGCAGCACGCGGGTGGTGTTGGGGTGCATACGGTTTCGGGGTCGGGTACCGGCGCTGGCGACGTGCAGTCGTCCCGCGGTGTGGTGGCGTAGGAGCGCTTCGGCGATTGCCGAGCGAGCACTGTTGCCGGTGCACACGAACAGCACTGATACGCCCGGATCGGGTCGACCTGCCGACGAAGAGAGCTTCATGTGCAGTGCCGGGTGCAGGGAAGGGCCTGTCGCGGCGAGCTGCTCGGCGCAGTGTTGCAGGTCGAGATGGTAGTAGCTGTCGCGGCCGTCGTGGCTGCTGCGGGTGCGCGTGATCAGGTCGCCGTCGCGCAGCATCCGCAGGTGATAGGAGATCACGTTCTGAGGCTGACCGGTGCGGGCAGCCAGCTCGCGGACTCGGTAGTCGCTGCCGGCGAGTTCGGTGATCAGCTGCCACCGCAGCGGGTGGGCCGCGAGCTGGATGAAGGCAGGCGCTGATTGACATGACGCTGTCATGACCAGAGAATACGGGATATCCATCAAATTCAGTTGATCGATATCGAGTAGTCGTGTACCGATGAGGATTGAGATGTCGGACGAACCGGTCGAACCGATTCCAGCCGCGGCCGCCGGGCTGCGCCGCGAGTTGGGTGTGTTCGACGCGGTGATGATCGGGCTGGGCTCGATGATCGGGGCCGGCATATTCGTGGCGTTGGCCCCCGCCGCCAAAGCCGCCGGGGCCGGGCTGCTGGTTGGGCTGGCGGTGGCGGCGGTCATCGCCTACTGCAATGCCACCTCCTCGGCACGGCTGGCGGCGGTCTATCCGGCCTCCGGCGGCACCTATGTCTACGGGCGGGAGCGCCTGGGCCCGTTCTGGGGGTACCTGGCCGGGTGGGCGTTCGTGGCCGGCAAGACCGCCTCGTGCGCGGCGATGGCGCTGACCGTCGGCGCGTACGCCTGGCCTGCGCACGCGCACGGGGTTGCGGTGGCCGCGGTGGTGGTACTGACCGGCGTCAACTATCTCGGGGTACAGAAGTCGGCGTGGCTCACGCGGCTGATCGTGGCGGTGGTGTTGGCGGCGCTGACCGCGGTCGTGGCGACCGCATTGGGCGGCACAGGCATTGATGTCTCGGGAATGGGTGTGTTCGGCGGTTCGGTGTTCGGAGTGTTGCAGGCGGCGGGGCTGTTGTTTTTCGCGTTCGCCGGCTACGCGCGTATCGCCACGCTGGGCGAAGAGGTCCGTGACCCGGCCCGCACCATCCCGCGGGCCATTCCCGTCGCGCTGGCGATCACGTTGGTGGTGTACGCCCTGGTTGCCATGGCGGCCCTGGGGGCGCTTGGTCCACAGCGGCTTTCCGTGGCAGTGGACCCGTTGGTGCAGATCGTGCAGGTGGCCGGGGCGGGTTGGCTGGCCCCGATCGTGCGGGCCGGTGCGGTGGTGGCCGCGATCGGGTCGCTGCTGGCGCTGATTCTCGGGGTGTCGCGGACCACGTTCGCGATGGCGCGAGACCGGTATCTGCCGCCCGCTCTGGCGGTGGTGCATCCGCGGTTCGGGGTGCCTTACCGTGCCGAGCTGGTGGTCGGGGTGGTCGTGGCGACGCTGGCGGCGGCCACCGATGTGCGCGGCGCGATCGGGTTCTCCTCGTTCGCGGTGCTGGTGTACTACGCGGTCGCCAACGCCTCGGCTTGGACATTGACCGCAGCCGAGGGGCGGCCGCCGCGCCTCATCCCGTTCGTCGGCCTGGTGGGCTGCATCGTGATCGCGTTTGCGCTGCCGGGGGCTTCGATCCTGGCCGGGACGGCCGTCTTGACAGCCGGCGCTGCCGCCTACGCCCTACGCCGTCCCCACACCGCACCGGTACGAAAGTGATGTCCGGCATAGCGGAGTTCATCGACCTCGCGGCAGGCCGGGCGGAGCCGACTCGTGGACTTTGACCGGCGCCGATTCCTGAGCTGGAGCGCGGCTGGTGCCGCCGCCCTGGCCGCTGCGGGGCCCGGCATGGCGCTGGCCGCATGTAGCCGCCAGAAGGCCACGGGTCCAGCCGATTACACGCTGCGGATCGGCCCGGGGCTGGTGGAGCTGGCCTCGGACAAGGTGGTGTCGACCACCCTGTACAACGGGCAGTTCCCGGGGCCGCTGCTGCGTTTCACTGAAGGCAAACCGGTCACCGTTGATGTCCACAACGACACCGGCACACCCGAACAGCTGCACTGGCACGGCCAAACCCTGCCCGTGGACATCGACGGCTCAGCCGAGGAAGGCACCCCCTACATTCCCGCGCACGGCATGCGGCGCATCACGCTCACACCTGGACCATCGGGGTTTCGCTTCTACCACACCCACCTCGTGCCCGGCTCTGATCTGAGCCTGGGCCAGTACAACGGGCTGGTCGGTCCGGTCTACATCGAACCCAAACACAATCCCGGCGACTACGACCAGGAAATCTTCCTGACCCTCAAGGAATTCGAGCCGTCCTTCAGCACCGCCGGTGACATGGCCGATGACTTCCTCGCCGGAGAACCCAACCCCGAGCTGCGCGACAGGGGCGAGAAAGCGATGGCTGCCTCCCTGGCCTCGGGTAAACCGCACGGCTTTGAGGTCGGCTACCAGACGTTCGCGATCAACGGCCGCATGCTCGGTCACGGCGACCCCATCAAAGTCACCGAAGGCCAACGGGTGTTGCTGCATGTGCTCAACGGCAGCGCCACCGAGAACCGCAGCCTGGCCTTGCCCGGGCACACGTTCACCGTCGTGGCACTCGACGGCAACCCCGTGCCCAAACCCGCTCCGGTTCCCGTGCTTTGGCTCGGTACCGCCGAACGCATCTCTGCGATCGTGCAGATGAGCAACCCTGGCGTGTGGATACTGGGTGACCTATCCGACGACGACCGCGGCAACGGCATGGGCATCGTGGTCGAATACGCTGACCGCAGAGGCGAACCCCGATGGGCGCCGCCCCCGCCATTCGTCTGGGACTACCGCCACTTCACTCAACCCGGTGCCACCACGACAGCCCCCGCCCAGAGGATCGAGCTGCTCATCGAGAAACGCAACGCCGAGCAGGACGGCTTCAACGTCTGGACCCTCAACGGACACTCCTACGACATGAACTCCCGCACAGCACAATTCAACCTCACTCACGGTCTGCGCTACCGGTTCCGGCTGAGCAACGCCACCGACGACATCCACCCCATCCACCTGCATCGGCACACCTTCGAAATCACCCACATCGCCGGAACCCCCACCGCAGGACTGCACAAAGATGTTGTCATGCTCGGCGGCTACCAAAGCCTCGAATTCGACATCACCGCAGACCAATCCGGCCTTTCCCTGCTGCACTGCCACCAACAACTACACATGGACTACGGCTTCATGACCTTGTGCAATACGACTTAACTGTGCCGAGCTGTCGTTATCGGCCGGTGTGGGCAAACACGCCAGCGAGTGCATCCAGGGTGGCCGGTACCAGCCGGTAGTAGGCCCATTTGCCGCGCTGGGTGCGCTCAAGCAGACCGGCCTCGACCAAGATCTTGAGGTGGTGTGACACGGTCGGTTGGGACAGCCCGACCGGTCGGGTCAGGTCACAGACGCAGGCTTCGGCGTCCTCATGGCCGGCGATCAGCGACACCAGCCGCAGCCGGGTCGGCTCGCCTAGTGCCTTGAGCACCGAGGCCAACCGCTCGGCGGCCTCCGCATCCAGCACCGTCTCGGCGATGGGGCGACAGCACGTCTGGAGATCGGCCACCATCAGCGACCCATCGGATTGCGCTGAGGACGCGATCGTCGTAGGCATAAACCCATTATGGCACACATTGACAGTCGTCGATGGACAGTGCAGTCTTGATCCCATAGACATCTGTCGATGAGAGGAGTATCGAAATGGCCGAGACCAGGGACGGCGCGCTGCGCGATCAGGTTCGCGCCAACTACGGAGCGGCCGCCACCGCGATCAGCGGCGGCGCCACCAACACCGAGGTGCTCACCGCGGCGAGCTGTTGCGGGTCGAGCGATGCGGTCGACGTCGGCACCATTTTCGGAGCGGGTCTCTACGACGCCGACGAGCACTCCGAGCTGCCCGCCGACGCCGTTGCGGCGAGCTTGGGGTGCGGTAATCCGACCGCGGTCGCCGACCTGCATCCCGGGGAGCGCGTCCTGGATTTGGGCTCCGGCGGCGGCATCGATGTGCTGCTCTCGGCACGCCGGGTCGGCCCGACCGGGTTCGCCTACGGCGTCGACATGACCGATGAGATGCTCGCCCTAGCCGAGGCGAACAAGGCCAAAGCCGGTGTCACCAACGTCGAGTTCCGCAAGGGCGCCATCGAGGACATCCCCCTGCCCGACGCAGCGGTCGATGTGGTGATCTCGAACTGCGTGATCAACCTATCGGCCGACAAACCGGCCGTGCTCGCCGAAATGTTTCGGGTTCTGGTTCCCGGCGGACGGATCGGGATCTCCGACGTCGTCGCCGAGGATCACCTCACCCCGGCCGAACGAGCCGAACGCGGCTCCCACGTCGGCTGCATCGCCGGAGCCTTGTCCACTCAGGAATACCTCGACGGGCTGGGCGCCGTCGGGTTCGTCGATGCCTCCGTGGCCTTCACCCATGAAGTTGCCGACGGCATGCACGGCGCGATCATCCGCGCCACCAAGCCCGCAACGTCGGTCGGCGGCTAAACCGACACAGAGCCCATTCGCATGGTGTCGGACCATCCGCGACGACATCACCGACCACGTCCACGCGCTGATGGTGCGAACTACTCTGTGCCCCATTGCAACTCGCAGTAGTCCGCCTGGGGGCTGGCCGGGTCCGATTGGGATGAGAACCGGGACTCACAGCGCGACAAAGGTGCTGCACATTTGATGCGTTGATGCGTTAGCATCACGATATGCGAACAACGCTGGACATCGATGACGACGTGGTGGTCGCGGCACGCGAGATCGCAGCCGGCGAGCGGCGGTCTTTGGGCGCGGTGATCTCTGAGCTGGCGCGCCGCGGCCTCACGCCGGCGCGCGTCGAGGCCAGCGATGGATTGCCGGTCATCCGTGTGCCGTCCGGCACGCCACCGATCACGCCGGAAACCGTCCGGCGTGCGCTCGACGAGGACTGACCACCGACGATGGCGCTGCTCGACGTTAATGCGCTGGTCGCTTTGGCGTGGGACTCTCACATCCACCATGTGCGCATGCGCGGGTGGTTTGCCGCCAATGCGTCGCGGGGCTGGGCGACCTGCCCGGTTACCGAAAGCGGGTTCGTTCGCGTGTCGACGAACCCGAAGGTGCTTCCGAGCCCCATCGGGATGGCCGACGCGCGGCATGTCCTTGCTTCCTTGCGCGGGGCTGATGGCCACCGGTTCCTATCCGACGACGTGTCACTCGTTGACGCCGACGTTCCAACCATCGTCGGTCACCGTCAGGTGACAGACGCACATCTGCTCACGCTCGCGCGCCGTAGGGGAGTTCGCCTCGTTACGTTCGACGCTGCCATCGTTGCTCTTGCGCAGGGACGCGATGTGGAGTTACTGACCACGCTTTGAGTGTGATCGAAGGTGTTCGCCGCACTGGACCTACCCTCATCGAACCCGCGCAACCATCTGCTGTACAACATTGCCGTACCATAGTCGTACGATTTCTCGGTACTACCGAAAAGGCCGGTCCCGCTTATGACGATCAGTGCAAGTGAAGCCCGACAGCGTCTGTTCCCGCTCCTCGAACAGGTCAACACTGACCATGAACCCGTGCGCATCACCTCCAGGGCCGGTGATGCGGTGCTCATGTCGGCCGCCGACTACGACTCCTGGCAGGAAACGGTCTACCTATTGCGTTCACCCGAGAATGCACGCCGACTCATGGAGGCCGTCGCCCGAGACAAGACCACCAGCCCCGCCCCGGCCAGCTACACCAAGTCGATCGATGAACTCCAGGAGATGGCCGGCGGCCAGGAGTGAGAAGTATCCACTTCGATCCTGATGCCTGGGAGGACTTCGTGTTTTGGTTAGCCTCCGACCGCAAGACGGCCCGTCGGATCACGCGGCTCATCGGGGAAATCCAGTGCGACCCGCTCCTTGGCATTGGGAAACCAGAACCGCTCAAAGGGGAACTGTCCGGGTACTGGTCCCGTCGGATCGACGACGAGCATCGGCTCGTGTATCGAGCAGACGATAACGAAGTCAAGATCCTGAAAGCCCGATACCACTACTGATGGGTGTCGTCGTCGTTGGCCCAGATTCGATGAGAACGGACAGGCCACTGAGACACCGACGGAGCGCCAGTGCCAGCAGCTCAGGGATAACCGATTGTGGTAGGTTAATGGTATGCGTACTACCATCGATACGGCAGGACGCTTGGTAATTCCCAAGTCGCTCCGCGAGCAGTCGGGAATTGTTTCGGGTGAGGTGGAGATATCTCTCGACGGGGCTGCCATCCGTATCGAAAGCGTGGCAGCCGACGACCTAGTCGAAGAGGATGGGCTTCTTCTCCTGCCGCATGGCGGGGCGGAGCTCGACTCCGACGCGGTCAGGGTGTTGCGGCTTGCCGACCAGCGTTGACTATGTCCTCGTTGACACCAGCGCAGCACTTGCACTGGTCCAGCGAGAGAACCCATTTCACCTAGCCGCCAGGGCGAGGCTCCTCGCATGCCGTCGTGGAATGTCGGGCCATGCCGCGGTGGAGTTGCTCTCGGTACTCACTCGGCTGCCGCCGCCACAGCGCCTCAGCCCGGTTGCGGCACTGCGCCTACAACAGACGAATTTTCCCGAGTCTCGCTACTTGTCCGAAACGGATGCCCAGAACTTGTTGCGCGAATGTGCCGGCGCGGGTTTGGCCGGCGGCGCGCTGTATGACGGCCTCGTGGCCGCGGCTGCCCGCAAGCACAAGCTACCGCTCGTAACGTGCGACCGGCGGGCCGAAGCGACATATCGTGTGCTGGGCGTAACCTACGAGCTGCTATCAGCGGTTTCACGATGACGGCTGATGAACTCGCTATCGGTAGCTAATAGTGTTGTAGCACAATGCAGCTCGAGATATCTAGCTGGTAACGGTGCGTGTTCGACGGGTGCGAGTTAGAGGAGTCCGGAATCATCGGACCGGCAGGCTGCGCAACAGCGACTGGATATTCTCGGACTCAGTGCGCGCAGTCGGCACTACGCGTTGCGGCGTTAAGCGTTGCTTCGTATCTCCGCGCCGGCGGCGCGTTTCTCCTCGTAGTGCTTCGCCTTGGCGTCGAGCATCGCGAGGAAGAATGAGAGCTCGTCGCGGGCCTGCTCGCCAGCCGGGCCAAAGTCGGTGCGCTCGAAGATTTCCCAGAACCGCAGCACGGGCTGGATCACCGCGTCGTGGTGCAGGCGCAGATCGTAGATGCCGGCCTTAGCGATGGTGACGGCGTTCCTGGCGTAGTCCGTCATACCCTGGCCAGGCATCTGGAAGCCGACCACCTCGTCGCGGATCGCCTGCATCGCCTCGTCGGGCGCGAGGTCGAGCGCGGCGCCCATCAGGTTGCGGTAGAAGACCATGTGCAGGTTCTCGTCGGTGGATATGCGAGCGAGCAGCTGCTCGGCAAGGGGGCAGCCAGTCGCACGCCCGGTGTTGCGATGCGCGATCCGGGTGGCCAGCTCCTGGAACGAGACGTAGGCCAGCGCCTGCAGCATGGTCTTGTCGCCGCTGTCGTAGCCCGCCGTCATGTGCTCCATGCGCAGCGCTTCCAACCGGACCGGGTCTGCGCCACGAGTGACGACGAGGTAGTCGCGTATCGCGATCGCGTGCCGGCCCTCCTCGGCCGTCCAGCGACCGACCCACTGGCCCCAGGCGCCGTCGCGGCCGAAGTGGGTGGCGATCTCGCGGTGGTAGGAAGGCAGGTTGTCCTCGGTGAGCAGGTTGACGATCATCGCCGTCTGCGCGACCGGCTCGAGCGGCGAGTCCTCAGGCTGCCAGTCGCTGCCGCCGAGGAAGGCGAAGTCACGCCCGCGTGACCAGGGAACATAGTCGTGCGGCTGCCAGTCTTTCGCCAGGCTGAGGTGGCGGTCAAGGTTGGCTGCCACGACGGGCTCGAGCTCGGTCAGCAGGGCGGTCTGCAAAGCTGTCATGCGACTTACGCTACCGTATCTTACGATAGCGTAGGTAGAGGCATGTCGCGAAACCTTGGCGAACTGGGTCAATGATTGTCGGCGCGAAGCGCTTGTGGCGGCGCATGTCATGATTCGCCCGGTCGATGGGGAACCGACGACCGCTGACCGCTGACCGTTGATCGACAGACGCCCCGCGCTGTTACAGGCTCACGTCGAGACGGCGTTAACCGTCTCGCGGTGCAGCCCGGTTACCGTGCACCAGCAGCGCGTGTCAGGCGATGCGCAGGCAACCGAGGGGGCAATGTGGCGGGCGGGCCAGGGCGGATACCTGCGTGGGTGCGGCGGTGGCTGGCCAGTGATCTTGGCCCGGGTGTGGTGTTGTTGGTTGCGGCAGTCGCGGCCTTGATATGGGCGAACAGCCCCGTGGAGGCCAGGTATGCCGCCTTCTGGGAGACGATGCTGCCGCACCCGATCGGGCTGCCGCGTGATGTCCGGCATTGGGTCGACGACGCGCTGATGACGGTCTTCTTTTTCGCTATTGGGCTGGAGGTCAAGCGCGAACTTGCGGTGGGCGCGCTAGCGCATCCGCGTGCCGCGGCGGTGCCTGCGCTGGCTGCGGTCGGCGGCGCGGTGGTCCCGGCAGTGGTGTTCCTCTTGATCACGTGGGGTGGGCCGGCAGCGGCCGGCTGGGGTATCCCGATGGCCACCGACCCCGCCTTTGCGGTTGGTGTGCTGGCGCTGCTGGCCCGCCGCGCTCCCTCGGGGGTGCGGCTGCTGCTCCTCGCGATCGCTACGGTCGATGATGTGCTGGCAGTGGTGGTCATCGCGGCCGGCTATACCGGTCGTGCGTCCTGGCTGTGGCTGGGCGCTGCCGCCGCAGGCTGCGGCCTGGTTGTGGCGGTGCGTCGCAGCGGCGTCACCGCGATCTGGCCGTATCTGCTGCTCGGTGCAGGTGTGTGGTACGCGATGCTGCGTTCGGGGGTGCACCCCACGCTGGCAGGGGTGGCGTTGGCTCTGCTCACCCCGGTCGGTGTGGTCGTCGGGCGTGACCTGCTTGCCGACCTGCTGCGGTGGGCTACCCCGCTCAGTACGTTCGTCGCGGTGCCAGTGTTTGCACTGGCCAATGCGGGAGTGCGGCTCGACGGCGAGTCGACGGTCGCAGCCCTCGGGTCGCGGGTCGCCTGGGCGGTGTTGGCGGCATTGGTCGTGGGGAAAACAGTGGGGGTGGTGGGCACCATCGCGGCGGTGACTGCCAGCGGGTTGGGACGGCTGCCCGACGGGATCACTTACCGCCATATTCTGGGTTTAGGGCTGGTGTGCGGTCTGGGTTTCACCGTCTCGTTGTTCGTCACCGAACTGGCTTACCCCGATTCCACTCTGGCTGCGGAGGCCAAGATCGCTGTCCTTGCCAGCGCGATGCTTTGCAGCGCGGCTGCCGCCCTCGTGTTCGCCGGCGACCGACACGGCCACCACCGCGCGTCCGGCCGATGACTCCCGCGCGGCTCCGGGCAACCACCGACCAAATCGTCCAACCTGTTTGCACGGCCGAGCCATTCACCCCGCACATGACTAGTGTCATCCGCCGGAAATTCGTTATCTAATCGTGTCTTACGGCTATGGCGTGGTTATCACACGAATAGTGTTGTTGTGCAGCATAATTGGGTGTATGACGAAGGTGGGACGGCCGAAG
>Ga0080006_1243294_pt1 | contig 13080 bp, 8 predicted proteins | sample RS3BMetagenome_FD_69209 | JGI IMG/M metagenome (GOLD analysis project Ga0080006, IMG submission 69209) | Ferric oxide microbial mat and aquatic microbial communities from Rainbow Spring, Yellowstone National Park, USA - RS3B (SPADES... ...
ACCCCCTGCTCGGCCGTCGAGAACTCGAGCTTCGACTCGGTTCCGACACCACCCTCCGCGACCTCCTGCCGCTCGACCGCGAGCAGTACCTCGCCCAACCGAAGGACACCTGGGCCGAGCCCGCCGAGGAGCACAAGGACACCCGCCACTTCGTGACCGGCCCCGACAGCCTGCTGCTCGACGCCAGCCTGCCGGGCAACCAGTACTTCCGCTTCCCCGAGCGCAAGGTTCGCTATTCGAGCCGGGTCCGGCTCCGGTTCTGGTACATGATCGCCCCGGGCTCCGAGGGGGAATTCAAGGCCAGGATCGCGCAGTACCGCGAGAGTCCCAACGCCTGGAAAGTCCTCTCCGAAGGCGGCTCCGAGCACACCTTGAAGACGGTCGGCCGCTGGGTCAAGTTCGAGAAGGTCCTCAGGACCGAGTCCGAGGCCACGACGATGGCGATCGACTTCCGGATCACCGGGGCCGAGGTCGGAGAAGTCTGGATCGACGACGTTACCTTGGAACCGATCGACGCGGCGCCGGGGGGGCCTTGATCGCGGCCTGACTCCCGAAAGGCGGCTCGACCGTCACGGATCAACGAAGGCGAGTCATCCGGAAACCGCTTCGTCGTCGTCCTCGTCGGGCGGCGACGGTTCTTCCTCGTCGTCGATCAGGTCCGAGAAGAGGTCGCGCTCGACGCGGGCGGAGAGCGACTTCCGCCAGGCCGGGGGCACGTCGAACACCCCGGCGGCGCGGAGTTCCTCGGAGGTGATCAGGTGCGGCCCGCTGAATCCCTCTTTCTTGATTTCTTCGATGGCTTCAAGGACGGATTTCAACCAGGGGTCCTCCACAGATCGCCTCCAGAAGAGTGGCCTGGGCCGGTTCCAGCTCGACGAGCAACGCCAGGACATGCACGACGTTGAGCAATTCGGTCGTGTACTCGGCAAGCCAGCGGTCGGGCTGGATGTCGCCCAGTTTGGAAGGTGGCCGACGGTCGCCGATGATCGGGCGCTCTCGATTCTTCTTTCGGTAGCTGAACCACTGCGTCAACACTTTCTTGCCGGAGACCTCGTACCGCCAGACCGCCTCCGGCACGTTGTCGATGAATCCGGCCCCGACCAGCAATCGACTCTGGCTTACATCATACCCCATGGTGTCGGGCATGGAGTCGGGCTCGTCGGGGATCGCGCCGTCCTTGGGGATGCGCGGGGCCCGGTCCCTCGGCAGTCGAGGCGGCCCCGCCGGGCGGCCGGTCTCGGCGTCGACATAACGCTCGCCGAACGTGTGCAGCCAGATGACCCGTCGACCCATCTCGACGGCCGGGGCGAACAGCTTCGGCAGCGTCGTCAAGGGGATGCGCAGGCCGGGCTGGACGAGATCGCTCTGGAATCGCGACGTATAGGCCGGGTTGGCCGCCACGGTCGCCAGGTAGGCCAGGAAGTCCTCGGGGGTCACGGCGAATTGATAGGTCTTCGCCAGCATTTCCAGGAGCTTCGGCGATAAATTGGATTGTGTCGCCTCGGAGTCACGCCAAAGGGGGAAGACCCGGCCGCCGAATGAACCTTTGTAATGGTGGAGATCCGGGATGAGAGAGGTGAAGGTTAACGCCGGGCCTGAAGTCGGCGAATGGGCCATCAAGGCTGTGAGATAAACCTGGCGTTCGCCCTGAGAGCGCCACAATTCGGGGTTGGGACGATTGAGGACGCGGTTGTCTGGGATGATCCATTGCCGATCAAACGAGCGAAACCCGTAGAGAACCGGTTGAGTACAATCGCCGACTTCTTTCGCAATGGACGTCGGATTGCCGGGTAGATCACCCAATCCTATTTTTACTTGGCGATCAATGTGGCGATCACCAAGTTTGCCTTTATTCAAATGCGGCACGAACAGCTCTTGCTTATGTTCCGGCTTCGCCTGAATCAGAATGCGCCAGCGCAATCGCAGAGATTCCGAATCGGGCGCGATGATCCAGGTACGGCCAGGCATAACCCCCGATCCATTATAAGCGAACAATTCTTCCAGAGCGGTAAAGCTTCCCCACTCGCCAGTCGCACCAGGCAAGAATGGTGCCCGCCAGTCGGTCGAGCACTCCTGCCAGACCTTCGATTCCAATTTCAACTCCGCCAAGGCCGCGAATTTCTCTTCACGCTTGCCCGCCGGCAGGGCGGTGTACTTCACCTCGGCGGGCTTGCCGGGACTCTTCTTCTTCGACCGCGCGGCCATCACGATGCAGACCGGTTGCTGGACCCCCTGGAAGATCCGGGTCGGCACGTCGGGCTGATGGCCGTCCGGCGAGCAGTCGATGACCCAGATCCGGTCGGCCTTCCGCCGGAGGTCGTCGCGCATCCGCTGGAACCCCGGGCCGTTGAGGAATCCGGCGACGGTGATGAAGCAGACGATCCCGGCGTCATTCTTCGGGTCGTGGTCGAAGACCTTCCAGGTGGCCCATCGCCAGAAATAGACGTAAAGGTTGCGGAGGTGCTTGGCATGGGCGCCGACGCCCCAGTCGGCGGGCGGCATCCATTGATTGAGGAGCGCGCCCTTGCCGCCCGCGTAGGTGTCCTCCTCGATCCAGCCGCCTCGCCCCTTGGCCTTCTCCTTGTAGGGAGGATTGCCGATCACGACGGTGATCGATTCGTGACGCTTGATCTCGTTGGCCTGGCTACGAGACTCGGAAATCTTGCCGTACCACGAGCCGAGCGGCTTTTCCTCGCCGTACGGGCTGCCCAGGGTATCGGTCACGAACATCCGGGGCGTGGTCCGGGGCGCCTTGCCGATCAGGTGGAGTAGCTCGGCATAGACGCGAAGCTGCGCGACGGCGAACGGGCCGAGCTGCATCTCGAACGCGACCAGTCGACCGACGGCCGACTCGATGGCCTGCGGCACGGCGCCCGCGCCCTGCTCCTCCTCGACGTCGGCGGCGATCTTCCGCAAGACGCCCAGCAGGAAGGTGCCCGTCCCCACGGCGGGGTCGGCCACCGTGACGTCGGGCGACGCCAGGCCGGAGGCTCGGCCGAAATGCACTCGCAGGGCGTCGTCGACCAGACGGATCATCGGCCCGACGACTTCCGGGGGCGTGTAATACGACCCGGTCGACTTGCGCAGCTTATTGTCGTAGACCGCCAGGAAGTCCTCGTAGAAGTAGAGCCAGGCGTCGGGGTTTCCCTTGCTGATCGCCTGCCAGTTCACGGCGTCGAGCACGCGGACCAGCGCCTCCAGCGAGGTCTTCAGAGTCGACTCGTTGCCGACCTCGTCCGTGAGCAGGCGCAATGCGGCGCCAATAAGTGAGTTCGTCTTGCCGAGCTGCTTGCCGACCTGGTCCAGACCGTCGGCGAGGCGGATCTCGCTCGACCGGGCCATCAGGAGGCCGAACGTGACGGCCTGGGCATAGCCGTCGGCGAATTGCTCGTCGTCCGCCTCCGGGAAGAGGAGGTTCCGCCAATCCTTGGCAAGGGCGGTGAGCGAAGGACTCTTCTGTGTGAGTTGTTCGGCGACCTCGTCGCGGAGCAGGCGGCAGAGCCGGGCCGAGACCCTGGCCAGCTCCGAGGCGGACTTCGGCGGGATCGGCTCCCAGCGGAGGAAATTGTCGAACCGCGCGACGAGATCGAGCGGCGCGTCGAGCTTGTCCCCCGACGTCTCGACGTCACCTTCGAGCTTGACGATCGAGCCGACGAGTTCGCCGTTCTGCCAGAGGCTGAACGAGTTGCCGTCGGTGTAGAGCAGGTTGGGGAGGGATTGCAGCTTCTCCCATTGCTCGCGGTCGTGCCCCTTGTATCGCCGGGGGTCGGACCCTTTGCCGGGCGCCTTGACCTCCACGTGACCGACGAGCACGTTTCGCAGAGTGATGGCGTAATCGGGTCGGGTCTTGAGCGAGGAGAGCAACGTCTCGCCGACTGCGGCGAGCGCCTCCCGATTGAAGCCGCAAAGCTCCGCGAGGTCGGCGAAGAGACCCTCCAGGGGAGCGCGAAGTTGATCCTCGGGCTCGCCGGTGGCCCCTGGATTCGAGAGTTTTGCCCTGACATCGGCGCCAAATCGCGCGATGGCCTTTTTCAGGTCGGACATGGCGGGGCACTCGCGGCGTTTCGTCTCGCCCACGCGGACGGCGGCTTGCCGACGAGCTTGCGAGGTTCGCATCCTATCAAGAAGAGGCCGAACCACGGAAGCCGAAGGTCGTAATGGGCCTCACGGGTCGGAACGGTAGGGTGCGGCCACGGATGAAGGCCTGACCTTTGGGTGGAAGATACCGGAATCTTTCGGCGTTTGACCCATTCATTTTCTTGAATAAGCGGTTTGTCGAGGCCCGTAGTTAACGAAAGTAATGACGAACCTCTTGCCAGGACCGAGAAATCGGTCGACGGCAACGACGGTCGGACCCGGTTGCGAACGGCACCCCGAGAGTTTGTACCTCGCGTTGGGTTCGTTTTTACCGAGAAGGATCGGTGACTTTGCTTTCGCGTTGGGTTCGTTTTTACCGAATGGGATCGGCGACTCTGCTTTCGCGTTGGGTTCGTTTTTACAGAACGGGAAAAGGAGTTACGACCTAGTCGTAAACCTTGGCCCAGCTTGCTTTTCGGAAAACACCTGGCCTCGCCCGACTTCAGGAGCCTTGCCGCGTTGCCAGGGCGTCGAACCGTCCGGCGGCGTCTTCCCAGGCGGCGGTGTCCTGGGGTTCGTAGACGTCGACTGGGAACGAGGCGGCGACGATGGTCCGGGCGTCGGCCAGGGTGGCGATCCGCCCCCGGGCCATGGCCTGGAGGAGGATGTTGCCCGCGGCGGTGGCCTCGATCGGTCCGGCGTGGACGGGGATTCCGCAGGCGTCGGCGGTGAACTGGCAGAGCAAGGCGTTCCGGGCGCCGCCGCCGACCACGTGGACCGTCCGGATCTTCGTGCCGAGGATCTGCTCGACCCGGCGGATCGTCCATCGGTACTTCAGGGCCAGGCTTTCCAGGGCGCAGCGGACGAAGGACCCCTCGTCGAGCGGGACCGGCTGGCCAGTCCGGGTGGCGTAGGCGGCGAGCCGGGCAGGCATGTCGCCGGGGGCGAGGAAGCTCGGGTCGTCGGGCTCGACCAGGGTGGCGAAGGGTCGCGCGGCCCTGGCCATCGTGATCAGCTCGTCATAGGAATAATCCTTGCCGAGTCGCGACCAGGTCCGACGGCACTCCTGGACCAGCCAGAGGCCCATGATGTTCTTGAGCAGGCGAGTCGTGCCGCCGACCCCGCCCTCGTTGGTGAAGTTCCCCGCCAGGGTCGCCTCGTTGATCACCGGCCGGGGGATCTCGACTCCCAGGAGCGACCAGGTCCCGGAGCTCAGGTAGCACCAGTCGGGCGGGTTGGTGCCGGTCCCTCGGGTCGGCACGGCGGCCACGGCGCTGGCGGTGTCGTGCGTGCCGGGGACCAGGACGGATAGAGGGGTCGTGATCCCCAGTTCCTCGGCGACCGACCGGCGGAGCGGCCCGAGTTCGGTCCCGGGCTCGATCAGGTCGGGGAGGATCGACCGGGGCAATCCCAGACCCTGGCAAAGCTCAACGGACCAGGTCCCGGCGACGGGGTCGAGGAGCTGGGTGGTCGAGGCGTCGGTCCGCTCCCCCGCGCGTCGGCCGGTGAGGAGCCAGCCGAAGAGGTCGGGGATCATCAGCATCGTCTCGGCCACTTCGAGCAGCGGTGAGTTCGCCGTCTTCAGGGCCAGGAGCTGATAAAGCGTGTTGATCGGCAGGAACTGGAGCCCGGTGATGGCGTAGATCCGCTCGCGGGGGATCAGGCTGAAGGCATGATCCATCATCCCCTCGGTCCGGGGGTCGCGATAGTGGACCGGGTTGCCGAGCAGGGTGTCGCCCCGGCCGACCAGGCCAAAGTCGACGCCCCAGGTGTCGACGCCCACGCCGTCGAGCCCCGGGTGGCCGGTCGCGGCCTTGCCCAGGGCGGTCTTCATCTCGGCAAAGAGCCGGGGGACGTCCCAGTGGAACGAGTCGAGCATCCGGACCGGGCCGTTGGGGAAGCGGTGAACTTCTTCCAGGGCGAGCCGCTCGCCGTCGAACCGGCCGAGCAAGCCTCGACCGCTCTCGGCTCCCAAGTCCAGCGCCAGGTAGTCCGTCGTCTTGCTCGCCATCGCGGGTGGAACCTCGGGGATCGTCGAAAACGGGATGGATGCCGGGGAAACCCCTATCCTAGAACGGGAGCCGGGCGGGTGGAAGGGGCTCGCAGGTCGGGTTCAAGGCTCGGGGATGTCACCCTACTTTCTGGTCGCGTCTCTTGAGAATGGAGTAACGACCGGGTGTGACCAGGTTTTCTTGGCACCCCAAGAAAACCTGGTCACACCCTTCGCTGAATCTCCCAGACCTTCGCAAGTCGTCCGAATGTGACCTCGGATCGGCCTCGAATCGGAGGACCGTCCCTTCGTAGGTCAGCGTCGAGCCTCGGGCAAGGCCTACCGGAATTCCGGTGGGCCTCGCCGCGCTCGACGCCACTCTCCGCCTGGTTCTCAATCCTCCAGCGCGAGCCCGGCGGCCTCGGTGATCCGATCGAAGGAGGCCCGGGTGGTGACGTAGCTGATCATCTGGGTGACGTCTCGGGGGCTGGTCTGCTGGACGGCCTCGGTGACGTCGGCGTCGGTCAGGACCACGGGCGAGGCGGCGAGCTTGCGGGCGAGGGTGAACATCGCTCGATCGCCGGGCTCAAAGCTCGACCAGTCGCCGTCGAGGCGGGCGATCTGGTCTTCGGTCTGGCCGAGTTCCTTGAGCCGACGCTTCGCCAGGCCGAGGGCGTACCAGGCCCGATCCTGCCGGGCGATGATCCAGCTCACCTGAGCCTTGAGCAGCGGTTTGATGTCGCCTTTTTCCTCGGCGGACTTGATGGTCGTGACCCGGTTGAGCCCTTCTTTGGGGAAGCTCGTCACCAGGCGGACCCACTGCGGGAGTGGGCCTTCGGGCAGGATCTCCGAGACGACGGCTCGGGCATGGGCCTCGTCGAGCAAGGGGAGGCGCGGGGTCCGCTTGCGGGCGGCTTCGAGGGCTTTTTCCACCTCGTCCCGCGACTCGATCGGGCCTCGGCGGAAGACGGTGCGGCGGGTGGGCTCGCCGGTCGAGGGGTCGTTGACCACTGGGGCGACCCGGCTGATCGTCGCGCGGAATTTCTCGGCCGTGGGGGTCAGATAGGTCTGATGCGCGGCATCGGCGGGAAGGGGAGTCGGGGCGACGGCGACTCCGGCATTCATCCGCCTGTTGAAGTTGCCGCCGTCCTTCGATTGGGGGATGCCCGCGCCTTCTTTCCAGCGGTTGATCGCGTTGTTGCCCGCGACCGAGAGGATCATTTCGAGGATTTGCAGATCCGTGTAATCTTTGCGGAGAGTGTTGATATCGGCGTCGGTCAGGCGGTCGGGCTCGTAGGTGAGCTTGCGGGCGAAGGCGAAGGCCGAGCGCTGGGCGGGGGTGAACTCGGACCAGTCGCCGTCTAGCGCGGCGATGGTGTCTTCATTGAGGCCGGCGGCGAGGAGCTTTGTCTCCTGGTGTCCCAGGCAATACTGGCAGTTATTGGTCCGTGAGACGATCCAGAACAGCTCGGTCTTGAAGGCGTAGTCGAGCGACATGTTGGCGTCGAGGTTGCGGCCGAGGTTGCCTGAGGGCGCGGCGGATTTGCCGGCGGCCGTGGTTGACCTGTTGCCACCGCCTGGGCCGCCGAAGCCCCAGCCTTCGGGCAGGTAGAGGACCCGGAGGCGGTTCTCGTAGTTGGCCTCACGATCGCCGAGCTTCGCCTTTTCTTCGTCGGTCAAGTCGGGCAAGGGGATTCTCGGCTTGCGGGCCTTCATATCTTCGAGGAACTGCTTCATCTCGGGCCGGGTGAGCGGCACGGCGCGGGGGTCGTCGGCCCGGGCTCGGCCGATCGTCAGCAGGGTCAGGCCGATCGCCAGGGCGGTGGCTTTGCGCATGGGTTAAATCCTCTCGATTGGGATGGTGGAAATTATCGAAGCTGTCATGTCGATGATTCGAGGACGTTGATCGATCCGGCTCACAAACGGAGGGGCGATCTTGACTGCGGCCCTATTTTCTGGAGGTGCGGAAATACCCCCCACCCTAACCCTCCCCCACAAGGGGGGAGGGAACCAGAAAAGGGAGCGGAAAAGATTGCATAGCCGTTTGTTCTTCCTCCCTCCCCCCTTGCGGGGGAGGGCCGGGGTGGGGGGGTCTGTCCACGCCGGGTTGATCTTTGATAACCCTGGGATCATTCGTCCGTGCGGAGGACGAGGAGCATCGGGTGGGTGGTGACGGCGTAGGTGGCGAGCTTTTTCGAGATGCGGCCCCGGGCGTTCTTCAGCTCGAGTTCGACCGCGTAATTGAGGTCGGAGCCGATGAGCTTGCCTTCGGGTTCAGCCCGGTAGTTCCGGAGCACGAGGCCCGACCGCCAGTCGCCGTCGGAGACGTGGATCGCCGGGTTTTCGATGGCGAAGGCCTCGGGCTTCGCGCCGGATTTCCAGGCGTTGAGCATCGTCTGGAGGGCCTTGCGGCCCTCCTCGGGGTCGGAAGGACGCGCCGAAGGAGAGCAACCTCCGCCCAGAGTCAGGATCAGGAGACCGGCCAGCATCGTCATTCGGATCGAGTTCATCGGAAAAGTCCTCCAGGTCCATGAATCAACCGATCAGAATTGATCCGCGCTGACGACCTCGCCACCGTTGCGGGTGCCGATGGCCTGCCAGGGAACGAGGTTGACCGTGGACTTGACGAACCGGACCGAGCCGTCTGCGAGGCCGACGTTGACGCCGCCGGGGTGTCGGCTGTTGGCGGTGGTGCTGATCCGCTGGGGCGGGAACATGCACGACCGGGTATTGGGCGGGAAGGCGTGATAGTAGCGGCAGGGGGTGTGGCCGTCGGTCATCCAGGGGCCGCCGGCGTTCGAGTTCCCCTGCTTGGTCAGGTCGAGGATGTTCACCGCCTGACAGTCGGCGAAGGCCTGCGCCGGGGTGCTCGGATAGGTCCCGGGCCGATAGGTGTCGGAAAGCTCGGTGGAGATGGCGTTGGAGAAGTCGCCCTTGACGTGCTCGCTGAACGCCGCGGTGTTGCTCGTGCCGTCCGTGATCGAGGCGATGTTGATCCGGGTGTCGAGAAAGAAGGTGCCGTTGGGTGGCGGCATGCTGACGTCGACGCCCGATATGTCCTCGGCGCCATAGGCGTTGACGATGCTCGTGCCGTAGTTGACCCGGTAGTTGATCCCGGCCCAGCCGGCGGGGAGCATGGTCACCGCGTCGCTCGGGCAAAGGAACGAGGCGACGGTCGACCCCAGGGCCGTCGAGTTCGCCGGGTTGTTGGAGACAAGGTTGAAGTTGATCGCGTTGGCCAGGTTGGACTGCTCCATGAACGGCAGCAACCGGCTCTGAGCCGAGATATCGCACGTCGCGCCGATGGCGACGTTGAGCAACTGGCCGATCGGGAACGACCCGTTGGCGTCGTGATAATTGTGCAGGGCCAGACCCAGTTGCTTGAGATTATTGACGCACTGGCTCCGTCGGGCGGCCTCGCGAGCCGCCTGGACGGCGGGCAGGAGCAAGGCGATGAGAACCGCGATGATGGCGATGACGACGAGCAATTCAATGAGCGTGAACGCGGCGCGACGGTGGCGCATGGCGGGATCTTCCCCCTGGATGATGAGTGCTGATTAGGATTCGTCAACGTTGATGGATGAAAGGAACATCACGAGCGTCGACCGCCGACCGTCGAGGACGAGCCTCGGGCGCGGAACGATCTCGATTCTCAACGCGCGAAGGATCAGCGAGGGGGATGGAAGATGGAGGTGGCGAGGTGGGTGGGTCGTTCGAGGTCGCCGTCAGGGACCTGAGCGGTCGAGCCGGGCGGGGTGACGGGCAGGGGCTCGATCAAGGCGCCCCAGAGTTCCGCCCGGGGGGGCGGCTGGGGGCTCGATGCCGAGGTCGGCACCGGGGCCGACCTGTTCGAGCACGAAGGGCCGTTGCAAGGCTTTGGCTTGGGAGCTTGCCCGGTCGTCGGCGATGGCCCATCGAGCCGGATCGCGTCGAGACCGATGCTCGGACGATCGCTCGGGTGGTCGCAACTCGCGGCCTTCGCCGGATCGGGCGCGATCAGGGCCATTGCCAGGAACGTCAGCGACGCTCCGACAATTGCCTTGACCAACCGGATCGGGGAGATGAGGCGCATGAGCCGCCGATGGTTAATGACGGGTGACTGGCTTTGTCGATCAGGAAACACGATTCCGAGACATGGGATCTAGCCGAACATACCGCGTTCCCGCGCGGGCCGCAAGCCTCGACATCCGGCTCTTTCCGAATTTTTGTGGCCGTCCGTTCCACCGATCAGCAGGACCCACTGGTCGATCTCCGCGATCTGATCCGCCCTGGCGCTCCATCTGAGCAGTCGCTCGACCCGGTCGAGCGCGGCTCGACTCTTCTCGTCAAAAATCCCGGCCGCTGGCGATCACGTTTCAAGGAAGATCCGGAGAATCGACGTCGCGTCGGCGAAGGGTCACGTCCCAGGCGCCGGTGCCGTAATCGTCGGAGACGCCCTTGATCAACGGATTCGCAGCAACGGCCCCGTGTTCATCCTTCAGGTTGGGACCGACCGAGTAGATGAGGAACTGTCCGTCCCGACGCTCCATCCGGTAAGCCTGGCCCGAGAAAGGGTCGACCGGAGCGTTGGGAAGGAGATCCCGGTCGATCGCGGCGATCGTCGCGGGCCAGTCGCCCGTCTTGAGGCGGTGACGTTCGGCGGCCAGGAGGATGACCATCGAGCCGAGCTGGCAGTGGTATCGAGATTCCGCCGTGACGAAGGAAGGATGACCCGCAAGCATGAGCATCGGCAGCGTCGAGGTCCAGGGGCCCAGCTTGTTCTTCCTGACCCGGTCGAACTCGGCCTCCCAGGCCGCGACCAGCGCGGGCCTCTCGGGGTCGGGCTTCTTGAAGATCGCGACCATCTGGTTCGTCCATTCGAGGCCGACCGCCCGCTGATTGTCGAACATCAGTCGACCCCAGGGGGAGATCGGCGAGGGCAGAGCGCTGGAGACGGCGGGCGAGACGACCGTTCCGAGCGAGGAGATAGGCATCTCGCCGTCCCTGACCCGACGGATGATCTCGTCGAGCGTCGCTCGCTCCCCCTTCAAGCCGTGCAGCATGACCGGCCGGGCGAGTTCGTCGAGGGTCAGGGACTGGAGCCGGGCGAGCGCCGGATCGGTCGCCTCCCCCTGGGCCAGGGCCCGGCGGGCCGATTTCATGGCAACATGGCCCTCGGCGATCCGGACGAGCTGCGCGATCGTGACCGGCTCGTCGCCGATCGACCGGCCGACGCCGAGGATGGCGCGGCACGAGTCGAGCGAGCCGTCGGGGTCGCCGTCATGGACACGAAGGGCGGAGTCGATCCGGAGGAGCCGCGCGGCGTTGCGCGACGCCTGGGTCTCGGGGAGTTGGGTATCGATCAAGGTCGGCCCGAGTTCCAGCTCGTGCCGCCCTCGGCGATAGTTGGCGACCGTCCGGGCGATCCGGACCGCCTCGCTGTAGGTCTTCAACTCCCGGCGAAGCCGGTCGGCCGTCGCGTCGTCGAGCCGGACGTTATCCGAAAGGTCAGAGAGCCGGTCGATCGCGGCGACCAGGTCCTTTTCCGATGGCCAGTTTTCGGGCAGGTGCGAGAGCGCCTCACCGACGACCCAGGCCGAGTTCTCCGCGTCGGGGACTTTCTCTCGGGCGGCCATCAGGTCGTTGATCCGCCAGTTCGGATCGTCGCGGTCGGCCGCCGCGGTCGCCCGTTCGAGTCGGCGGTCGAGCGACCATCCCAGGGAGTATCCCGTGCCAAAAGCGCTCACCAGAGCCAGCACCGCCAGGGTGCTGACCAGCCAGGGCCAGAAGGAGCCAGGCGAGGGAAAGGAGTCGGCCGCGACGGTCCGGCGGGCCTCGGGCTTCGGGCTTCGGGCCGACGGTCGGACCCGGCGATACAGACCACCGAGTAGCCCGATCAGGGCGCCGAAGGTCGCCCCGAGGATCTCGCAGGCTACGAAGAACGAGACGGTGTTCATCGAGTACAACGGAATCGCCCAGCCCCGGCCCGTCCCCCCGGCGAAGGCCGTCAGGGCGAAACAGAGGGTCGCGAAGAGCCCGGCGATCGGTCCGGCGACATAGGCCACGCCCCGCATTCCCAGCTTCGCCCCCCGCCAGGACGACCGCCCGAGTCCGGGGCGGGGGGGATCGGCGCCCGTCGCGACGGGCGAGGTCGGGGCGGCGTAGGGGTCGCCTTCATCCGGCCCGATCGATGGTTTCTCTTCGTCCGGAGTCGCGCTGGTCATGAGATCGTCACCGAGGATCACGGGCGGGTCGAGCACACCTTTGATGTCGCCAGGTCGACCTCCCGATCGTAACGGGTCGGCGAAGTCGGGGGAACCTGGCCATCCCAGGGTCGATCAGTTCGTCAAATCGGGTCAGTGGGTGGCCGGGGCCAAAGCGCAGCGTGCCCCGGGTGAACGATGTTGTCTCCGGGGCACGCTGCGCTTTGGCCCCGGCCACCCGATGGCTTCCCATCGAGCGAAGAGTCGCGCCGGTCGCGAAACCCTTGGCGAGTCGAGACTTGGATGCGGTCGATCGGGGCGTCTCGGCGTTGTCGGCGGGGCTCGGATCGTGTACAATGATCCCCTTGGCCTGGATGGTCGCGCGGGCTGGCCCGGGTGCCGGGGCGCGACCCTTCCGAGATTGACGAGGGATCGATCGTGAGCACCGCCGCGCCCCAGAACCCCGACCACCTGCCGACCCCGCTGTTGAACATCGAGACCGAGCTTAAAGAAAGCTATCTCACCTATGCGATGTCGGTCATCGTCAGCCGGGCCTTGCCCGACGTCCGCGATGGCCTGAAGCCCTCGCAGCGGCGGATCCTGACGGCGATGCTCGACCTTGGCCTGACCCCCGGCGGATCGACCAGCAAGTGCGCGGGGATCGTCGGCGAGACGATGAAGCGGTATCACCCGCACGGCGATAACTCGATCTATCCGACCCTGGCCCGGATGGCCCAGTGGTGGAACATGCGGCATTTGCTGATCACCGGGCAAGGCAACTTCGGCTCGATCCACGGCCTGCCCCCGGCCGCCATGCGGGACACCGAGGCC
>Ga0080006_1146051_pt1 | contig 13078 bp, 15 predicted proteins | sample RS3BMetagenome_FD_69209 | JGI IMG/M metagenome (GOLD analysis project Ga0080006, IMG submission 69209) | Ferric oxide microbial mat and aquatic microbial communities from Rainbow Spring, Yellowstone National Park, USA - RS3B (SPADES... ...
GAATCTGGTGCCAGACGGAGCGTTCTGAAATCCTGCGATACCATTCATCCATATCGGACAGCGAAAGTTGACCGGATCGTCGTGTAAACATGAGAACCTCCAAGGAACCATCTTCTATACGACAATTATACTATAAAACACTATAAATAGATATCTATAGCGCATAAACGCCGGGGTTTATCACAGCTCCCCTAGTCAAACTCCAGCAACGGACCTGATGAGTGCACAAGGTAAAGGCACCCCGTCGTCGTCGCGCACACCGCACCTTCGACGATCCGATGCCCAGTTCGATTCAGAGCCGTAGTCTCGGTGTCTAACACGATGAACCGAGCATGTTCTGTTAGGCAAAACCATCAATCGGTTGTTTATGCGGACATTGCGGAATTTTATGCACACTTAACATCCCGGCTTATTGCAGTTTCGCGCCCTTTAGCTGAAGAACTATTGGTGATATTGACCAGAAATATTTGCTGCCCACCTGGCGTAATCGGACACCGATTGATTCAACTTTTTCAGTTCTTTCATAGTATGAATTACCTCTCTGCGTCCCAACTCTCTGTCATCAGTGCCGAAGACATCCTTGTCTACGGAGCGACGCATGTTGTATTCAAGCCACCCTAGCATACCTCCGAAACTGCCGTACACAGCATCCATGACGTTACCGTGCAACATTCCGCCAGCTTCGAGATAAGCCTGAATTACTCCTTGGAAGCGTTGTTTATTCACTGCTCTATCATTACTTCGGCTCCAATTAAGTGCCACCTCGATCAATTCCACGGTGGGATTTACATAACCCGCCGATTCCCAATCAATTAGATAGGGGACGCCTTCGTTATTCCAAATAACGTTTTTGGAATCCAAATCCCGATGACTAATAACATATTTTCTTGAAAGATTGTCCACTGCATCTTGGTACAGGCGAGACCAATTGGTCACATCTTGCAAGATGGTTTCGCACGGGATCCCCCAACACGATGCGTCTCGCCGAGCGTTCTCAATATTGCGTGTCCACGTATCGGCAGAAACTGTTGAGAAGGTTGGAAACTCCAAACCATCAATGGAAATAGCAAGGCTGTGTATCTCAGACAATATCTCACCAATTCGCTTACCACGCTCAAAAGTACAAGCTTCGGCAGGTAACGTGACCCCATCGATCCAATCAAACATCATTACGTATTCACCGTTCAATTCAATCCATGGCTCACTATCCACAATTTTAGCTTGCACCGCACGAATGCCGTTGATGAAGGCTTGATGTGCGATTCTCTCTGATTCTCTATAATTGGTCTTGGCGTCTGGACGAGACATTATCTCTGGATTCAGCACTTTACTGCAAACACTCCATTGTTCGTCTCTAAACGCCACATTCGATGGAGTAATCCTCCTGTGACTGGTTGTGGCGTACCCTTTGGAGTTCCAATTGCGAAAGCATCACAAATTGTGCTCAAATCAATATTCAAACTTGTCATTTCATTTCTCCTCCGCAAGTCAGTAGAGGTCATATTGCCGAAACCTGCCCGCTAGGTCAAAAACGAACGAAGCCCTTTGCCTGCATTTTCATACACAGTCTAGTGAACGGTAGGAAAAAGATGGTCCTGCCGATTCATGAAGCGAATCGACCGCTCCGCCCCGTTAAGGGTAAGTAAGTGACAACCCGTGTTGCCAGTAGCGAACCTGCATTGGCTCACCATCGGAAGCCCTAAAAATGAGGCGATTAAATGCGAAATGGTCCCTCCATGAGATATGACCGCAATTCTGTGGAAGGTAGAGGATCGACTGATGATTTCAGAGAAACAGATCTCGACTCTGCCACGGAACTCAAGGGGAGATTCCCCCGATGGAACAGCTTCGTGTGGCTTCCTTCCTCCGACTGGTTCAGGATACACTCTCAAGGCTTCTTCTCGATCCATTCCAGCCAAAACTCCATTATTCCACTCCATCAAACCATCATGGGTTTGAAGTGAAATACTCAACGTTGAAGAAAGAACGTCTGCGACTTGGATTGCTCGCCTTAAGGGGCTTGACCAAATAAACTCAGGTGGATAGTTAGTCGTCACCCACTTTGCCAAAAGTTGAGCTTGCTCTAGCCCTTCAGCAGTCAAGTGAAAGTCAGCTCTGCCTTCATGGACATTACGTAAATCCGCCTCGCTTTCACCATGACGAATCAAAAGTATTTCCATTCCGATGACGCCTCCAAATACAAGAATCTTCTTAAGCTCTCCTGCCCAAGAGTCCGATAAGACACCTTCGTTGTCGGTCGCATGTTTATGCAATCTGCGTTCGTATCGGTTGTCGCCGATGTGCCCCGATTACTAAACTAGGATGTCATCTCGAATTGCGTTTACGCTCCTGCGATTCCAAGCACGAGCTTAAACGTTTTTCGATTTTTTCTCATTTTCTGAAACCCCTTATTACTACTTAAGATAAAAACTGTCTGTCCCACCCAAACACGTAAATACACACCCTCAATTCTAGTCAAACGACCAATACCCTTATGTTCGGTTTCGTCGCCGTTGTCATCTTCGATTTCAGTACGGACAAACCACGTATTCCCGAACCCAATCTCAATATACTTCTTCATTTTCAACCCTCGGTAGCTAGATTTCGTAATTGAAGATTACTGCCCGCATACGCAATAGGCGCCGTCTCGGCTCCCTGCATCATTATACATCAGCCATACGATGCAGGCTATTGCAATTTCGCGCTCCATGCGACCGAAATCCAGTATCCGGAGGGCTCCGTATCCCTGCTGTCTACACTGTTTCATCATGTTGCCTTACGAACGCCCCAATGTCCTTCACCACACTTTCATCCGACCAATGTACGTAGTGACCACTGCGAACAGATTGATACTCAACCAACGGATTCAGACTGCGGCACTTTCTTATGTTCTGTTCCACACGCCGCCGAACTTTACCAGGCGCATCCGGGAAAGCACCGTACATGAGCATACATGGGAAGTGAACTTTGGCAATGAGTTTCTGAGGGTTCATACGGTAAAGAGCGAGCCATAGTCCCATGCCCTCGACGGACATCGACGGTTCATACTCAAGCGCCCTGCGCAAATACTCGTCGTCCGCCAATGAGTACCAGCCCCGACTCTTGACAGCCGCTATTCGGGCTTCGAGCTCGTCCGCCGATTTTGAGACGGTATCGGTTTCGCCGTGGGATGACTCACTTCCCATCACTTTTTGCAAAATTTTCGGACCAAATGCTCGCTCTAGTCCTGAAACAACTGGGGCTACATACCCCGCACTGCCTAGCATCTGAGTTGGAAAACGAGGCACTCGAGCATATCCAATGTCCAGAAGCGTCAAAGACTTTACCCGGTGAGGATGTTGAACTGCAAACGCCAGTAAAATGGCTCCGCCTAACGAATGACCGATGAGATGACTACGGCTCATTCCGCGACCATCGAGATATCCCGCGACCCACTCACCCAATCTGGTAAGCGTCACTCGCCCCTGTATCCCATCGCTTCTCCCGATACCCGGCAAGTCGACCAGCCGAACCTGATGGTTCGCTTTTAGCTCGTCAGCGATGTTCATTCCGGCATTTGCGCCCCACCCACTTCCAGGCAGAAATACAACGGACGAACCGGCTCCGACTGACTCCTCATACCAACGCATGACACCACCCCCTGTTCACTGCTGAGCCATGAAATCAGCTCCGATTCTACTGAGTCCCCCCTGGAACGTGCGAAACGCACCGATCAGAACTTCGCCGTCTCCGGATATTTGAGATACTCTGGGACATTGATGTGTCCCCTAATCATCAGGCTTGACGTCGTTTGAAATGACGCAGGAATCCAATCCCACTCCATAAAGCGGTCCGGATTGAAGTGGACAGCGACTCTTGAAAAAGAAACTGGTACCCGAATGCAGATATCTGAGAGAGTCAGTGGGTTTGGCGAGATTAGATCATAGATTTCGAGCGTGTCGTCCTTAACGCTGAAGACCAGTAGGGCATCAACATCACTTGCATAATATAAGCGCTCTTGAGCCTGATGATCATACAGGTTTAGAAAAAACGAAGGCGCGTAATGCAACGGAAAAAAATGTTCTGAGGCAGCTACACGGATCCGCAATAGCTCCTTAACAACCTCTGTATTCACCGGATCGAATGGAGCCAATCTTCTGAATGATTTCTCCTTGCACTGTCCACTATGCTCGTACCGCGTCATAAAATAGGTTTCAGGTAACACACGAAATCCAAATGGAATATAGAGCATTGGATTTTCTGTGAACAGTAGCGACATCTCAACACTTGAATCAATGTCCCTTAACATAACTTCGAAGAGGTTTTTCATTAGCCCTCGACCGCGATAGTCCGGATGGGTCATAACGGATTGGATTCCAGCAGCTGAGATTGGTCTGCCTGCGACCAGTATCGGTAGGTCAAACCAGGAAACATTAGCAATCGCGCAATTACTTTCGAAGAGCGTGTACGGTCGATACGTTTCATCCCAGAAACCTCGCCCATAATAATCGGCTAGTACGTTTGGCGAAATGCCGAACACCCTATCAAACAAAGGATATAGTTGCTCCCGGAACCCCTTATTCAAACAATAGTCTTTACGGAACTCCACCCTATGTGCACCATCTTTCATTCTGAAAAACGTGATAGTCGCACTCCGTCAGATTCCTCTGCCAGATAGCGCCGCAACGGACAGTTTCCATTCTACTGTATTTTTGCTCCCGTTTGTTTAAGAACATCTGTCACGATGCAATGCCTCGGCATGGTAATACACCGCCGGCTCAGCGATGACTACTTCAGTTTCGCGCCCGTTTGTTCAAGAATTACCTTCGACATCTTGAATGAATTGTGCAAGTATAGGCTTGTCAGGTGGACTTATGTTTTTCGGGAGGTCACACAACTCAAAGAAATTAAGCTCCAACCCTTCACTACCGTCTGCCTGGATATTACCAGTAAAATCTGAAGTTACGAAGACAGCCGTCGCATTATAAACTTGGTGTCCATTTGGATATTCATAAAAAGTATTCTTCCCTGAATGAAGTCCTAAAAGTGTCAATTTACCAGCAGTTAAACCAGTTTCCTCAAAAGCTTCACGTCGAGCAGTATCCTCAAAACTCTCTTCTAGCTCCATAGCCCCTCCTGGTAATCCCCAACACCCATTATCGCTTCTTCGTTGTAAAAGCACTCTACCTTCTTCATCGCAAATGATGACTACAGAGCCTGCAGCTATTATTGGTCTTGATCCCACGACTTTTCTAAGCTCCATTATGTACTCAGCCATAAATTCACTCCCATTGACCATCTTTCCATGTATTAGTCCAGCAGTTACTTCATATTCCTGCCCGCTAACGACAAAACTTAGAAAATTCCTAAATAGATATTTATGCATGACCGGGAGCAAATCCTTCTTCGAGATCAGCGCCCGTATGCGACAGAACACTGAGTAAGACCACGCGTATATTAACATCAGTGCCTTTGCGACGGCTATTGCATTTTTGTGCCCAATTCAGCTGAATTGGTATGCGAATTAATAGCTGGTATTCTGGGCAGTGTGCAAAATGAATACTATTACTATTACGCCTTAAAAGTCCACCCAGGATACCATTGCGAAAGAAGCCCGGCATCTACACCCCAGTCTGAGGCATCCAAAACAGTGAGGTCCGCAGGTATTGGCACACCTTTACTGATGTGGTATCCCCAGCGCATTCCTGCAAGCCATGTAAGATATTTGGTCATGGGTCCGTCAGGTGAGGCGACAAGATAGCTATGTGCTACCCACTCCCGATCCTCGATGTCAGTGGTCGACGGAGCGTCAAATAGCGACGGAAGATGTCCGTAAGAATAAAAAGGAATCGCAGTACCAATCAATTGAGGTGCCAAGTCATTATAGGCGCCCGTTCCAGTCAACTGCGGTACAAGGTCCTCGTAAGCAGCCGTAACGATGCCTGGACGAATGATTTGGATCCAACCCATGACACCCCGGTATCCCTCCGCCGGATATTGGACGGTGGCATGGATTACGGGAAACCCAACCGCTGCAGTAAGAAGTTCGGGCATATCTAATACGTCGTAATCCCACCGCGACGGATTGGTGTTTGGACAATAAAGAATGTTGACCAAACCATCGCGGTCATGCCACTGAAATGGGATTTGCATATGAGTTCTCCTCTCGGCGAATACGCCTGTGTCCTTGTACAAACCCTCTCTTGCAACGTGGGAAATACAGGCAATTGATCGAGTAAAGCTTCTGGGACATTCCTGCCCGAAACTGCAAGAACTCGCTTGACGCGCACGTGAATAATCATACACCACCGGCTCGGCGATGACTATGGCAGTTTCGCGTCCGTTACCTGAAGAACATCAGAGATGTCACATGACACAATGGAAGTCATCGTTTGGATTCAATTTATCAACGAAAATGGCAATGCCCATCGCACGTTCTTGTTGTCGTACGTCGTTATAATCAACAAGTATTTACCCGATCTTTCGAGTGGAGGGGTAACGATCTTGTCTGGTTCAGCACCGTGTAATAGTTCGTATTTCTTGCCATCAGAAACACGCTCAACGTATCCGAAAGTGGGGGAGTTGAATTGCTTTCCGGCTATGGATAAGTCGAAAACAGTGGCACTCGGGGCCAGTTGTACTTGTGACAGCCGAACGGGAATGCCACCGGAGACCTGATCTATGGTGACAGAGTGTGCTTGGCCGACAGAGGTAGTTGGTTGCACCCATTTCATCACCCACTGGCCACGAATCGTTTGCGTTGAGTTGTCTCTGGTAGAACTCCACAGCATCGAAGTCACACTGAGTGTCAGGCGTAGTCCAGTAGCTTGCTCCCAATTAGGAGTGCCTTCAAAATCCATCGATCCCATCCACGCACCGTTGGGCTGTACCGACGATGTTCCTATAGGTGCCACTTCTGAGTATTGGTGTCCAAACTGATCGGTCAGCGTCAGTGTTTCAGGTCTCAAAAAACCAGAGCCAACATTGGGACCGGATGTTCGCAGAAAGATCACGATTCTCGAAGTGTCCGCATAGGCCGCTGTCACATATATGGATGCTCCCCGATGACTAGCCGAAGCATTGATGGATTGGATGTCACTGGCCTGACGCAATAATCCGACATCCCACCTAGGAATCACGTACTGAAAGCCCGGTATTTGTCGCACTGCCGCATAGGCTACCTGTTGCCAGTTTGGTGCAAAATAGAAACCTGCGCTTACGATTCCGGCAACAACCAGACAGGCGCAAGTCACATATGCAGTCCTACGTAGGACTGCATATCCACGATGGTGTTGACGAAAAGCAGATGAACTGCCACGGTTTGCGTCTGTTTGTATGGCCCTCTCCGCCATCGCTCCAAAGTTGATGCCGCTGGTGTCGGGCGTATTCTCTTCAAAGTGTTGGCGAAGCACATGTTCATATTTTTGGAGGGAGTGATTATCTTTAGACTGTCCCCTAACGCCCCTCATCGTAACCCCTCGTTTCATTTAAACGTTTTTCCCCTTGACGCCTTGCTGTCTCCAACATTTGTATGACAGTGACGAATGGATTTCAATGCTCGATGCAATCTGGATTTAATCGTGCCCACAGGCATACCTGTGACGGCAGACATATCTTGAAGCGAAAAATCCTCTCCGTACCGCAATACAATCAGATTTCGATCAATGTCTGGTAACTGGCCTAGCATCGCCTCAATGTCCATTTTCATCTCGATCCGTGTGTATTCCTCTTTGGTAGCGATGGACACGTATTCTGAATCTATGTCAACGTACTGTCGGTCGTGCCAACGACTCTGGTAGTCGATAAAAGCATTCCACAGGATTTTGAAGAACCACGCTCTTGGGTTTTCCGCCGTCTTGTCCCTAGAACGCCAAGCCCGTAGGAGTGCTTCCTGAACCAAATCCTCAGATGTTTGTTTATTTTGAGTCCAACGGAATGCCACCCGGTACGCTTGTGGCCCAATGTTCTCCGCGAAACGGGTAAATCCATCTGCGTCTTTCAATGATTCGTGTTTACGCGATTTGGCGAGCCATGTCACAGTCCGCTCTCCTTTGCATCCTCCATACAATCATGTCGACCATTCCATTGTACTTTAGACTGACGTTTAGGGAAAAAGGTCGCAACCCCTCACGTGTTTGCGTGAGAGATTGCCATTTGGGACGGATATCGGACTGTGCGACGGAGAATCTCAGTTGTAAAAGACCGTCAGATTACTGAACGTCTCCGATGTGTTGGTCGGATTCGCAATGAAAACTTCGTAAGTGCCAGACGGAGCCGCGATGTAATCCGTCTGGGCAGACGTGCTACCACTGTGAACACCACTAACATAGTCGTTGCCGTTGGTTGTGTTTTGACAGATGATGTAACCACCGTTCGCGAAGTTCCCACCGACAGAAATTCCACCTGCAACGGTTGTTACCGTAGTCAATTGATAAGCGTACTCACTTGACAACGGGGGGGGATTGAACGGCCCTACAGATCCGCGTGCTTCCGGCTGTACCTCAGATGAAAATGCGGACGTGGCTTGAGAACTACTAGCTGGCGCGGGTTGGGGGTTCCCCAATGACGCAATTGACACCGCCACTGTGTACGGGGTAGCGGTTGCCATGATCTTTGGAGTCGTGTTTTCGTTCTGGTCACTTGCGCCGGGTTGTGGATTGCCCAACACAGACAGTGCCACCATATGCGAAGCAGGCGTGGAGACTGCGGCTGGTTGAGGGGCGGATGCCTGAGCAAATGCAACGGCTGACGATCCCAACGTAATGGCGGCCAATGATGCAACTGCGATGAGTGTCTTTTTCATAAACGTTTTCCTCCTCAGTGTTTTTTCCTTGACCTCTTGGACAAGGTTTGGGAATTCGTCTTATAAGACCGGGAGTTTTACAAAAAGGTTGCATTGGAGTCACACAAAAGATAGGGAACACAGCCAACCCTTGGCCGCCTACAGTGGTAGTTTCGCCCCCGTTACTGCAATAACACACCTACTTGAAGAGATACTGCAAGAGCTTCGGTAGAAACGCACAGATTAAACTCTCCACAGTTTGGAAATTTTAATCTGTGCGTTGAAAAAAGGCAAGAAATTTGTATATAAAAACGATGTAACTACTGTAAATAATGATAAAATAGAGGAGGCACCCGAGGCATCCACCCAACCACACGCGGTGAGTTTTTATCAATTTCCAGTTCGAACTGCCTCCAAACCCCTACGATAATGGACTGGGATTTGACGCGGTGCGCATTGATGATATGGATCGGTGGGTCGCGCTCTACTATGAAAACGACGAGGTTGGGAAAAGTTTCAGAGAGAATCGGCAAGGCCAAGGTAGGAACCCCTCTGCCTCAGGCGCATCATCCATGAAACCTTACACGATTTCAGTAGTCGTACATATCCTGTATCATTTAGAGTACCGCGAAAACCCGGGTACTATGACGTGTGTGCGTTCATGGTGCCCGATCCTTGGATGGTAGAGGGGCAAAGCAGTCCAATCTTTGTCGAGTCGTCCATCCGCTTCACATTGGAGGTCACAACGTGACAGGTTTATGGCGGACGTTGCTCGAGCCGTGGCTGCGCAAGCCGTTTTCAACGATTGTTTTGGTCTTGGGGTTCTTTGTAGGAGTGGGATGCGCCTCAGTCAGCCTGAGCGCGGCCGCGTCTGTTCAGACCCAGAATAGGGTACAGGACACTCTGAACTACGCTCAAACAGTATTCGTTCAATTACACGCTACCATTACGCTGCCGGTTCTGTCTCACTTGGTGGCAACTGACACGCCACAGGCCGAGGTGATCTATACAGGATTGTCTGTTCATACCGAAGGCGCCGGGTCTGGGCGCCGTTCAAGCCATACCCTTGCCGTCGTCGCGTTCGGATTCGGAACAGCACCGACATGGACGCCTGTGATGGTCTCCGGCACCTTCCTTTCGCCCGCGCAGACGTCGGACGGCAGTCGGGTCGTCATCGTCAATGGCGACTTGACCGGACACCCCCCTCACGCGAACACGATGGTCATCGACGGGCAGACGTACCACATCACAGGCGTCTATGCGGCACCACATGGCAATTTTCTTTACGGCGTGCCGTTGGTGTTGCCGATTGGCACATATGACAGGACGCAGTCCGGCATGTTCCCGAACCTCTCGAACGAGTGGTCGTTTTATCTCATCGCACCGCCGGGCGCCTCGCCGGAATCGCTGGCCAACACGGTGGCGCAGGCTGTGCGCCGCATCGATCCGCGTGCCACGTATTCATTAGACACGCAAAATACGCCTGTAATGGAGGCGGAAGGAGACGCGCAGTGGCTCGTGATCATCGGCTCGCTGATTGTGCTGATCACCACGATTAATACGGCAAACCTCTGTCTCTTCTGGGTGATGGACCGAAGGCGCGATCTGGCGATCGCCAAGGCCCTCGGTGCCACTCCAGTGCGGATTGTTTCGGCTCTACTCATGGAGCTCGTGTCGCTTCCCATGGTCGGTGCCGCCCTCGCGCTTGCCATCCAATGGCTGGCTTCGTTCGCGACTCCGACAATTGCTGGCGTGTCCCTGCGGGTCACGTATGCCAATCTTGTCCTTGGGACGGTCGTCGCTTTGGCAGTTGGCGTTCTGGTCTCAATTGCGCCGCTGATCCACGTAGGACGACTGAGTCCCAGTGAGATCCTGCGCATCAAGTAGGAGGTGATTGCACCCATGTTTGGAGTCATCAAACTGTCTATCAGGCATTTTTCCCTTCGCGAGTATCTGATTTTCATCGAAATGCTGATCGTCCTGCTTGTCATCAACGTTACGATTGGTCTAACGGGAAGCGTAGCCGGCGTCGGTGCAGCGGCATTCCGGTTGGCTTCGCCAGAGACCATAACACTCAGCGTCCTACCCGTATCAGGCAGTCTGCGGAGCGATCCACTCCAGTCCATCATTCATGCGGGCGTCCATCTCGAAGAGTTGGCACATGCCCTAAACCGTCTCCCGAACGTCGCGTGGCATGGGTCCATTCAAGTGAGCGGTTCCGATTTGGGGAATTTTCCGTCGGAAATCACACTGATCGGCGCCGATCCCGATTATCTTTCAGCGAAGCCTTTCCCCGTCGTGGCGGGGCGCACACTGTCCGCCTCGGTAGACACGTCGGCGCTGCAGGTACCCATTCTCGTATCGCCGGGCATTGCTGCAATCCATCCCCTCGGGACAATCTGGAGGTGCGCACTCGGAAGCGGGTTTAGAACGTGTCGCGTGGTAGGCGTATTACCCACCTCTTTCACGTTCTGGCGCACCCCATACGATGTGTCCGCATTCATGCTCACAAGAGGGGATGCTGTGGTGTTCCCGCTCACAGTCGCGTCTGCAGGCGAGAGCACTATGGCATTCGCACTCTCCTCGGGACAGTCCGTGCGGCTCAACAATTTTTCACCTGCGCGGTTCAAAGCGTTTCAAAGAGCGGTGGAACTGACAGCGTCCCGTCTGCATCTGACGGTTCATTGTCAGACCATCAGCCAGGCGGTGGACCAGTTCCGAGCCGGGTATGCGACACAGATCACGTTTACCACGCTCGTCGCTGCTGTCTTGCTCCTGCTGTCGATATTTGGACTCTGCGGTGTCCTGCTCGCCAACATTCCTCGGCGGATGGTCGAGGTGGGGATACGCTTCGCGGTTGGTTCTACCACACGTGACGTCCTGAGTCTATTCTTCGCAGAAGTGTGCTGCTTGGTCATTCCCGCCTGGCTTGTCTCCAGCCTCGCCCTGATGGGCCTCTCCATCGCGCTGTCCGACAGCGTCTTCCAGTTCTCCATGCTTGATTCGACTCTGAGCTTGGGCCTGTCGGTGCTCATCTGCCTACTCGGAATCGCTTCCACTCTCGGAGTCATTCGGCGATTGTCCACCTACCATCTTTTAAAAGGAGAATACTGATGCCAGAATTGATACGGATTGAAGAGGGAGAAAAGACATTTGCAGCAGGCCGCGGACAAACCACTATTCTCTCGAACATCACCCTGGGGATCGAACGCGGCGAGACGATGTCCATCTCGGGGCGCTCCGGTTCCGGGAAGACCACTTTGCTCAGCATCCTTGGCGGTATGGAACGGTTGACGCGAGGGCGGTATCTGTTTGCCGGGGATGACGTCGTTGGAATGACCGCGAGTGAACTGGCCCGTCTTCGCAATCGCCACATCGGCTTTGTGTTTCAGCACTTTCACCTGATCGCTTCTTACACGGCCTTGGAGAACGTCCAGATTCCCCTCCTTTACCAGGGAATCAGTTTGCGCGAATCCCGCAAACGCGCCTTGGAGGCGCTCAGTTCGCTTGGGCTGGAAGAGAATGCCCGACACAAGCCCCGCATGTTGTCGGGCGGGCAGCAGCAAAGGGTGGCGATCGCGCGCGCCATCGTGACTAGGCCTGAAGTGATTCTTGCAGACGAGCCGACCGGCGCTCTCGACGAACTCACGGAGCGAGAAGTGATGTCGACGCTGCTCGGAATGAATGCGCAACACGGCACGACGCTGGTGATCGTGACGCACAATCCGGACATCGCACGTCAGTGCGCCCGCGTCATACGGTTACACGACGGACAAGTGACGCCAGATGACACATGAGAGGAGAGGTTGGACGGTGGTGCGAGTGCACCATGTGACCGTCTATCCCGCAAAGAGTGGCGCGTGTCTGCCACTTCGACAAAAGTGACCTGTTCGTCTTCCCCCTGCTGCTTGACCAGCGTGGCGAAGGTCATGAAGGCCGCAAAGGGGCTTTGGCAGTCTCACCGTCGTCGGTCGAGCCGTTGCGAGCCACGACAAGAGCTCCGTCACGACTTGGGGAGGGTTGGAAGAGTACATCCACATCTGCGCAGGCGAATCCCCTCAAAGGAGTGTACCGATCACCACGGTGGCGTCCAGCTCGTCTGAGTGAACAACCGTTGCGACGAGTCCACTTCGCGTAAAGATCTCAGCCGTTCGCGGGGACTGATCCAGACTGGTCTCGACGAGCAATTGCCCGCCTCGGGCGAGCCAGTGGCGGGCCGCGGCCACGAGCCGCCCCGGTAGGGCGAGAACCAGAAGGCCCCCGGCGAGCGCGCCCCGGGGGCCTTGATCTCGTGCCTCGCGGGGCCGGGACGGGATC
>Ga0080006_1141205_pt1 | contig 13071 bp, 10 predicted proteins | sample RS3BMetagenome_FD_69209 | JGI IMG/M metagenome (GOLD analysis project Ga0080006, IMG submission 69209) | Ferric oxide microbial mat and aquatic microbial communities from Rainbow Spring, Yellowstone National Park, USA - RS3B (SPADES... ...
CCAGGACAGCACCGATCCGTGCGAGGCCGAGCAACAGGGCGATCTCCGCAGAGTTGGTGCGCCGGCGGGCCATTTCGAAGCCCACCCCGGCGACGACGGTTCCCGAGACGAGGGAGAACGCGCCGAGCAGGTGGAGGCACAAGGCAAGGTCGTAGAGCCAGGCGGGGGTCATGGGCGTACCGTCACGCGGCTGCGCAGGTGATCGGCTTCGAGGCGGGTGCGCACCTCGACGGCGGAGAAGACGGGGAGGTTCCCGGTGATCCGGACGTGGACCCCGCCGCCGGCATCTCGTCGGCCGCTCCGAGCTGTTCCAGGTAGGCAGCTTGCACGATCGGGGCGCGGCCAGCGTTCATCGCGGATGAGGAAGCCAGGAACTCCGTGAGCTGCGCGGTGCCTACCATCGAGCGGCCATCCCGCCCGGTCACGGTGTCGGCTGGCTTGGTTCATGCGCCTCTAGCCGCCGGCGCAGCTCCTGCTCTCGGGCGCGCCTCGCGGTGACGTCCCGCATGATGGCGGAGACATACGCCACGGATCCGTCCTCGGCGGTCACGAATGCGACGCTGAACTCGATCGAGATCATCCGTCCGTCGGCGTGATGGGCGGGAACGGCGAGGAGGTCGTCGTCGCCGTAGCGGCTCGAGCCGCAAGCAATCGCCGATCGAAAGCCCTCGGTGTGACGTTGGCGCAGCCGCTCTGGGATGATGGGATCGAGTGTCGAGCCGAGCATCTCGTGGGCATCGTAACCGAAGATGCGCTCCGCGCCCTTGTTCCAGTACCGGACCTCTCCGGCGGCGTCGACGATCACGACCGCATCGGGCGCCTTGGCTACCGCCTGGGCGAGCACGCCGGCAGGCAGCGCTGCCGCGTCAGCTCCCGGCATCGCGACCCGGTGGTCGGCGTCCCGGGGACGGCCCGTCGGCGTCGTCTTCCATCTCCTGCATCGTGTGCAAGGCGAGGGTGGAGTGAGCGAAGGCACCTCCGGCGCGCATCTCGGCGGCCACCCAGACCGCCTCCATGACTTCCTCGGGGCTCGCGCCCTTGCGTCGGGCTAGCTGGGTGTGACCGGCAATGCAGTACGGGCACTGCGTCACATGGGCGACGGCCACGGCGATGAGCTGCTTGGTCTTTTCGGGCAGCGCGCCCTCGGCGAACACCGCGTGGCTGAAGCGCTCGAAGGTCTCATGGATTTCGGGAGCGAGCTCCTTGCGTCGCTGCGCCAGCTCTCGCGTCGCCGGGTGGTACACGCTGTCGGTCACTGCAAGACCTCCTCTACGTTCACGTGTGGGCGGACTGGTTGTCGATAGGCGGCCATCGCGGTGACCTCATTCCCGGTGCGGCACCGTTGCTGCGACGCGTCCGACGCTGCTGTGGCGTCCGAAGCGAACTCCGGGCACTTTGTCATGCGTGGTCCTCGCTGGCCATCCGGGCGTCGGGCACCCCCAGCTCGGACAGTGCACGGCGCACCGCTGCCACCATGTCTGGTGGTCCGGCCACGAGATAGGTGACGTCCGCACGAGCCGAGCCGAACGAAGCGGCGGTCACCTCGGCGATCATGACGGCGTCGATCCGGCGGTGGTAGCGGGGGTAGGAGTCGTCGCTGTCTCGGGTGAACGTGTGGACGACGGACAACCAGGGTTCTGCACGATCCAGTTTCTCGAGGGGTTGGCGGAACAGGACGGTGCTGCGGTCGCGACTCGAGCAGAAGACCGTCATCGGCGTCGTCGCGCCCCTGGCGGCGGCATAACGCACAATCGACATGAGGGGGGCAACCCCGCTGCCAGCGCCGAGGAGCAGCAACGGCCCGCCGTCTTCTTCGCTCCAGGTGAGGAACCCGAAGGGTCCTCGCACATGCAGCAGGTCGCCGACCCGTACGTGGTGGGCGAGGAGCGGCGAGATACGCCCGCCGGTGACCTCCCGGACGGTGATCTCGATCTCCGCGGACGGCGGGTGCGGCGACGAGGAGACCGAGTAGGCCTGCTCGACCACCCCGGGAGGGGACGGGGTGGCGAGGCGAAGGAGATAGTACTGGCCTGCTTGCAACTCCGGCACCTCCGGAAGCGCCAAGCGCAAGGTGGTGCCCGAGGTCGACTCGGGCGCAATCGCAGTGACTCGGGCTTCGTCCCACGAACGCCCCCGGTCGGGGGCGAGGAAGCGCCGCTCGCCGGCTGGTGCGGGAGGGGCGGCGATACTGCTCATGATCTCCCGCCGATCACGAGAAGCGCTCCCCGCGGCGCGTGGACGTCTGGCAGTTCCGCGACGGCGACGGCGATGCTGCCGTCGCCGCGCCCGGCCAGGGATACCGGCCAGCGCTGGCCGTCGAGTCGTAGGACCGTCTCGCTCGCACCCGTCCCGACGTCGATGTGCCGCACCGCGCCGTTGCCGTGATCGGCGACCCAGACGTCACCTCGAGGCCCCACGACGATCCCGGTGGGCCAGCGCAGCCCAACGTCTGCACCCGTGCCATCCTGGTCGCCGCCAGGCGGCGAGCCAGCCAGGGTGGCGACGTCGCCGTCAGGTGCGATGACCCGCACCGCATTGTTCCCCGTGTCGGCGACATAACAGGTTCCGTCGACGCCGACGTCGAGCGCGCCAGGTCGGCGGAAGCGGCCATGGGGCCCCCGACCGTCGCCGAAGTCGTAGATGGAGCCGGCCATGGTCGTGACGTTTCTGTCGAGGGTGATGCGGCGGATGCGGTCGTTCCCGGTGTCGGTGACGTACAAAGTGCCTTCGGTGTCGGCGGCTACATCCGATGGGTAACGGAACTGTGCGTCTGCTCCCAGACCGTCGCTGTAGCCGTTCGTACCCCCGGCCACCAATCGGATCAGCCCGTCTGGTGAGACGGCGCACACCCGCTGTCCGCTCGGGTCGGCGACGTACAAGGTGCCGTCGGGGCCGAAGACGATGCCTGATGGCGAGAGGAGCCGCATCGACTTCGTCGACGCTGGGTCCCCACTCCGAGACGGCCTGACGACTGGGATCATCTGGCCGTCTTGTACTTGCCAGATCGTCCCGCCGAGCGGATCGGAGACCCACATGGTGCCGTCGGATGCGATGGCCACGCCGCCGGGCCGTCCTCTGAAGGAGAGCTGCGCCTCCGCTCCTAGGATCGAGGCGAAGGATGGAGGAGTCGAGCCGGTCGCCGGTGGCGCGCCGGAGAGGGTGGTCATCGTCCGATCCCTTCAGTCTCAGTCACGGTCACGCCGCCGGATCGTGAAACGCGAGTCGCTCGTCACGGGCCTGGAGGTACAGACGGGTAAGCACCTCCTGAACCCGGTTCACACACTGCTTCGTCTGCCCGGCGCAGCCCGTGGAGGTCGCCTCGGCCAACGCCGCGACATCTAAGAGGAGGTGGCTCTGTCCTCGGGCCAGAATGCGTTCTTCGCTCGGCGCGAGCGTGGCCAAGGCGGATCGCTCGTCAAGGATGTGGAGAGCCAATTCGTCGGAAAGGTACGACACCGCCTGCTCGAGACGATGAATGTCGCCGTCTTCGGCGGCAGCTTGAGCCTTGCGGGCCAACGTCAGCAGCGCCTCGTGCCGGAGGCGGCCGTGGTGGCCGGTTATGGGTTGCGGTCCAGAGGCGTTGCGGCTCCGTCGATACGCCCGGTTCCATCCTGCATCGTCTCCCATGACTACCTCCGTCCAGTCCCTCAACGATCTCATTCTGAGTATATCTCGTGATCGCTAGAGAAATAGGCCCTTGGGGCGGTCCGACCGGGCCGCATGCGATAAACGATCTCTGTCAAGACGCAGCGGACGAACGCACAGCCAAAGACGGGTACGTCGAGGCCAGCCGAGGATGCACCTCCAGTGTCTAGGACTCGCTTGTCGAGCTCATGGGTTGTGGGTTGACCGAGTGCCGGTGTCCAGTCAGGCGTCCGGGAAAGGTCGCGGTCCTGGGAAACCGTGTGCCGGTTGGACCGGCGCCAATCCGTCCCAAAGACCGGAGATCTGCCGGGTGAGTCGTCCGAGCTCCTCGAGGTGAACCGCGGACAGGGCTTCGAGGCGCTCCGCGCCAGAGCTGGTGAGACGCACTCGGACGACCCGGTGATCGTCAGGATCCCGTGCTCGAATGACGAGTCCCGCGCTTTCGGCGCGATCGACGAGACCGACGACGCTGTGGTGTCGCAGGAGGAGGTAGTCGGCCACTTCGCCGATCGTCGGGCCCCGTCGGTCACTGTGGCCTCGGACGGCGAGAAGTAGCTGGTGCTGGGTCGGGGTGAGTCCGGCGGTCCGCGCTTGCTGCTCGCTCCATCGTTGAAAGCGCCGCAAGCCGGTCCGCAGCGCCAGTAGTCGGGCGTAGACGTCGTTTGTCACCATCACTCGACTGGCGATAGTATCGCAGAACGATGAATAGTTCTAATTCTGGCTATCTCACATCTTTTGGAGCTGTGCGCGATGCCCGGCGGAGCAGTGACCTGTGATGGGTGACGCCGACCTCGGTGGACCCGGCTGCCAACCGGACGCTGAGACGCATCCGGTGATCGAGGGGTCCGATGACGGTTCGCGGAGCGCCGCGGCCAGCGCTAGCGGTAACGGCGAAGGGACCGGCTCACTTAGCCCTCGAGAAGGTTCCGATGTTTCGCCCAGAGGTGATCGAGACCGTAGGTGGGTGCGTGCTCACTGGCAGACAGCGATCCGGCGGACACGACTCGGCACCCGAAGTGATCGACCCTCGGCGAGGGCGGCACACAGGGAGGTCAGCCTGGGAGCACCGCCGTCACGCATGGCGGTGCTGGCCCTGCTCGGCCTCATCCTCGGTGGTGTGGGTGGCGTCGCCGCCTACCTGATCGTCCACCTGGTGGGGCTAATCAGCAACGTGGCGTTGCTTCACCGAGTGGGATTCAACCTACCTGACCTGCAGCACTATCACCCATCGTGGGTGCTGGTGCCGATCGCGCTCTCCGGTGCGGTCGTGGTCGTAGGGCTCGCCAAGTGGAGCCCGATCATCAAAGGTCACGGGATCCCCGAGTCCCTCGAAGCCATCTTGTTCCGCGAGAGCCGTGTCGCACCCCGGGCAGCGCTCGCCAAACCGGTGTCGGCGGCAGTGGCGATGGGCACGGGAGGGCCCTTCGGTGCCGAAGGTCCAATCATCGTCACCGGCGCGTCGATCGGCTCGCTCGTCGGTCAACTGTTCCCTGTCAGCCCGGGCGAACGACGTATCCTGCTCGCCACCGGTGCCGCCGCCGGCATGGCCGGTGTCTTCGCGACCCCGGTAGCAGCCGTCATCCTGGCTTTCGAGCTACTGCTGTTCGAGCGCTCGCTTCGTGCCCTGCTGCCGCTCAGCGTCGCCACGGCAGTTGCAACCGCACTGCACGAGGTTCTGATCAGCTCGCATCCCCTGTTCCCGCTGGATTACACGCCCCACGTTCCGGCTTCCCAGCTACCGCTCTTCGTCGTCCTGGGCCTGGCCGCGGGGGTGCTCGCAGTGGTGCTGAACCGGGGCCTGTTCGCTGTCGAAGACATCTTTCGCCGACTTCCGGTCCCCGAGTGGTCGCACCCGATCATCGGTGCGCTCGGCTACGCGCTGATCGGACTCGGCGTTCCCGGCTCGTTGTCGGTCGGCTACTGGGCTATCACCGACGCAGTCAACGGTCGCTTCCTGCTTGGCGCCGCCGCGGCGCTGTTCGTCGCCAAGATGTTCTCGTGGTGGGTCGGGCTTGGCTCGAATACCTCGGGCGGCACGCTCGCCCCGATGTTCCTGGTCGGGGCGTGCATGGGCGAGATGATCGGCATCGGCTTCGCCCATGCGTTTCCCGGAGCCCACATCCAGCCCGGAGCCTTTGCGCTGGTTGGCATGGGCGTCACCTTCGGTGTCGGCGCCAGGGCACTGCTCACCGGTGTCGTCTTCGCGGCCGAGGTCACCGGGGGCTTCGGGCTGTTGTTGCCTCTGCTACTGGCGACGGCGATGGCCGAGATCGTGGTCGAACAGGGTCTCAGCGAACGGATCATGACCGACAAGCTCTTTCACCGTGGCTTTCGAGTCGATTTCGACACCCAGACCGATCCCCTTCGGATGCGGATTGTCGCCGCAGTCATGGAGCCGGCTCCGAAGGATCACATGGCATTGAATGACCATGACAGACAGACGGACAGCAGCCTCTCTCGAGGCAGTGGCACTCCCGCCCGCGTGTCGGAGAACACCCACGCTGCACCGATCGCTCCCACGTGTCCGGATCCTACGGTAGACCGTTGGGCGTTCCTCGCAGACGCGTTGCCCTATCTGCTTCGACCGGAATGTGCCAGGGTCGCCGTGACCGACCGGGGGCAGGTGGTCGGCTATGTCACTCGCGAGCACATCGACGTCGAGTTGCGACGGCGCACATCGGAAGAGGTGATCCAGCCGCCCACGCTCCAGTGGCCCAAGCTGTCGCCGATTGCCCGACGACCTCCAGTCGACGCCACCACCAGTACAGGATCCGAGCCTGCCGCCGAGCAAGATTAACACGCGAGAAGTCCCATTCAGCCTTGAGTCACGCCGATCGGCCAGGATCCGATCGTGGATCGAGACGCAGTGCAGCAGCCAGATCGGTCCACTCCTCGAGCGGGACCCGCGCCGGGTCGGCGGTGAGCACCTGGATGGCGACATGATCGGCCCCGGCATCGAGGTGCTCGTGCACGCGGCGAACGACCCGCTCTGGCGGTCCCCAAGCCACGAGGGCATCGACGAGGCGATCACTTCCTCCCCCGGTGAGGTCGTGGTCGCCGAAACCGAGCCGTGCGAGGTTGCCCCGGTAGTTGGCGAGCTGGAGATACGTGGTGAGATGGGCCCTGGCGACGCGCCGGGCGGCTTCGGGGTCGGGGATGACCACGACCGCGACCTCAGGGCACAGCAGCTTGGTCGGGCCGAGGATCGCCCGCGCCTGCTCGGTGTGCTCGACGGGAACGAGGTAAGGATGGGCACCGTCGGTGACTTCGCCGGCGAGTGCCAGCATGCGTGGTCCGAGCGCCCCGAGCACCCGGGTCATCGCCGCCGGGTCGGGCATTGGCGCGAGGTACAGCGCATGGTCCATGGCGTCGAGGTAACGCCGCATCGCAGCCAGCGGTCCCTCGTAGCGATGACCCCGTGGGTCGACGAGGCGGTCGTGGCTCACCCCGAGACCGAGGAGGAAACGGCCATCCCATGCCTCGGACAGGGTGCGCTGTCCGGCAGCCATCGCCATCGCATCACGGACCCAGATGTTGGCAATCCCCGATGCCACCACCAGCCGTTGGGTCGCCGATAACAGCAGCGACGCGTTGGCGAACACCTCGCGCCGTGCCGCCTCGCCGACCCACAGCGTCCCGAACCCGAGCCGCTCGATCTTAGCGGCCGCTTGTCGGACGATCGTGCCCGTTGCCGGTCCAGCGCGGAGGTCCAAATCCCGAACCGACCGACATCCACGCCGTTCACGTCACTCCCTTCGCGACGTTCACCCGCCTCTTGAGCGAGCCGTCGGTTCAACGGAGTGGGAGCTGTCCGGGCACGACCGGGACCGGGAGGTAGCTCTCACCCATGAGATGACGGTCGACGGCCGCCGCGGCGGCCCGCCCCTCGGCGATCGCCCAGACCACCAGGCTCTGTCCCTTGACCATGTCGCCGCAGGCGAAGACGCCCGCGACGTCCGTCTGCCACCTGGCGTCGGTGGCGACGGTTCCCCGCTCGCTAAGCTGCAGGCCGAGGTCGGCGACCACGCCGGCACGCTCAGGTCCGGTGAAGCCGAGCGCGAGCAGCACCAGATCGCACGGAAGCTCGAACATCGACCCGGCGACCGGCTCGAACGAGCTGTGCCCGGCGGCGTCAGTGACCATGCGAACCTCTTCGGCCTGCAGTGCGCGGACCTGCCCGCTCGTGTCGCCGGCGAACGCTGCGGTCGACACCGAGAACAGCCGCTCCCCACCCTCCTCGTGGGCCGGGTAGGTCCGCAGGATCCTCGGCCACGTCGGCCACGGGTCCTGGTCGCTGCGGGTCAGGGGCGGTTCGGGGAGGATCTCGAGCTGGCGGACCGAACGGGCACCCTGGCGGTGCGCGGTCCCGAGACAGTCGGCACCGGTGTCGCCGCCACCGATGATCACCACCGCCTTGCCGGCGGCGTCGATCGGCGGCCGGTCCAACGAGCCCTCCGCGACCTGGTTGGCTCCCGTCAGGTACTCCATCGCCTGGTGGATACCATCGAGCGCCCTTCCTGGGATCGAAAGATCGCGGGGCACCGTAGCGCCGGTGGCGAGCAGGACCGCGTCGAAGCTCGCTCGGAGCACGGCCGTCTCGACCAGCTCCTGGCCGGCGAGGACCGACGGCGGGGTGTCGACCCCGCGGGGGCCGACCGTCACGCCACAGCGAAGCTCGACACCCTCGGCAACCAGCTGGTCGAGACGGCGGTCGATCACCTGCTTCTCCAGCTTGAACTCGGGGATGCCGTAGCGAAGCAGACCCCCCGGGCGTGGCGCGCGTTCGAAGACCACGACCGAGTGTCCGGCCCGGGCGAGCTGCTGGGCGGCGGCGAGACCCGCGGGCCCCGAGCCGACCACCGCGACCCGGCGACCCGTGCGCTCCAATGAACGCATCGGTCCGAGCCAGCCTTCGGCCCAGTCCCGCTCGACGATCTCGTACTCGATCTGCTTGATGGTCACCGGCTCGGCGTTGATCCCAAGCACGCACGACGCCTCGCAGGGGGCCGGGCACAGCCGTCCGGTGAAGTCGGGGAAGTTGTTCGTCGCGTGCAGCTGCTCGCTCGCCACGAACCATTTGTCACGGTAGACGAGGTCGTTCCAATCGGGGATCAGGTTCCCGAGGGGGCAGCCGTCGTGGCAGAACGGGATGCCGCAGTCCATGCAACGGGCCGCCTGGCGGCGGACGGCCTCCGCGGGAAACGGCTCGTAGACCTCGTGCCAGTCGCGGATCCGGACCGGAACTGGGCGGTGCCGGGGCAGTTCCCGCTCGTACTTCATGAAGCCCCGGATGTCACCCATGGCCGCTTCCGCGGCTATGTGCCGCTCCCATTCCATCGTGGGGAGCGAGGTGTCGGACACAGAAGCTCATGTTGAGCCGCTCGACGACCCGGCCAGCTGGCGCGCCACGTAGGGGAGGATGCCTCCGTGGCGGTAGTGCTCCCGTTCGTTCGGGGTGTCGAGACGGGACAGCACCGCCAGGCCCCGACCGTCGACCCGCACGGCGAAGGTGTCGCCGGCACCGTTGACGAGGGAGTCCACTCCGACGATGTCGAAGGTCTCCTCGCCGGTCAACCCGAGGCTCGCCACCGAGGCTCCGCCGGCGAACTGCAGTGGCAGGATCCCCATCCCGATCAGGTTGGAGCGGTGAATGCGCTCGTAGCTCTCTGCCAGCACGGCCCGCACTCCGAGTAGCAGCGTCCCCTTCGCAGCCCAGTCCCGGGATGATCCGGCCCCGTAGTCTGACCCGGCGAGCACGACCAGCGGCGTTCCTTCGGTGCGGTAGCGTTCGGCAGCGGCGAAGATGTCGAGGATCTCGCCGCTCGGCAGGTAGCGGGTGACTCCCCCTTCTGAGCCGGGAACGAGCGCGTTTCGGAGCCGTACGTTGGCGAACGTGCCGCGCACCATCACCTCGTGGTTGCCACGCCTGGCCCCGAAGGAGTTGAAGTCCCTGGGTTCGACGCCATGCTCCGTCAGCCACCGGCCGGCCGGGCCACCGCCGGGGATCGAGCCGGCAGGCGAGATGTGGTCGGTGGTGACGCTGTCGCCGAGCAGCGCGAGCACCCGGGCGCCGACGATGTCGGCGACGGCGGGAACCTCTCGGGTCACCCCGTCGAGGAACGGTGGCCGGCGCACGTAGGTCGAGCCCTCCCGCCACGAGTAGCGGGTGCCGCTGCCGGCCTCGAGGGCTGCCCACCGCTCGTCGCCTTGGTAGAGGTCTGCGTAGGAGGCAGTGAAGCGTTCCGGGGACAGGACCGCGTCGACCACCGAGTCGACCTCGGCGGGACTCGGCCACAGGTCTGCGAGCATCACCGCAGAGCCGTCGGTCGCCGTGCCGAGCCGCTCGGAGGTCAGATCGATGTCGAGGGTTCCCGCCAGCGCATAGGCGACCACGAGGGGCGGGGAGGCCAGATAGTTCATGCGGACCTCGGGGTGGATGCGACCTTCGAAGTTCCGGTTCCCCGACAGCACAGCCGCCACCGCCAGGTGCCCCTTCGCGACCGCGTCTGGCACGCCAGGCAGGAGTGGCCCGGAGTTGCCGATGCAGGTGGTGCAGCCGTAGCCGACGAGGTCGAAGCCGAGCGCGGCCAGCGGGGCGGCGAGACCAGCACGCTCCAGGTAGTCCGTGACCACGCGTGATCCTGGGGCGAGGGAGGTCTTCACCCACGGTTTTGGCTTGAGCCCGCGTTCGATGGCCCGTTTGGCCAGCAGACCCGCCCCGATCATGACCTGGGGATTGGAGGTGTTCGTGCAGCTGGTGATCGCTGCGATGACCACGTGGCCGTCGTCGAGCTCGGCGGACTTCCCGCCGAGCGTCGCCGGCACCGCCCGGCTCCGGCGCCCGGGGACGTCGCCACGAGCTGCGTCCGGAGCAGGCGTCGGCTGCAGCAGCGGGTCCGGGACGCCACTGTCGTTGACGCCGGCCATGGCCGAGGGAGGGTCGCTGGCGGGGAACGACTCAGCCGAGGCCTCCTCAGGGCTGCCGTCGATGAGCCCGACGCCCACGGGCCACCCAGGCTCGTCACCGCCGACTTCCTCGCGGACGGTCGTAGCGGGTTCGAGGCGGGCGAGGGCCGCCCGGAAGGACCGGCGCGCCGATGACAGCGCCACCCGATCCTGGGGACGGGCGGGGCCGGCGATCGACGGCTCAACCGCGGAGAGGTCGAGACGGACCAACTCGCTGAATGCCGGACGATCGCCCCCGGGCTCGAAGAACAGCCCCTGCTCCTTGGCGTATGCCTCGACGAGGGCCACCTGGCCGGCCGGCCGCCCGGTGAGGCGCAGGTAGTCGAGTGTTGTCTGGTCGATGGGGCTGATGGCACAGGTGGCCCCGTACTCGGGGGCCATGTTGCCGAGCGTCGCCCGGTGCTCGACGCGCAGGCCCGACAGGCCCGGACCGGTCAGCTCCACGAACTTGCCCACCACGCCGTGGCGGCGTAGCAGCTCGGCCAGGCTGAGCACCAGGTCGGTTGCGGTTGCCACCGGGGCGAGCTCGCCGGTCAGTTCCACCCCGACCACGGCCGGGATCGGCATCGGGAGCGGCTGGCCGAGCATGGCGCCCTCGGCTTCGATGCCGCCGACACCCCAGCCGAGCACGCCCAATCCTCCGACCATCGGCGTGTGGGAGTCGGTGCCCACCAGCGTGTCGGGGAATGCTTCGCCATCGTCGGTATCGAAGACGACCCGGGCCAGGTACTCGAGGTTCACCTGGTGGCAGATGCCGGTGTCGGGCGGCACCACCGCGAAGCGATCGAAGGCCTGCTGGGCCCAGCGCAAGAGCTGGTAGCGCTCGGCGTTGCGCTCCGCCTCGATGGCTGCGTTGGCAGCGAACGCCTTCGGCGTGCCGCTCAGCTCGGCGATGACCGAGTGGTCGACCACCAACTCGACGGGCACCATCGGGTTGACGAGCGATGCGTCGCCGCCGAGGTCGCCCAGCGCGTCGCGCAGTATGGCGAGGTCCACGACAGCCGGGACCCCCGTGAAGTCCTGAAGGAGCACCCGCTCGGGGTGGAACGCCACCACCGTTGACTCGGTGCCCGTGCCCGTTCCCGGCCATGCGGCAAGAGCAGCGACGTCGGCGGCATCGATGTGCTGGCCGTCCTCGTGGCGGAGCACGTTCTCCAACAGGACTTTGATCGAGTACGGCAGGCGGGCGACGTCGCCGAGATCCGAGAGGGCGGAAAGCCGACAGATCCTGTAGCGTTCCCCTCCCACCTCGAGCGTGCTCTTCGCTCCGAAGCTGTCAGGGTGGCTGTCGAGGGTCACGGCATCCTCCTCGGGCACGGCTCGTCAAGAAGGCTCGTCTGCTCGAGCGGAGCCACGATCGAGGCAGTCATGACCCGGGTCGCTCGGGCGGGCTAACGGGGGTGCTGGCGAGCTCGGCGCGCACGGTGTGGGCGGCGGCCACCATGTGGGCGAGCGCTTCGGTGGTCTCTTCGTAGCGGCGAGTCTTGAGCCCGCAGTCGGGGTTGACCCACAGGCGCCCCGGGTCGACGGCATCTGCGGCCCGGTGCAGGAGTGTGGTGATCTCGGCGGCGGCAGGCACCTGCGGCGAGTGCACGTCGTAGACCCCGGGGCCGACACCACCTTGGTAGCGAGCTCGGCCGAGGCCGGCGAGGAGGGCCATGCCCGAGCGTGCCGCTTCGAAGGACGCGACGTCGACGTCGAGCTCCGCAAGCACGTCGAGGACATCGGCCAGCTCGGCGTAGCACATGTGGGTATGGACCTGGGTGGCCGACGCGGCCGCCGAGCTGGCGAGGCGGAAGGCCCGGGTTGCCCAGGCGAGGTACTCGGACTGGGCGGCACGGCGCAAAGGCAGGCCTTCTCGCAGCGCCGGTTCGTCGATCTGGATGATGGCGATACCGGCGCACTCGAGGTCGGCAACTTCGTCGCCGATGGCCAGCCCCAGCTGGGCGGCAACGTCGCCCAGGGGAAGGTCGTCTCGTACGAAGGACCAGCAGAGCATGGTGACCGGTCCGGTCAGCATCCCTTTGACCGGCTTGGTCGTGAGCGTGCTCGCGTAGCCCGTCCATTCGAGGGTGATCGGCGCCGGCCGGGCCACGTCGCCGAAGAGGATCGGCGGCCGTACGCAGCGCGAGCCGTAGGACTGCACCCAGCCTGTCTCGGGCAGGGTGAACCCGCTGAGCGCGGCGGCGAAGTAGCGGACCATGTCGTCGCGTTCGGGCTCTCCGTGGACCAAGACGTCGAGGCCGAGGTCGGTTTGGAGGGCGACGACCCGACCGATCTCTGATCGGAGTGCCCGCTGGTACGCCTCGTCTGTCGTGCGTCCGGCCCGCCAGGAGGCACGTGCGGCGCGCAGTTCGGCGGTCTGGGGGAACGAGCCGATGGTGGTGGTCGCCAGCGGCGGAAGGCCGAGCCGGGCCTGCTGGGCCGCGGCACGCTCTGCCGGTGTCCCGGTCCGGCGGG
>Ga0080006_1186154_pt1 | contig 13054 bp, 7 predicted proteins | sample RS3BMetagenome_FD_69209 | JGI IMG/M metagenome (GOLD analysis project Ga0080006, IMG submission 69209) | Ferric oxide microbial mat and aquatic microbial communities from Rainbow Spring, Yellowstone National Park, USA - RS3B (SPADES... ...
ACGCAACCTCGACAAATGTCGAGGAAGGGGGTCAGTTTTACTGTCGCCAGGGGGGTCAGTTTTACTGTCGCCTGACAGCGCCCACGGAGGAACTGAGGACGATTACCTTGCAATGAAATTTGTTCTTAGCTGCCAGAGTCTTTTTATGATTCATCTGCAATCTGGCGTGGTACGAAGCCAGCTTTCAGCTTTGGGAAAGTTCTTGAGCGAGCGACGTAACTGGCGGAATCAAGCAGTTGCGGAGAATGGCGGGCACAATCTCCGCGTTGGTCGCGGAGAAAACGCTTGACCGTGCGGAGAATAGGAGCTATTATGTCCGCAAGAAATGCGGATAATAGCAATGTACATCCACGAAAGAGACGATTGGCCCAGGTTCCGCTGGGATCAGGAAGGGCTGGCTAACCAGCTTGCGGCGGTGCGTCACCGCCAGGGCCGGCTCATCGGTCGGATGGAAGGGTTGGGCTTCCGACTCCGGGAGGAGGCGGTTTTGAGCACCCTGACCCAGGACGTCCTGAAATCGAGCGAGATCGAAGGCGAAATCCTCGACATCGATCAGGTACGTTCCTCCCTCGCCCGCCGACTCGGACTCGATATCGGGGCATTGACGCCCGCCGACCGGCATGTGGACGGCGTTGTCGAGATGATGCTCGACGCCACCCAGAAATATCAGGCCCCCCTGACGGAGGATCGCCTGTTCGGCTGGCACGCCGCCTTGTTCCCAACTGGGCGCAGCTTCATGCAGAAAATCCGGGTCGGTGACTGGCGGAACGATAGCTCAGGCCCCATGCAGGTCGTCTCAGGCCCGATCGGCAAGGAACGGGTCCACTACCAAGCGCCGCCAGCCGACCGGCTTTCGGCGGAGATGTCGCAGTTCGTAGGTTGGTTCAACGCCCCGGCCTCGATCGACCCGGTACTCAAAGCCGCCCAGGCACATCTCTGGTTCGTGACCATCCACCCGTTCGACGACGGCAATGGACGCATCGCCCGTGCGATCGCGGACCTCGCGCTGGCACGTTCCGAACAGAGCCCGAAACGCTTCTACAGCATGTCGGCCCAGATCCGTCTGGAGCGTAGCGACTACTACCAGATTCTGGAACAGACTCAGAAGGGCACGCTGGATGTTACAGCATGGATGCAGTGGTTTCTCGGCTGCCTGGACCGCGCCTTCAGCGGCGCGGAGGTCACACTCTCGGCCGTGCTCCGGAAGGCCCGGTTCTGGGAAATCCACTCCGGCGAGTCGTTCAACGAACGTCAGCAGAAGGTCGTCAACCGTCTTCTCGACGGGTTTGAGGGTAAGCTGACCTCGTCGAAGTGGGCGAAACTGGCCAATTGCTCCCAGGACACGGCACATCGCGACATCCTCGATCTGGTCAAACGCGACGTTCTGGAGAAGGATGCCGCCGGAGGCCGCAGCACGAGCTACTCGCTGCTAGAGTCCACCGAGAAGGAGAATCGGTCGCAATAGCCTCCCCAAAGTGTTGGGCACCGTCGCATTCCAAGCCCTCTTCAGTCGAGCATCGACCGGGAATCCTCACGGCGGCCATCCTCCTCGTATCCTTCCGCTACGCGCCGCAGTATCGCCGCAGTCCTTGGCCAGTCAATATGACTGGCTTCAGCGAATCTCCGATACTTCTCGGCGAGAGCCCGTTCCTGCGCACCGCCCTCTCGAAGTGACTTCGAGAACGTCCCTCTTTTGTTGTAAATCCCCACACTGAAGCCGCTGAAGATCTCTTCGGTGCCGATCTCTTCCAGCGCATCTCTCACGGGGAGGCAAGGCCAGGAGCCGTCTGCCTCCTCCGGTGCGTGAGCGAAAACCTGGCCGATTCGTGAATCACCGATTTCCAGAAGCCCCTTCTCATCGGCTAGGGATCGTGCCTTTCTTACCCAATTGATCAGGGCTTTTTCGTCGATCGTCCGATCTTTCAATTCGCCCGGAATGTCCTGCCAGTCCATAAGCAGTCGGTACGCGTTCTGGGCGCGATGTTTTTCTTCCTCGGAGGGCTCCGGCGCGTCCTCCCGGATTTCGTTCTTCGGCCGGAAAATAAGACCAAGGACCTGGACGAAGAATTCGGGTTCATCCCGTAGCAGCGCGTGAAGGGTGACAGGTGACGCCGGGTGCCCGTCCAGCACGCCTATGTAAGCCCATTCGAGGGTCGCGAGGCGGTGGAGATCCACTCTGGGATCTTTGTCTGCGACTGCCTTTTGCAGATCACGGAAGAGGAGTTCGATATCGTACCTGCCGCTCTGCCCTTGGTCAGGCCTCCCTCCGGCCGCCACCCAGTCCAGCCAGCTCTGGAGCGCGTCCATGAGCAGGCCCGGCTCAAAAGCCGCCTTGTGGTGGAGCGCCATCCGCAGGACGTGGAACGCAGCCTCCGGTCGTTTGTGCTCCAGGAGCATGCCAATGGCCTGCCGCGCCTCCTCGACATCATCTCCGCGAGTGAAGGGCGGCGTGTTGTTCCAATACCAGGTCGCGACCTCCGGCCCTTTTTCGACGGCGAACTCCCAGGTTTTACGCTCAAACGGCAGGACTACCAAGATTCGTCCGATCTCCTCGGCCGACCAGCTATTCATCTCAATTCGATTAATCCAGTCCCAACCAGCTTTGTAGAAGCGACCCCACGTATATCCTCGGGCGAACTGCGCGGCCTTGCCGTCAGCCTTAGTAAGGAGAGCGGGTAATACTCTTGCCTCGTCTTCGGCCGATCCTATCCCTGCGAATACAGATCCGACCTCCGTGGCAGCTTCTACCACCTCGACCAGCCCCAAAAGTCCATCCCAGCCGCATTGATCAAGTACCTCGCGCAGGGCAGTCCGGCGAATCACCTCGATCCGCTCTTCTTGATCTTCAGAGGCTTCTAGCGTTTCAAGAACTTGCCAGCGCGGACCGAAAAGCCATGCGTTCTTCCGAATCGCGTCCTTTGGCTCGAAGCGACTTCGGACCCGGTCGAGATCCGCGAGGACCGTGTCGGGCAGCGCCCAATCCGCAGCGGCGAACCTCTTGTGCCAAACAACCTTTTCCCGGAGGGCATCCGACAGCGTTCGCCGAGCTTCCTCGTCGAGGGCATTCTCGGCGAAGCGGTCCAGCCGGTCGAGAAACTCCTTTTGCACCGGGGCGGGAAGATTCTCGAAATGCTTGACCAGGGTTTTCCACCGGGTCACATCGTCGCCGAGATGTTCGACCAGCAAGTGGGCGCAGGCTCCGACCTGGTGCCAGTACGCCGCGTTTGAAACCTCGCGAGACCAGCTAAGAGCCCACTCCCGCCACGACGGCCGTGAAGTGGGCGTCGAAATTTGTTGCTGGTTGGGGAGGAGCCCGAGGAGCAGCCGCCACCCGGCCCTAGGTCGATTCTGGACCAGTTTCCTCATCACCTTAACCCGCTCTTCGACTGAGGCAGTGGTCTGAGGGAACCACGGCATAAAGATCTCCAGCAGACTCCTAGAAGGGCTATTCCCCAATTTGCCTTTCGGAGTTATTTCATCCAAGGTCGCGAGGATCAGACTCACCTGCGAGAGGAGCGTGCGATCCCAAGCCAGCACTTCGAGCGCCCAAAGAAGTCCCGTGTGCGGATGCGAGGTGAAGAGCGGGTCGCCATCCTCTTTGAAAAGTTTCACGAGTGCTGGCTCTGCCTGCTTGAGGTCTCGCTCGATGGCCTCCAGAAACGACTGAGGGCCAGCTTCGGCCAGGAGGTTCAATTGCTGCGACAGCGAGGCCCAGCGAAGCCAACCTTGGCCGTCGAGGAGCTTTCGCACGATCAACTCAACGCGGCCTCGGATACAAGTCGAGTCGGGAAGTCGCTCCGGCCTCGCCCCCAGGATCGCGAGCGTTTCGGCTAACCCCTTGCGAAGCGCCTGGGAGTATTTAGGGCCTTTCTTGTGGAAGCTCGCGTGCCACCGCTCTTCCGCTGGAAGTTCGAACGCAGGATCGTCCTCAGCGAGCACCTCGCAAACGACCTCTTCGAATCGACGGAGCCCATCGGGCGGCACGGCGGAGGCGAGGAGGAACCAGGAATCATCCCGCGACACGAGGCTCCAGCGAGTCCCGACGCGCGTAAGCGGCGGATCGTATGCCTGGAGCCACCGCTCGGCCACCACCGAGACGACGCTGTATGGATGCCCCGAAAGCTTCTCGATTGCCGATCGGTCCGCCTCGGAGCTTTCGTCCCAGCTCCCGGCCAGGAGCATCGGGACAAGTCCCAGGGATTCCGGAGGCCGACTCCAGTCAGGCTGGGTCGTCCCCGAATAGCGCCCGAGGAGCCGCTTCAGCACTGTCAGGCTCCCTCCAGCCTCGCGTGCGAATCTCCGCGCCTTCTCCTCATCGAGCCCGGAAGACTCCAGCGCCTTCTCCAGATCGTAACGATAGGCGCGTGGTAGTTTGAGCGTCGTCACCTTATCCCGCCGCGCCAAATCAGAGGAGAGCAGCACCCGATGCCCTTGGCGCACCGCCTCCGCGACCAACTCCGGCTCAATCGCAAGAGCAGGGTGTGGGATGAGAAGAAGGCCACCATCGGACAGGGCAGCCATCGCCCGCCAAGTGTCGCGGTTTTCGACGATCAAGGCCCGCGCGGCGAACAAATCGGCCCGAGACGGGTCCTGGCTGTACGCGGCCACGAAATCGATCGCCTCGGACGGCGATCTCGCCTCAATCACCAAAGCCCCGGTCGGGCCGTCCAGCCATGCCCCCAGTTCCTTTACCTGTTCCTCGCGCGAGGCGAGGAACACTTCCGGTTTTAGGCTCGGGTCCGTCAACGCCTTTAGATTCGCCCAGTATTCATCGAGGACCGTCAACCCGACCGGTTTAATGCCCAGCACCCCGGCCAGCCAGGCGTCGACCGCCGGTGCCTGTTCCAGCCACTCTTCAAGCGTAGCGGAGTCGTAGACGCGGACCTCCTTCCACACCCCGAGTCCCGCCTTGGCCCGGCACCATTCGTCCTTCTTCTGCCACTTCCGAGGCGTAACGAATACGTAGGTCGTTTGCGATTTGTCGAGACCAAGGGGGTCCTTCGTGCGCTTGACGAAATCCTCCTCAGCCTTTTTCTGCGGGTTCTTTTCGACTCCCATCTCCCAACCGCTGATCCCCGCTGGTACATAGACGTCCCCATCACCCGCTTCGACGATGCCATCCCACCCGGGACGCTGGACCTGTTCCCCAGCGGGGAACTCGATCCGCCGGATGTCCCTCCCGGCTGCCCGGATGAGACGGCGGGTCAGTTGGGGGAGCCTCGACCGAGCGTCTAGGGAGTCAGCCCAGGCCTCAAGATTCAACGCCGTCACCCAGCTCGATGATCTCTGTCCCCCGGGCCGAAGCTGACGGAAGATAGCCGGGAGTTTCTGGGCAGCCCGCTGGTTTTCGAGAAATTCGTCCGGAATCCGGCCGGACCCGGTTGCTGCCAGTTCGAAAAAGGTCTCCCAGGCGGAGGAATCCCTAACCAGTTTCAGGGCCTTGGCATAGGACTCCAGGATCTGGCGGGTTTGTGGTGGCGGCACGAGTCCCCGTTCGAGTCGGCTGACATTACCCGGGTCGAAGCCGTTCCGGCGGCAAAATTCGCGTAGCGTAAGGCCCAGAGCCTTACGGCTGGACCGGAATAACGAGCCGAAATTTTTCGTGGTAGCCATCCAACACCTCTCTTGTTGTACTAATCATACAACAGAACGGGAAAAGGTCAATCGTTGGTATCGCACCACAACAGACCTCTGGTCGACAAAGCAAATAACATGATGACAAAGGCTTGTGATCTAGGCTATCCTGAATCAGCTACGTCTATAATCTGATCTAAATCGCTTTGGAAGGAATCTAAAGGAAATAGAATACCATGTCTACCACCCTCGGACCACTTGAGACCCAGCTCCTTGCTTACACCCAAGGCCGCAACCGCCAGTCGGTTACATCCGGGGAGTTCGTAGACGCATTTGGCTGGACATCTGCTCAGGAGCGGAGGGTCTTGAGCCGTCTGGCGCGTAAAGGGCTTATTGCGCGGGTCCGCCCTGGCCTGTACCTCGTACCACCCCGGCTCCCCCCGGGCGGTCGCTGGAGTCCAGGCGAGTCCCTGGCTCTAGTCACCCTCCTGGGTGATCGTAGCGGGCGATATCAGATTTCGGGGCCAAACACGTTCTATCGGTACGGCTGGACCGATCAGGTCCCGAACCGCCTATATGTCTACAATGACCAGATTTCGGGCGACAGGCAGATCGGGGTAGTCGCGCTGACGCTCATTAAAGTCTCCGACGATCGGCTCGGAGGGGTGGAAACCGTACGTACTCCGGAGGGCATCGATATCTGCTATGCTTGCAAGGCGCGGGCGCTCGTCGATGCAGTCTACGACTGGTCGCGATTCGACACTCTCCCGAAAGCATTTGACTGGATTCGCCGGGAAGTAGACAAGGATGATTCGTTCGCGACGGAATTCATCCGGATGACGATGGAATATGGAAACCAGGGGACTGTGCGGCGAATCGGAGCGCTCCTGGAACGGATCGGAGTTCAGGAAGCTCTGCTCCGACGGTTGGAAGCAAAGCTACACCCGTCCTCAAGCTTCATCCCGTGGATTCCGAACCGAGACAAACGAGGAAAAACAAACAGGCGATGGGGAGTTGTGTTCAACGATGAGTAGCGGACCGGGAAGCGATGGGTATCACGGAGATCAACAGCGCTTCCGGGAAGCGCTCACACGCACCGAGGCGGAGAGCGGATTCAACGCGCGACTCATCGAGAAGGACTATTATTGCTCTCTCGTCCTCCGCGACCTGTCAGGCCTGTTCGGGCGAGGCTTGGTGTTCAAAGGGGGGACATGCCTGAGCAAAGTTCACGCGGAGTTCTTCCGTCTGAGCGAGGATTTGGACTTCGCCATCTCGATCCGGCCGGATGCCACCAGATCCGATCGGCGACGGGCGGTCACCCCAGTCAGGCACTATCTCACCGAGGTCCCGTTGCGCCTCCCATGCTTCGACCTGGCGGAAGCGATCGAGGGGCACAACGACTCGCGGCAGTACAACGGCCGGTTCACCTACCGTTCCTTGGTGACGGGAGAACCCGACTTTATCAAAGTGGAAGTGTCGCTCCGCGAAGAGACCGTTCTGCCGACCGAGATCCTTCCCGCTCGAACCCTGCTTCGTGACCCTCACACCGGCCATCCGGCGTTAACCACCGTGGACGTGCGAGTGCTGTGTCTCACGGAGGCTTACGCGGAGAAGATCCGGGCCGCGCTCACCAGACGTGAACCTGCCATACGCGATTTTTTCGACATCGACCACGCGGTGCAACAGGCCCTCTTTGACCACCGAAACCGATCGTTGCTCGACCTTGTCGCGATGAAGCTGTCGGTAGACGGAAACGAACCCGTCGATCTCTCAACCGCCAAGAACGCGATCCTCCGGGGCCAGATCGAGTCCCAGCTCCGCCCGGTGCTGCGCACGAAGGATTACGAAGCATTCGACCTGCAGCGGGTCATCGCTATCCTCGAAGAGGTGGTACACCTCCATCAAGCCGGGTGACGAGATCACAGTCGAGTCCGGTACGGACTTGCTTTGCAATTTCGCAACACGGGCTGGAGGCCGAACGCCTCCACTAGGGCTGAGAAGACCGGACCAGAATCATAATCGCCTTCCTGACAGAAGGCGTCAGGCGGTGCCAGTTTGTGACAAGCTCACGAAGTGCCGCGTCGTCGCAGACAGTGTGCAGACAAGGGGGTGGGCAGTTGACGCAACTACTATGCTGCGAAAGAAGTTGCGGAACGGCGACTTCGGATGCAATTCCCGCCGCCTCCACTCAAAGCCCACCTGGGAGAAATCCCAGGTGGGCTTTGTTGTTGCGCTTACGTCAAATCTTGGTGAGAGAAAAACGGGCGATTTCGCCCCTGGGTGCTATTTTTCGGGGTTTCTTGGGTGCTATGGAGGGTTGTCCTGGGTGCTCGGGTCCGTAGAATGGACTGATAGCACCCACAACCTCCATACCCTATCACGAGAACTTCCCGATGCCCCGGACGAAGGACACGAGCGAGTGGAAGCCCGACGGTCGGGGCCGCTACCGTCGGATGGTTGGATGGAAGATGGAGGACGGCAAACGAGTCCAGCAGCCGTTCTACTTCGGGACCGACCTGGATCAGGCCAAGGGCCGGCATCTCCGGGTCAGGGAACTCTGGTCCCACATGGTCCGGATGTACGAAGAGCCCCCCGATCCCGTCGCCGACCCCGACTTCGACCCCGAGCACGACCGGCGAGAGTACCTGTGGGACTGGCAGGCCCTCTGGGTCGCCCGAGAACTGGCCGCCGGTCGGGTCCAGATCCTCGTGCCTCGGCACCAAGGTTTGCAGCCGCAGGACTACCTCCAGAAGATCAGCGGCCTCGGCAAGATGTTCCCGATGGTCCACTTCGTGCCCGAGGATGAGGATGAGGAGGCATTCCATGACGGGCAAGCCTTCTGGAAGGTGGCCATCGAACACCGCCAGAAGGACCTCCCCCTCCCGCTGACGAACGTGGGGCCGCAGTCGCCGGATCGCTTCCACGTCGCCCTGGACCGGTACATCGAGCACATCCGGAAGACGGACCTCGAACGGACCTCGGAGGAACTCCGGCTGACCGCCTTCGGCAACCTGAAGGCGGAGCAGGCCGAGCGGATCAAGGCTCGACAGGCCGATCGCTCGCTGTCCGCCCTCGACTTCCACGGCTGCCAGGACCTCATCGACTACTGGCGCAACCGCCCCCCGACCCAGCCACGCCACGGCAAGCCGTCCAGGCCGATGGCCAAGAAGACGTGCGAGAACCACGTCGCCGAACTGATCCGGTTCTTCAAGTGGCTGCACAAGAGCAAGGACTTCGCCTGGCGGAAGCCCGAGGACTTCGACGACCTGGCCACGAAGATCAAGGACACCACCGACGAGCGGACCGGCATCGGGCATCTGAACGTCAAGGTGTTCACCAACGATCAGCTTGCGCTCCTGAACAAGTACGCCACGCCGCTGGAGCGGGTGCTGTTGCTGCTGGGGCTGAACTGCGGATTCAAGGGGGCCGAACAGGGGACGCTCCGGTTCGACCACCTCTTCCTCGACCGGCCCCACCCGTTCGCCCCGATGCTCAAGGAGGTCGCCGGGTTCGAGTGCGGCCCCGAGGACAGGTTCATCCTCTACTCCCGGAACAAGTCGGGTGTGTACGGCGAGTTCCTGCTCTGGCCGCAGACCGTGGCGGGCCTGAAATGGGCCGTCGCCCGGCAGAAGCGGATCTGCGCCCGCCTGAAGATCGAGGCCCCGCAACTGCTCCTCAACGACAAGGGCATCCCGTTCTTCCGCCGGACCGGGAGTAATAAGAACCAGAGTCAGTTGTTTATGAACAAATGGGCCGGGCTGATCCGGCGCATCCGCAAGGACCACCCCGACTTCCCCGGCTACAGCTTCTCCTCGCTGCGGGACACGGCGTCGGACCGGATTCGCCACATCGCCGGGGGCGAGGTCGCCGCCGTGTTCCTCTGCCACGGCGAGCCGGTCAAGAAGGACAACCTGCTGGACCTCTACACGAACCGGCCATTCGGCGAGGTGTTCAAGGCGCTGCGGCGGCTTGAGCAGGACTTGAAGCCGGTCTTCGAGGCGACCCCGAGCGACCCGTGGGAGACGCCGATGCAGCAATACACCTCGCTGGGGACGAGGGAGCGGATCTTGGACCTCCACCGTCAAGGGATGAAGGTGCCCGAGATCGCCAAGCTGGTGAAGAAGGGGGTCGCCACGATCTATCGGCTGCTGGGACGGCAGCGAGTGGAGCCACGTCGCTGAGGGGCGAGGAGGTCGGGGCTTCGTCACGCCCCAACCCCCGCCACCTTCGCCTTCACGAGCCACTCGATCTCCCCGACGGCCGCATCGGTCGCCTCCTGGACCGCCCGCTCCGAGCCCCGGCCCCGTGCGGCGATCTGCTTGCGGGCGTCCTGGCGGATCATGCGGATGGTGACCTTGGCCTCGTCGCCCAGCTTCTTGATGTGCGTGGCCATCCCGATTCGCTTTCCGCTAAATCCGTTGGATCTACACAGAGCAAGAGAACTCATTCCCTGCCTGTTGTGGATTTATGGAAACTATTCAGGATTCCAGCTTGATTCTGCTGAATGCTTTCACGATACTGCTCTCGGAAGAACGAACCCATTCCGGAGCAACGTGATGAGCGACACCTTAGATCGAGATGAAGTCCCGGTCGGCCGTTATCTGGCAGTTGTTCGTGAGGAAGCGGGCCTGACCCAGGCTCAGCTAGCGGGAAAAGTCACGTTCAGCCCGGCGAGCGTCTCTCGGATCGAATCCGGAGACAAAAGCCTCAGCGCCGAAGAGTTTGAGGCGATGCTCAGGGCGATCGGAACGGCGAAGGCCCGTCAGCTTGGCGAGTTCGTCAAGCAGAGGTGGGACGTGCTGGAACGCCCCGACTTCAATCATCCCAACCGGGAATCCCTCTGGTCGGCGAATGTCTCGCTCGGCAATCTCCGCAAGGTCCGTGAGAACCCGAAGATCAAGAACGTCTTCGTGCGCCAGATCGACCTCTACGAGAAGGAACTCCGCCGGCTCGCCGAGTTCCTCCAGCCCTGCGAGCACCAGATCGCCTTCATCGGGAGTATCGGCGTCGGCAAATCTACCGCCATCTGCAAGCTGGCTAACCTACTCAAGCCCGGCGAGGCCAGGTTGGAGCGGGAGATCGTGCTCGACACGGGGGCCGGCGGCACGACGATCTGCCAGGTCCACGTCAGCCGGGGGCCCCAGTACGGGCTGAGGATTGAGCCACGGTCGGAATCGAACATCCGCAAGGATGTCGAGGACTTCGCCGAGTACCTCCTCTACCTGACTCGGGGCTCGGCTTCAGCAAGGTCCGAGGGCTCCGAGGATGACTCCCCCGGTATCTCCAAGGAGGTCGAGCGGGCCATCCGCAATATGTCCGGCCTGGTCGAGAAGAGGCACAAAGACGAGGCGGGCAAATGGGTCCGGATCGACCCGGCAAGGGAGGTCGCCTCGAAGCACACCAAGACCGACGACCTGGCCATCGAGATCCTGACGAGGATGGATCTGGTCCGGCGGAATCGCAGGGATGCCTGGTACGCCGAGGACAGCGGCGTCCACCCGATGCAATGGTTGCAGCAGATCTTTTCCGACGTGAATAACGGGCGGAGCCCGGAGTTCACGCTCCCCCAGAAGATCGAGGTCTTGGTCCCCGAGCCCGTGTTCTCGGAGAAGGATTACTGCTTCGAGATCATCGACACCAGGGGCGTGTCCCAGGACGCCTACGCCGCTCGTCAGGACTTGGAGGTGCACTTCGACGACCCACGCACCCTCGTGGTCCTTTGCTCGACGTTCTTCCAGGCCCCCGAGCAGACCGTGCAGACCTTGCTGCGGCGAGCCAAGGAGGCCGGGCTTCGGGACATCGAGGCGAAGACCGTCGTCCTGGTCCTTCCCCACGACGTTCAGGTCTCGCAGGTCAAGGACAACAGCGGGACGTACGTCGAGAGCAAGGAGGAGGGATACGATCTCAAGCGTGACGCCGTGAACCTCTCGCTCGGACAGATGGGCCTCGGCGAGATGACGGTGCTCTTCTTCAACGCCAAGGAAGACCTCCCCGAAGCGATCCGGGACGCCCTGGTCGCCAAGCTCACCGAGCTTCGCCGGATCTATAGCGTCAGGATCGCCCAACTGACCCAGGCCGTTGAACTGGTGATCGAGAACCAGGAGAACGAGGAGGTCCGCCTCGTCTTCGACGAGGTGAACCGTCACCTGTCCAACTGGATCGAGCAGCGACGTGGGCTCGAATGGGACGGCCAGCCGATCCAGGAACCGCTGATCACGGCGATCAACAACACCCGCTATGCGGCGACGGTCCGGGCCGCCGTCCGACGCCACGGCGACTGGTCCAATCTCGACTACTATCACCACCTCGGGTTCGGCGCACGCCGCATCGCCGTGGGCCTGATCGGGGCGAGGATCGAGGACTTCAAGAAGATCGTTAATCACTTGATGAGCGACGATCAACTCGAACCGGCCGGGATGTTCCTGAGCAAGATCCTCGAACGGGTGGAGAACACCGTTGACGACGCCTACAAGCGGATGCAGTTCGCCGGGCGGGAGGTGTTCAAGACGGACCTTCAACGGGATTTCGAGTTCTGGAGCCGGTGCGACAACCGCTGGGGAAAGGGCTCGGGCTACCGCACGGCGATCCGTGACTTTACCGCCGAACAGTTCGAGGACCACTACGAGGACGCCCACATCCTCATCAAGCAGATGATCAACGGCGAGTGGGACAAGATCGCTCAACTCCTCGATGAGATGATCAGAGACGGAGGGGGACAGGTTGTCGGGATGCCTCCCAGGTCGTCGAGCAACTGAATGACTGATTCGTGAGAATCCGGGGGCTGTTCGGCCGAATTACGGGCCGAACAGCCCCATTCCATTGAGGTGAAGGACAATCCCTAACTTGACAGATACGACAACCGAGCGAAACGAACCGACCCGTATCCCGCCGAAAATGAGCGGTCCCGCCCTACATAGGGCGTGGAATCAGCCAGAACTTATCACATCCTCAACCTCGGGGCCGGAGTCCAGTCCACCGCCCTCTACCTGATGTCCCTCGACGGCGAGTTCGACGAGCGGATCGACCTCGCCGTCTTCGCCGACACCCAGGAGGAGCCCGAAAGCGTCTATGCCCACCTGGATTGGCTCCGATCGCTCGGCGGCCCGCCGATCCTGACCGACACGGCGGGCAGGCTGGGCGACGACCTGATCCACGGCAAGAACAGCACCGGGCAGCGGTTCGCCTCGATCCCGGCCTTCACCAGCGCCGAGCCCGGCAAGACCGGGGGGATGCTCCGGCGGCAGTGCACGGCCGAGTACAAGATCAACGTCGTCGAGCGGGTCATCCGCCGCCAGGTCGTCGGCCTGGAGCACCGCCAGCGGCTGCCCAAGGGCGTCAAGGTCGTGCAGTACTTCGGCCTGTCGTTCGACGAGCCCCGGCGGGTCTCGAAAGTGAAGGCTCGGTTCGTCGGCCACCCGTGGGCCGAGGCCCGGTTCCCGCTGTTCGACCTGGAGATGACGAGGGGTGCCTGCGTGGCATA
>Ga0080006_1147612_pt1 | contig 13038 bp, 9 predicted proteins | sample RS3BMetagenome_FD_69209 | JGI IMG/M metagenome (GOLD analysis project Ga0080006, IMG submission 69209) | Ferric oxide microbial mat and aquatic microbial communities from Rainbow Spring, Yellowstone National Park, USA - RS3B (SPADES... ...
TTGTGTACCCTCCTAATTTTTCCCAAAGAGAGCTCAACGGCTCCGGGATCTCTAGGTACCCACTATCGGAGAGCGTGGCAAGCCTCAAAACCCCGCATCCTGAACCAAGATCCTCTACCTACGTGTAAAAGGCTTGGAATCGCGGTTTTCGTGGTGGGTGAAAACCCAAGGAGAGTCGTGTGAGACCTAAAACAGCGACCTTAAAACCCCGTAGTACTCGGCCGCGGTCTTATCCCAGTCGTATTTCAAGGACTCCTCGTGGCTTGTCTTCCAGAGTGATTCGCGCTCCCAAGAATCCATCGTGAGTATCTGTTCCACTCTCTTCGCCGCGGCGCGAAGATCCTTGTAGGGCACGGTAAAGCCATTCACACCATCCCTTATAATCTCTGGAATGGAGCCAGTAGCGTAGCCCACAACCGGGGTGCCGCACGCGTTCGCTTCAACCACGGTCATACCCCAGCCCTCAATGAAGGAGGTTGAGAGAACAACCCAGGCACCCTGGTAGAGCCGAAGCTTTTCTTTGCCGTAAACTGGGCCTACAAATCTACCCCCAACACCTTCCACAGCCTCCCTAACATCCCCATCAAGGTCACCTCCTCCAGCAACAACAAGTTTGGCTTTCTTCCTTACTTCTTGTGAGAGTAAAGAGTAGATGGCAACAGCGTCAAGCGGATTCTTGTATCTTTTTAACCGACCTATCCATAAAATCATCGGTTCCTTGCTTCTTTCACCGGGTTTATAGAAAGCGTGGTCTATTCCGCTATGAATAACGCGCACCGAATCCCGAGAAACACCAAAACGCGAGACCAGTTCCTCCTTGGTTTTGTGGGAAATCGCCACAATGTTCGGATAGTGCTTTACCAAGCTTTCCATGCGCCTTAAAAACGAAGCCTTTATGGGGTCGACCTCAAATCCCAAAACATCCTGGTGCACGTGGTAGACTATCGCGACCGAGGATTTGTTAACCGTAAAAGATAGGAAAGGCGCGGAGTGCGCCACGCTATCAAAAACCGCCTCGTGTTTACGCGCTTCAAACAACGCGTACGCATGCAGGGAAGCGATTCCCCCCCTTCTTTTTATAATTATACCCTCCATCACTTCGTCTTTAAGGGAATAAGGAAAGCGCTCACTCATCCACGTAACCTGGACACCGTGATTTACAAAACGCTTTAAAACTTCAAACAGTATAACCTCGGCCCCACCAGCCTGAGGATGACGAGGATCACGGTGGTTGAGCACAAGAAGATCCATACCACAAAAAAATTAAAAAGAAAGATTAGGCTTTTGGTTTTGCTTTAGGTATTCCTGAACCCACTCAACGAGTCTCGACACACCCTCTCTAACCCCGATTTTGGGTTGCCAACCCAATTCTCTTCTAGCTTTCGAAATGTTCGAGATGTAAACCTTTTGATCAGCCCTTCTCCAATCCGCCCAGTTCACCATGGGAGACCTTCCTGTGAGCTCCTTAAGGAGGGAGAGAAGCTCCAATAGCGAGAGAGTGTTTGAAGGGCCACCTCCAAGGTTGTAGACCCCGTGTTTTAGGTTCGAAGAAACAAACAAACGGTAAGCTGAGACCATGTCGTCCACGAACAAAACGTCACGAACCTGCTTTCCATCACCGTAAATCGTGATCGGCCGATTGGTAAGGGTCGCGAAGGTGAACCACGCAACCCAACCCTGATCCTCAACACCGAACTGGTGGTCGCCGTAAATACAACTCATCCGGAAAACACCGGTCTTCAAACCATAAGTGTGGTGATAATCCTGAGTGTAGAGGTCGGCTAGGAGCTTCGAGCAACCATAAGGCGTGTGACCCGTAAGATCCACGCCAAAATCTTCGGGGACTCCTTTCACAAAACGAGGGTCGGCAAACTCGTAGCGAGTCTGCTTTTCTACAACTGGTATAGAATTCACACGCTCCCCGTAAACCTTGTTAGTTGAGGAAAGAACAAAGCACGAATCATTACGGCGCGCGGCTTCAAGCACATTAAGTGTACCCAAAGCATTCACTTCAAAGTCTGTGACAGGGTCCTCTAAAGATATCGTCACAGCAACCTGAGCCGCCGTGTGTACTATCACATCAGCACCTCTACACGCCTCAAACACCGAAGAGCGGTCACGGATATCACCCTTCACCAAGCGAACATGTGGCAAACGTTCAATTCTTTTCCAGTTGTAAAAAGGGTCGGCGAGCGACTTACCCAAAAGAGCGTTACGGCCGAAATTGTCGAATACGGTGACGTTGAAGTCATCTTCAGAGAATGATTCAGCAAGCCTTGAACCAATAAAACCGGCACCGCCAGTAACAACAATATTCATTTTAAAAAGTAAAAATAGTCAGGGATATTTAATGCTTGGTACAACGAGAACATAATCCTTAGATTAAAACCGATGCTCAGTGATACTTCTGGACTCGGATGTATGGTCACAGGAAAAGTGAGATTGTATAAACTGCTTTGTTGCGTAATATTGGCTTCATGCCTAAGGTTGTCGGCGATGGTGCCCAGGGGGATGGGTGAGTTTGGCACCCCAGCGGGACCTGTCCGGATAAGCCCAAGGCGTGTCACCTCCACTCCGTGTACCACGCTACGAACACCTCCAAGAAGTCCACGAGCGGCATAAACAGTGTTTTCCTAGGGTTGATGTTGTTGTAGAAAACCCTCGTCCTATCCTTAAGGTACCCAAAGACTCCACCGAGCTACGCAGCCCGAAGGTCTGGTAGATGTGGTTTTGGAAGCCCGCTCGGACCACTGAGTCACGGCACCACGGACCCCGGTCTGTGAGGATAACCGGGTCACCCACGTGGACACCTCTCCCTGAGTCTCTGTAGAAACCTGAGCGCATTAGCCGCGGCCCTGGTGAGTGGGGGAGGTGGTTGTGGCTGGCGCTGGATTCCTAAACCGCTCACATGGGTATCCGGACAGGTCCGCATCGCTCCCACACTAACTTTTATGCAGATAAACTCAGTTGAAAAATTAGTGGAAGCAATCCGCAACCATAGTGTACTCAGTCATAACAAAAACCGGTCCAATCGAAGAAAAACGCGGGCCATCCTGCTTTACATGGCTTGCCTCTCATCATGAGTGGGAGATAAGAGGCAGATGGGAGCATCACACTCATGCGTTCCCCAATGGGTGGGTGAGGGTAACCGCCTCCCTACATATACACAGGGCTAACTCTCCCTGCATAAGGGAGAGGAGGATGGTCGTTGTGGACGAAACGAAGCTCAAGGTAAACAGCCACCAGGTGTACGCATGTATGTGTGGGTGGTTGGCGGTAGATGTAAGTGGACACAGGAGAGCTTCTAGTTAGGGCGAGCTACACGGGGAGCCTCATTCGACGCCATGCTCCCCAATAGTGTTGTACTGGTAAGTGCGCCAACAAGAAGCTCATGTTCGCTACTGGTAACAGGAACCCCCGGTACGGGTAGGATTTCGAAATCTTGGGCTTGGACTACTATCATGAGACCTTCGTGGAGGGGAGTAGGGGGAGAGGTTCTAGAGGGCAGTAAAGAGGGGAAGAGTTTTCCGTGGACAACGTGAACGCTAAAAAGTTGCACATATACACGCTCAATAGGATAATCTCAGTATTCCAGCTCTACTGCAACTGGTTTGGATATCACATAGGTTATACGCATGTGGCGTACTCGCCGCACTTGGGGGTAACCCCTATCCGTTCAATATCTTCTATGTTAAATACTAAGTTGTTTTTGCTATAATAGCAAGGGCATCACCCTTCCTAAAGAACGTATTGAAGGCTAATAAAAGAGTCTGTAGTAGAATTACTGACGCAAGAAATAAAACCTTTTGAAGCTTTGTTTTACGCTTATAATCTGGCACAATTTTCAGCATTGTTCTAAATGAATCTCCGAGTAGAGTACGCTTTTTTAAATAAACAATATTGAAGCCGATGTTTTTGACAAGTCTAATGAAGGTTTTTTCATTAAACAACGTGAGATGTAAAGGAAATTCTAATCCTCCCCAATATTTTTTAAATAAAAGGAAGCTAGTGGAACCCAAAATGGGAACCTCTACATAGAGCAGTCCATCGCCTGACAAAAGACTTTTTACTTTTTTTAACATCATTAACGGATCGTAGTCGTGTTCCAAAACATGGCTTAAGATGACTGCATCGAATTGAGTACTAGCTACATAGGAATCCAGAAATCCTAAATGGACAAATATGCCCCGTGTCCTTGCAACCGTGGCCAATCTCTCATTTGGTTCCACTCCGTATGCTTGCCACCCAAGGCGTAAAAAGGGTTCTAGATTTCTACCATCTGCACAACCTATCTCAAGAACTTTTCCTTTAGCCTTTCTGTTAAGACATAAGGATATAAAAGATCTGATAGGAGATAACGCACCCAGACTACTGATAATTTTCTTTTGGAATGTATTCTGATCTAGGTAGTATTCGGACGGATAGTACTTCATTAATTCGTTTGGTGACGGTGCCGGGTTAACGTAGATGGTACCGCAGTTATTACATCTTACCAAATTAAATTGATGGTTTATATTAGTGGTGACAGATGGGATGGTATCTCTAAAAGCAGTTGAGTAATCCAGCGAACAACAAATCGGGCATTTTCTATGCAAAAGTATGAGATCATCCTTACCACCAAGTAGATTCATTTTATATCAAAAGATAAAATTACTGTAGAATAATAAATAAAGCTTTCCCACCGTATCAAGCGAGTGAAACTCATTTATATATTTAAGGGAGTTGGTTTGAAGTTTCTTAAGGTAATCTCTATTTTCTATCAAAAGTTGTATTGAGTTAGCCATATCTATATAATTCCATGGGTCAACAAGTAAGCCTGTTACCCCGTTGGTAATAAAATCTCTAAAAGCTGGCATATCTGATGCAATAATTGTCGCCCCTCGAGCCATGGCTTCTAACGGTAAGTAGCCGCCTTGGTCTTTAATGTAACGAGGCACTATGCAAGCATCTACTTTATCAAGTAAAGATAAAAGATTTGGACGAGAAAGATAATCAAACAGGTATATATTCAAACCTTTAATTCTTAATGACTCAATATGCCTTTTTAGAGCTTCACTATGTTTGCCAATCAGATATATTTCAAAGTCTGTGCATTTTCGTTGGAGTAGCAGTTGTAAACTTTTTAAAACTGTTTTAAGATTATTACGAGGTCTCTCTAAGTCTCTTTCACCCACCAAAAAAAGCGGTTTAGATTTATTCTTATTAAATTTAGCTTTGTAATGAAAAGTTTCTACAGGTGGAGGGATATATTTAAACTCTCCTTTAATCTTTTGGCTCCAAAATTGTTCGGCTGCTCGTGTGGTGCATATTACACCGTCACATCTTTTATAGGCAAGTAAATCCATAAAATAGAATTCAAGTTCAGCCAACTGTCCTAAAAGGGTCCAAAAACCTGAAAATTTACGCGTGCTATCCTTTAAAATTTCACTTGGAGTCGAATACCCCCACGCTGTTGCAAAAATTGGTATATTGTTTATTTTAAATGTAGCCTCAGGATAAATAAAATGGATAATGTCTGTTTTAACTTTTGTATTATTAATAAACTTAACAAGCTGCTTCTTTATGTATTTATATGTAGTTAAAGGACCGCCCAACCAGTCGAGCTTTGTAGGATCAGGGCCCAGCGAATAGTATTCAACACCTAAATCAATGAGATCAGATACAGGTAAGCCGTATCCGACAACTTTTACATTAATTCCAGCTAATCTTAGAGATTTCGCTAAATAACCGGCATAGACATGCATGCCTGATCCTGAAGGACGAAAAGGGATAAGAAGAACATCTAAATTCATAAACTCTAAAACTCACATGACAAGGGGCATATTAATATTATTGATAATTTTATGATGGTATCCAGATAACCGTTTCCCACGCTTGGGTACCAAGCTTACTCATCCCCTAATTCAGACACCAACAATTTTTACCAGTGTTAGAGGAATTTGAAACTGGCTTCGACCTCCTAATGGGAGAAATGGTGTAGTCCTTTTCCCTTCTACCGCCGATTCGCACCATATGGATACGGGGGTGGTGTTGTTGGCGCCAGCTGAGAGTGTTATCGCTTACTTGGGTACCCTGATACAATCAAAAAATGAACCATTGTCGTTTACAAACGCGAAAAGATGTTGTTCTTAACACAAATGATATCTTAAAGTTAGATTCGATATGTTTTGATAACGCTGTTTCTAGAAGATTTTAACGCATATTTAATTGCACTATACAAAAGTATTATATAAATATATGCTACAATTATTATATAGAAAAGTTTTAACAAGAACTCGTTCTCTATAAATATGTAAAAGTTATTTGTTAGAACATTAATAAATATATTTGTATCATCAAGCGACTGAAGTGGTTCATATATTGAGTTATCATTTTTTAATCTTAAAGGAGGGTAGTAATAGTCATTATATACTAAAGTATCGTTGGAAATTAGTGTATATAAAGGTCTTTGTGTATAAATATCTGCATAGATGTATAAGTTTCCTCGGACACTAACTTCCCCCTTCGAGTATACTTGAATCCATTTAAGAATACCTATAGTGCTATTAATCTTTAATCCGTTAACAGTGCCGTTCCCTGAAACCTCTAAATAATTCCATCCGGTTGGAAGTGTTAGATACCGAGCAGTGTTAATAACCAAGAAAGATCCAAATGGGCTAAACTGATCTAGCTTTAAAACAGAATAGTTAAATGTTATATTTTGTATGTAAAGGCTTCCAGTAAAATTGAGGGATTGTATTCTAAAACCAAAATATTTTATAGCTGGAGATAAGATAGCCTCAACTGATGCTCTTTTCCAGTTAGAAGAGTGGAGCAGGTTCTTATTAACATTTTCGACCCACTCAAGTTTACTATTTAAACCCATTATATAGGCTGAAATTTGACCAGTAAAAAGTGCGCTTGTTTTGTAGTAGAAAGTTAGATTTGCTACCGCAAGCGTATCTAACGTCTTTTGTACGCCTCCTGCGGCTACAAGCGATCCATTAAAACTTAAGGAGGCCGTGGTAGGATTACTTGCTGTAAGTATTATTTGACTATCTTTTGTAAGCACGTCTAGTGGTTGTTGAGCCCAGTCAGTTATGGTCCAGTTCCCGACCCAGCTATTCCCCTGACTAGCAACAAAACGAATGCTATTATTCACTGTGCCAAACATGATGTGATTAATGGATGTAAAGTTAGTTGCTAGATATATGGGCGATAGCAAACAAATGCTTGCATTAATCGAATTTATTGTAAAATTTATCCCATGTGAACTATAAGGAACAAATGTTACGTTCAATCCTAATTGTCTAAATAAGTTATAAGCTACTGCATATTCTTGCGTTGTCTGATTATAATTTAATAACAATTGTGCCCGATAGATGGGTCCCACGTCATCATAAACTTTAAAAACTTCTATATTCGTCCCCTGAAAATATTGAACGAGTCCCCCCGAATGATTTAACACGCTTATAATATATTTATAGGAAGGTGAGCCGAATTCTTGTTGAAGTATGTTAGACGTTTCGTTTTGTACGACAATATATTTAATATTCAGGAAATCCAAATAAGGAGCTATATCTGAGGTTAAGTTGTTCTGAATTAGGTAGGGTAAAGCTGGGGCTACCGCTAAAGGTTTGGGAGAATCAGATTCGTCAAAGAAGAATACTGTTCTTGGCATATACTCTGGTGTTGTTCCAAGCGCAGGCCAATATATTCTGAAATTACCTGGGGAGTTTAGTAAAAAGTTGTAAACCGTTGATACGTCTTTTGGTGGTGTTACAGGAGTAAACGGCGCCGCATTAGGAACGCCATTTCCGCTTGTAAAAGGAGGCCATGCTCTCGAAGGGTAGAAAGAACCGTTAAACGCTTGCCAGCCGTTAAAAATAACGATAAATAATATAAAAGATGTAATTAAGTATCTTGTAAATAAATTAAATGTGGATCTCTTAAAGATACTAATTTTATTCGTTTCACCGTACTTTGTTTTTTTATTTAACAGTAAATATACAGTCGAAGGCAGCAAAATTATATACGCTGCAGTCACCATGAGAAGAAAATGGTCGGGAACAGCGAATGCTGTTCCTATGGCTTTACCCAAGTATGGTAACTTAGTAAAATTGTAAACAAGTCTGAATAATAGGTTGATCCTCGCATACTGGGAAAAAAGTATACCTAACAAAAAAATTAAAGCACTAGGTACAGATAACTGTCTTAATTTTTTACTTAAAACGACGGTTAAGCTTATTGCAGCGGGAATGGGGAGAGTAATTAGCCATATTTCATCAAGAGCTTTTGGAGGAGGAAGAATAACTTGAGTTGGATAGCCCATCGCTGGTAGCACATTTAATGGGCCATGATACCCCAATAGAGAGGGAGGAGAGTATGTCATAAAACTCCAAGCATAACCTAGAAATTCAAACGCATTTAACCATGTTAGATTTTTAGAGAAAGCAAGGACGCCTGCTTCGGAAAAGACCCTGTAGTTGGAGTATGGTCCATTTGGAACAAACGTAGAGACAAGCCCGTAAATGATGAAAAGGAGAGCGGGTAAACTTGAAATGATAAAGATTGTAAGTCTACGAAAAGTATTAGACCAGCCATGAACTAGGCCATAAAAAATTGTTGATAATAATATACTCACCATAAACATGAATGTATAATCGGGGTCAACAAGTAGAGAAATAGAAAATAAAGCTGAGCTAACTAAAGCGGCAAACTTAGAATTCGACCATGTAGAATAGATAACTATAATTGTAGCTAATGATAGCAAGACTAATGTGTCAGACCAAGGGCCTCCATCCACGTTTAGACCCATAACTTCGAAATTTGTAAATATCGTAATTACTGTTAACGCTTTAAAAATCTCCCTTTTTAATAGGCCAATTTTGGAATTTGTAAGTCTATTTAACGATTCTAGCAAGATTTTGGCGTAGAGATATGAAAATCCGATGATCAATCCAAAGGAGTAAATAATGAATAACTTTTCAGTCAAGATATTTTGTTTCGTTAAACGAAACAAAATATACGGCCAAGTTACAACATCCCTTGTCATTTGCAGAATTGGTATAGAAGGCGAAAAGTAGGTAGAAAATACCCCACTTGGGAAGGTCTTAATCGATAAACCCCAATGCTGATCAGAATAATCATAATATCCATTGCCAAAAATATAAACTCTTAATGATATAAAAATTATAGTTATTATTACTAGTGCTTCGGTTAATATGACTTTCAGTTTACTGATAATATATTTTGTAAGTCCTTCAGAGAGAGTTCTCATTATTTTACTCCACCAGTAACTTTCTGACAAAAACTTTCGAGAGTAATAAGCTATATGTTAAGAGATTGACGGTTTTCGAGTAGCAATTTTTCACGCTTAGTTGACGCGCTCACCTTCCTAGTCTTATGCGACTGGGAATAGAAATATTAGGTTTCATTGGTGTTAGTGGGTTAGGAGCCGCTATGTCCAGATTGGAGGTTTAAGACCACTACACATGCATGCAGTTAAGCGTGATTTTGTTCACTAAAAGTACGATTATGGAATTATGTGACACTACTGGATTAAGAGGCGTAAACGGTATACACTTTTCCTTCTTGCTACTAGCGGATGGTTGCTAAGCTAATAAACCGATCACATGTCTTTTCCCCATCATATATTATAGTATAAGGATACAATATCTATTATAAGCACCAAAAACCACTTTATGTTGTCCCTAAATTGCCAAAGAAAGTGGAAAACACATATTGGAAACCTTTCTCTGAAAGAGGGTTAAATAGAGGAACGTGGTTCTCGGCTTCATAGAGGTTATGAAACGCTAGATTGAGGCTAAGCAAGGGATCTATCTGATTAAGGCTATACCTAAACATATGGATAATATACTTAATTTGAGTTTATCTTTATTTGCTAGATGGTGTCCGGATTACACCCCTACATGATTAGATACTACACTCACTTGATGCTATTCCGGATAGCACCATTTACTAAGAAATTATAACCTTAAGCTATGTAAAGATAATAAATAGTCTTATTGCCCAATAAACGTAGTAATCAACTCGATAAACTTACTGGTGCTTTTTTGAATTGAAAAAAAGTTAGACGATTCTCTCGCATTTTTTCTTAATGCACTGCTATAACCATTTTTGTATATTTTCATAACAATTTCATAAAAATCTTCATTGCTTTTAACCAGCCAGCCATTTTCACCATGGCTAATCAACTCAGAGGGTCCTCCAGCATCATACGCTATTACTGGTGTGCCACATGCTAAAGATTCGGCCACTGGATAGCCAAAATACTCACCCATTGCTGGATGTAGTGTAGCTATGGCATTTGAATACAAGTCTCTTAGCATGTTATCATCGGAAATAAATCCCAAATTTTTAGCGTTTGGTACTTTTAAACCTCCAATCGTGACTAACGGAATCCGTTTTGCGAGTTCACTCAAAATTATACCTATTCCTTCATCGCTTCTTCCTACAGCAATAAAATAATCATTCGATGGTTCGTTAACAGGAGAAAATGTTTGTGTGTTTACAGGTAGATAAACTATATCCCTAGGAATTACTTCATAGGTAAATTGACATAATTCTTTTGCGAGATTACTATTAGCAACTATAAAATCAAAATTTTTAACTAATTTTCTATGATTTAGTAACACTGGTACAAATAACGTGCTCAGTAGTCTTCTTATATATGTTCTAGACCAAGCACTAGATAAAAGAAGCATAGAAATTTCCCCATGAGTCCAAAGAATCATCCTTTTTTCATCTTTATACTTGGAAAGTGAAAGAGCCGCATCATCCGAAACTACGTATAGATCAAATTCATCTTTTAGTTTTTTTAGTTGAGTATTAAGTTTTCTGGCTAGTTTATAGTCCAAGTCCCACATTAATCGAAGTTTGTAATGAACTTTTTCAAAACAATCAGAGTTAAAAGCAGAAAATGTAGGAATATTAAATTTTTCCAGTTCATTTATCCATCTTTTAGATATATATAAAGCAGTTACTGCAGGATGTATACCTTTTTCTAATAACCCAATAGCAAGATTTACCGTGGCCCTCGCAATACCTGAACTAGCAGGATAGTAGAAACCTGATAACACTAACCTTTTCACGCTACTCAAGGTAGAGGTAACCAACACTTAAGAATTAATTAAGATTTATGTTGCTTATTTGACTGTGTCCGGCGATCCGCACCTTAACCTAATATCTGAGACTCTTTTCCTTCAAATATCGTGGTTACGACTCGCTGAATATATGAACCGCTCAGATATATTAATTTACTATTAACAATATCAATATATGGTGAAGAATCAGGCAATATTTTTGGTTGCGAATACTACTTTTACTGACTTATTTCCTCCAGTTGCAGGTGCTAAAGGTTCCTTTTTAAGAAGGCTTTTGTAAATCATTCTAGTGCCTAACCAGCTGCTTTTTATTTCGGCTTGAACAAATTCGAGTGGACGTTTTATTATGCATTTAAAAGCATTTTGCATTATCATAGAGTTTGATAAAAGTTTTATTCTATAGCCTTTTTGCTTTAGAAGTCTTGTGACGATTTCGAAGTTATGAATACTATGTGTTTCTATTGCTAGTTCTCGGAAATCTAATATATTGTTTTCAGAGAGAACTATTCCCTCACAACGTTCACAATCCATTTTTAAAACATCAATATGGTTTACGCCTGTTAACCCTAAGATCGAATCAAAAGTTACCGCGTCAATTAAATATCCACGTACACCTATCTTTGCGTCTACCCCTTCGTCCATTATCGTTACTTTTCCTTCTTTATTATTTAAAGCAAAATTAAGAGGTATTATGTTCCTAAGACCATTTAACCTAATATTTTCCTTTAATATTCTAAAATTATTAGGATGTGGCTCTACTGCAATGACAAGTCCGCTATCTCCAACCTCTTCACTAGCATAGATTGAAAAATCTCCAGGGTAAGCTCCTATGTCCAATACTATATCTCCACGTCTTATTTTGAGAAAACCATACTGTAATCTACCGAATAAAGGTACATAATATGCAAAATCGTTGCCTTCATAAACCCATCTATACCTGCCTACAGAAATCATCTTTACCATCGTGTCCATTGAAAAACGCTAATAATAGCCTTACTATAAAGATACTATACAGTATTGATCGATTGCCCGTTGTAGTGGTTCAATCAAGCAGTCATTTCATCTAAATCACTAGGTGAGTAAGAATAGGCGCATTAATCATCTTTGCTGTTTCTTAAGTCACAGGTTTAATAGATTGAGCTACAACTGGAAAGTTTTAGTTCACAATCTACACGGCGCAACAACGATACATTAAGTGTGATTTTGCTCATTAAAATTCAGTTATCCAAAGCGTCTTTCTAAGCGGCTTTTTATCGAAAACTATCATTGTTCACTTTGATTTCAGAAACTTTTCTTTCAACGAACATTCTCATATTTCTCTAAGCAACCTATTCTCACATAAATTATTGCCTGCTTTGTGATTACATCATAACTTTCACTAGAGAGTGTATATGAAGCCCTGTGTATGACACGCAATGGAAAAAGCTAGGAGCTGCAATAAGGAGCTTTACCTCCTATTCTCTTAGCTTATTATGGTCTCAGCCATACTTGTTCGAAGCCTAGTGTTAAGGTGCTATTTGTTCTGTAGCCATTGATCTCTGGGATTCTCTATTTTGCGCTAAACGTTGTACAGCTTTTGGTTGCCCTGACTAGTAATGAGAACAGCCTGTTTTGATTCCTAACCTACATTGAGCTGTGTCTGATCAATTCTATGAGCCACCTGACTCTCCTTTGATAGCCTTCTAATGTCCAACTCAGTTATCGAACGTGAACGTCTCAGTTTTCCGCATCGTCTTTTCTAAATGTTTGAAACAGTTATACCTTTCAGAGTCCTATAACTCAAGCACCAAGCTGGGAAACTCTCTATCACTCTCTGAGTTTTGCTAGTAACCATTCAAAGCGTGCTCTGAAGCTTTCGGATTCATATATTAGTTTGATCTATATGAGTTTCTGTGTTTATCATCAGTGCTACGCTCAAAGTTTGTGAAACTCT
>Ga0080006_1242372_pt1 | contig 13031 bp, 20 predicted proteins | sample RS3BMetagenome_FD_69209 | JGI IMG/M metagenome (GOLD analysis project Ga0080006, IMG submission 69209) | Ferric oxide microbial mat and aquatic microbial communities from Rainbow Spring, Yellowstone National Park, USA - RS3B (SPADES... ...
CAATTCCTACAAGCGAAACTACTACTCAAACACAACAATATAATAAGCTTAATACTTCAAAAGTTACAGAATATGGGATCCCTTTCAGCGAGGAAGGTTTCAATAGATTGGTAGGCTACGCAAGCTTAAATTTAACTCCTGAACAAAACCAAAGGTTCATTAGAATTGGCACTCAACCAAGAACCGCTTGTGAAGCTTCTTGTGGTATAGGAACAGGACCAGCGATAGATAGCAATGGAGAGCCAAGATGTGGTTGCGAGCACAATTACGCTTTAATAGGGTTGATGAAGTATTTAGTAAAATATTATGGTGAAAACTATACAGACCAACAAATTTTAAACGAAGTAGCTAGATGGAAAGTATTTTTCTTTCCACAGCTGGCTGAAAGTTATGCAAAACAAGGAGGGATATAAATGTTTTTGTTTGGAAAACAAAAGTGTGCGCAATGTGGAATGGAGTTAGGGGATAAATTCTATGAATGGAAAGGTAAGAAATTTTGTTGTGAAGAATGTAAAAAAGCATACATAATGAAGAATAAAAAAGGTGAAAGCAAATGCCATTAAAAAGGATATTTTTACCATTTTTATTTTTTCTAACCAGCGTATTTGCACATTGTCCCTTATGCGTTGCTGCTACAGGAGGAGCAGTAATCGGAGCTAAGCTTTATGGGGTTGATAACTTAGTTATTGGAACCTTTATTGGTGGTTTTATAATCTCAACGGCTTTTTGGTTTGACCTGTTACTCAGAAAAAAGAATAAGGGCGACAGCTACTTACCATTTCAATTAGGAACGATCATTCTTTTGTCATTTCTACTAACTTTCTCTTCTTTTCTTTCTGTAGGCATATTCAGTGATATGGTTTTTAATGAAAGAATATTAATAGGAATTTTGGTAGGCAGCATTATTACCATAGCTGCTTTTACTTTTAATGATTTTATAAGAAAAATCAATGGAGGAAAAAGCTACATACCATTTCAAGTTGTATTTTTTACCCTTGCTTTCCTTTTACTAGTAGTTTTTATATATTATTTGCTTAAGCTGATATAATGGAAGAAAAGCAAACAAAAAGACTTGACTTGTCTAAAAAAGAAGATTTAAGTATTGCTATAATCCATCTAATAAATGCAGAAGACCATCTTGCTTTTACTACCATGAAAACTGGAAAGCTTGAATACTTAGAGATATTAAATTCTGTTAGGGAACTAAGAAAAAAGCTACAAAGTAAGCTTGAAAAAAATACAGAGGGGGAAGTTCATTGTATAAATAAGCATTTACTTGCAGCAACTATGCGACTACTTGAAAGTGGAGAAAAAACAATAAACAATAACGTTGAAGAAAGCGTAGAATTGTTTAAAGATGCTTTTGATGTTTTTAGTTTATTTTGGTTTTTACAGAAAATTGGTGAGAAGCATGATGCTAAAAAAACTAAAAAGGAAATTAACAAAATTCAAAAATGAAATATCTGAAACGATTAAAGAAGTCTTAGAATGTTGTTTTGAATAATATAAATCAGTAATAATTTTAAATTTTGTATGTGAAAACTTAATGATCGCATGAAAAAGGTAGATTTAAAAATTGTAGGAATGCATTGCACATCTTGCGCTTTATCTATAGAAAAAGCTCTAAATAAACTACCTGGTGTAAAGGCTAATGTAAATTATGTTTTAGAAAAGGCTTTTGTGGAATATGACCCAGAAAAAGTAGATATATCAAAAATCAAAGAAACGATAAAAGACACGGGCTACGACGTTCTTGATGAGAAAGAAGCTGAAACAATAAAAAAAGTAAATTTAAAAGTTAGCGGGATGGATTCTCCTCATTGTTCAATGATCGTAGAAAAAGCATTAAAAGCAACTAAAGGAGTAAAAGAGGTTAAAACTGAATTTACAATGCAAAGAGCAATAGTAACTTTTTAGCCTAAAGGAGTAAAAATTCAAAAGCTAATAAAAGCTATAAAAGATGTAGGCTACGAAGCTAGAGAAGAAACAACAACAGAAAGAGAGGTAGAAATTGGAGAAAAAGAGCTAGAAGATTTAAAAAGAAGAGTTATCGTTTCAGTAGCTTTTACAATTCCTTTATTGTACTTTTCGATGGGTTGGATGATTGGCTTACCAGTTCCATGGATAGAAAATGCTTCTTTACAAGCGTTTATTCAGTTTTTGCTAACAATTCCAGTTATATTGGCTGGGCTCAAATTATATTCTTCTGGCTTCAAAAGCCTAATAAAGCTAACCCCAAACATGGATTCTTTAGTTTTTATTAGCACATTCGTAGCTTTTGTATATAGCTTAGTGGTTTCTTTAGCTATATGGTTTAAAATAGGAAGTTATGATATTAGAGAACTTTACTATGAAGTAAGTGCATTTACTTTATCCTTTATTTTATTTGGAGATTACTTAGAAGCTATTACTAAAAAGAGGTCCTCTTCAGCTATACAAAAGTTAATTGGCTTACAAGCGAGAAGTGCTAGAGTAATAAGGAATGGAAAGGAAATAGAAATTCCAATAGAGGATGTTGAGGTAGGGGATATAGTATTAGTAAAACCTGGTGAAAAAATTCCAGTAGATGGAGTAGTAATAGAAGGTTATTCAGGAGTAGATGAAAAAGTAATAAGTGGTGAAAGCATTCCTGTAGAAAAAAAGAAAGGGGATAAAGTTATTGGAGGAACAATAAATAAAACTGGAATCCTAAAGGTTAAAGCAACTGGTGTTGGAAAAAATACAGTGCTTGCTCAAATAATTAGGATTGTAGAAGAAGCTATAACTTCTAAAGCACCCATTCAATTGCTTGCAGATGAAATCTCTTCCTACTTTGTTCCAATAATCATAGCTATAGCTCTTCTCGCATTTCTTTATTGGTTTATAATAGCTAAAATGCCATTCGTATTTGCTCTAAATGTTCTAATCGCTGTTTTAATAATTGCTTGTCCTTGTAGTTTAGGTATAGCAACTCCAACAGCAATAATGGTTGGCACTGGTTTAGGAGCTGAGAATGGAATTTTGATAAAAAAACCCGAATCACTTGAAATAGCAGAAAAGTTAAATACTCTTATATTTGACAAAACTGGAACTTTAACTAAAGGAGAAGCTGTTGTTACTAATGTTATTACAGCAAAAGGGTATGATGAAAATGAAGTATTAAGAATAGCAGCTATAGTAGAAAAAGGTTCTGCACATCCAATAGCTGAAGCAATACTTAAAGAAGCAAAAAAGAGGAAGATTAAAATTTCTAAAGCTTCATCTTACGAAACAATCGCTGGTAAAGGAGTAATGGCAAAATATTCGAAAAGTTTAATTTTTGTTGGAAACAAAAAACTTATGAAAGATAATAATATAGATACTTCAGAATTTGAAAAATATGTAGAAAAGTTAGAAAGCGAGGGTAAAACAAGCATGTATGTTGCCAAAGATAAAAAGGTTATTGGTGTAATTTGTGTTGCGGATACGTTAAAAGAATTCTCTAAAGAAGCGATAGATGAGCTCCATAAAATGAAAAAGGAAGTTGGTATTATTACTGGAGATAATGAAAGAGTTGCAAAGGCTATAGCTAAACAATTAGGTATCGATTACGTTTTAGCAGAAGTTCTACCAGTGGATAAAGCAAAAGAAATTAAAAGGTTGCAAGAAAATGGGAAGTTTGTTGGAGCTGTTGGTGATGGAATAAATGATGCTCCAATGTTAGCACAAGCTGATGTAGGAATTGCAATAGGTTCTGGTACGGATATAGCGATTGAAACCGGGGATATAATTTTAATAAAAGATGATTTAAGAGATGTTGTAAAAGCTATCGAACTAAGCAGTTATACCCTTAAAAAAATCAAACAAAACCTTTTTTGGGCGTTTGTTTACAATATTTTGTGCATACCAATAGCAGCTGGAATTCTATATCCATTCTCTGGTTTTCTATTAAATCCAATGGTAGCTGCTGTTGCGCATGCATTCTCTTCTGTTAGCGTAGTTTTAAATTCTCTAATGATGAAAAGGTATAAACCAAGGTTACAGATATGGTAAAAGAAATAAATGGTCTTTACATTTGTGAAGAATGTGGGTTTAAGTATAAAGAAAGACACTGGGCTGAAAAGTGCGAAGCTTGGTGCAAAGAGCATAAAAGTTGTAATTTAGAAATAACTAAACATGCAGTAAAGGAATGGTAATGAAAATAATTAAAGAAAAAATTTTAGCTGGCTCTGGTATCGTATCTACAATCCTTTGGTTGATCGGGGCTATGGGTTGGTGCTGTACTCCTTTAGTTGTTGGTTTTTTTGCATTATTTGGAATAACTTCAACAGCATTTCTAATAACATACAATTCATTATTTTTGCTGATTGGTACTCTTTCATTGATTTTAGCATTAGTATTTTACTTGAAAAATAGAGATGGAAAAGAAAAATGTTGTAAGAAATGATAACAAAAATAAAAATAAAAGAAAAATTTATAAAGGGGTTTGTAGAAAATAAAATCAATGCAAAGATTGTTTAAATTATTGATTTCAATTCTTCATGCTTATTCTTGGAATAATTGTCTACTTCTTAAGCTACCAAGCATCATCTCTACATTTAATATGCCATGTTAGGGCTCGATGATGCTTGGTTAAAACTTTTTGAGGGTCTTAACATGGTTGGAATAATATTAAGTGAGAAAAGGTTTTATAGGTTCTTCACCGAGTTTTTCGGAAGAAATAGCTTTATGCTTCTTAAAAGGTTATCAAAACAAAATAAGTTTGAAAAAGTTGAAAACTCAACAAAATATAATATCTTAAAACTTGTTCAACTTGGGCTTATAGAAAGGAAGGACCACGTTTTCATTCCAAAAGTAAGAATCTCAAAAGAAGTTGAAGTCGATGAAGAAACATTAAGAGCTATTGTAAAAAATTTGAATAATTCTGCAAAAGCATTGCTTCTAGCGATTTACTTAAACCAAGATGGCGGCTATCTAAGACCAAGCTCCTTGTTTAGAGAAATGAGCAGAACACACATAATCGTTAGAAAGTATTTTACACCAAAAGAGCTAATTGGAAAAAGCCAAACTTCCTTGTGGTACAATTTAAAAAAGCTAATATCAGCTGAGCTTGTAAAAGCTTCAGAAGAAGGAATAAAAACAACTCAGCTAGGAAATGAAATAGCTAAGCTAATAGAAGAAGAATCGAGCTTCGAAATAGAAAATGAAGAAGTTTTTGCATAGCTCTAAGGATAGCTACATCTTAAAAGAAACTCTTTGAGCTCATGCATTCCAGGACGAAGCTTATATTTTTCCATTTCTTCTAAAGAAACCCAAGCAGCTTTTGCAATATCGCTTCCTGGTTTAATTTTTTCTTCTTGATATTCACATTCGTAACAATAAATAACTACATTTTCTTTTTCAAGTTTTATAATATGTAAAGGTCTTACTACGGAGATATCTAAATTGGTTTCTTCTCTAACTTCTCTTTTAAGTGCTTCTTCCAAAGACTCTTTTTCTTTTACCTTTCCCCAGGGACTCCCCACATTCCTTCATGAGTGTGACCTTTTGCTTGTTGAACCAGAAGAATTTTGCTTTTATCCGCTTTATTTCTGATAACCGCTCCAACAATAAGCAATTCCATTTTAAGATGCTTGCTTTCCTTCTTTGTTTTCTGCGTTTTTGCTAACTTCTTCTTTACTTTCTTTTATAACTTTTGGAAGAACAATTGGCTTAATCTCTTCTTTTCCAGGAATCTTTGTCCCTGGTAATAGAATCTTCACAGTTACTCCAATTGCTCCATATTTCGGATAAGCTGTATAGCTTGCAATTCTTGGAAGCTTAGCTGGTTCTCCTGCTTTTGGCATGTAGCCTGCGATTACTCTTATCTTTTTTGCTCTTGCTCCTTTTGCAGCAAGCTTTCCTGCTGCAATTATCTCTGCTCCAAGAGCACCAGCTTCTATTATTTCACGAAGAGCAGAATAGATTACCCTTTTTGCATTCTTTCCCATTTCCAAAGCCCTAACAATGTTTTTTGCAACTATCCTTGGTTCAAGCCTTGGTTCTTTAACTTCTTCAACACTTATTTGAGGATTCTTAATTCCAAAACTCTTTTTTATTTCTTCTGTTAGCTCATTTATGCTTGCTCCCTTTTTTCCTATTACTCTTCCAGGATTTGTAGCATAAACAATTATTCTTGTTACCATTGGTGTTTGTTGAATTTCAACTCTTGAAAATCCAGCTCTATCCAACTCTTTTTCTAAGAATTTATAAACTTTATGAGCTTTCAAGTTTTCTTGAATAAAGTTTCTTTCAGCAACCATCATTTTTCACCTTCTTTTATTTCTTTATTTTTTTCTTCTTTAGCTTTTGTTTCCTTTTCTATCTTTTCTTTTCTTTCTTCGCTCTTTTTTGTTTCTTTATTTTTTAATTCTTTAGCTTGCTCTTTTTCTTTCTCCTTTTTTTCTTTTACTTCTTCTTTTTTTTCTTTTTTCTCTTCTTCCTTTTCCTCTTTTTCTTTAAGTATAATTTGAACAAAAGAGTATTCGAGGTTGCTGTATCTTGGTCCTCTTTTTGGGTTTGTTGGTTTTCCAGCTCTTCTTGGACCTTTTGGAGCAATCCTTTTTTCTATTCTGTGCTTGTTTGCAACAGCATAAGCAACATAAAGATTGTCTTCGTTTAAACCCAAAAATCTTGCGTTTGCAATCGCATCCCTTAGAACTTTTGCAACTATCTTTGCACTTTTTACAGGATACCTTCCCTTTTTTCCACCAAGTTCTCTTCTATGACCAAGCTTTTTATTGTATCTAGGGTATGGAATTGGAATTATCTTTTTTGAAGCAAGTTCAAGAAGTGAAAGAGCTTCATTTGCGTTTAAGCCACGAATAAAGCTACAAGTATTTGCTAAATCTTTGTAGCTTGCATTTATATCTCTAAGCTGAGCTTTTGCAATTTTTTCATTCTGTTTTGGTTGATAAGAATAAAGCATCTCCATTCTATCACTTTGCTGCAATGAACTTTGTACTTCTTGTTGCTCTTATTCCTGGAGCAGAGTGAATAACTCTTTTTGTTGTGTGCGAAAATTCTCCGAGCCTTCTTCCAACCATTTCTTTTGTTATTGTTATTACTTCAAACTTTTTTCCATTGTAAACTCCAAATTTTAAGCCAATCCATTGTGGCAAAATAACAGCTTCTCTTATGTGTGTTTTAATTATCTTGTCCTTTTCCTTTCCTTCTTTCTTTATTTTTTCAACTTTCTTAATTAGCTGAGCATAAGCAAAATTCTTTCCTCCCAAAAGCCTTTTTAAAGCTCTCCTAGCTCTTGAATCAACAATTTTTGAAAAATCCTCAATACTTAAATTCTGAAGTTCCTCTTCTGTTAAACCCTTAAATGTAAAAACTCTTGCCATTATCTCTTCCTCCTTCCAACTCTTCTTGCCGCAATATGACCATGCTTTGCGCCTGGTGGAGCATTTCTTGAAACCATGCTTGATTTACCACGATGATGCTCCTTTCCACCGAACTTTGTTTTTACCAATCTATTCTTAGGCCACATTCTATTTAGAGCTTTCATTCTATAATAATTCTTTCCAGCTTTCATTAAAGGAGCTTCATTCCTTCCACTTGCTGCAACTCTTCCTATTTGAGCCCTGCATTTTGGATTGAATATTTTTATTTGTTTTGAAGGGAGCATTACCTTTACTCCTTCCTTCTCATGAGCTATAACATAAGCTGAAGTTCCAGCTGCTCTAACAAGCTTTCCCCCATCACCAGGATTAATTTCAATGTTATAGATTTCAGTTCCATCAGGAATCTTTTCAAGAGGAAGAACACTTCCCAAGCTTGGTTTTGCATTTTCAGAAACTTCAATTTCGCTACCTGTTGAAATACCTCTTGGGGCTAGCATTAAAGCTTCACTATTGTTTTCGAACCTAACCTTCATCAATACCCCTGTTCTTTCAGTTGCTTCAACAAAATCTTCAACATAGCCTTTACCTTCTAAGCCAGAATAGCTTAAATTAACTTTAAAACGATAGCTAGGTCTCCTGAAAGCAGGTCCTCCCTTCCCAAACCTTTGCTGAATTGGTGTTTTCATAATTTCACAAAAGCTTAAGCTTCAAAGCAATATCTTCAGCCTTAAATTCTTTGCTAAGTTTTATAAAGGCTTTCTTTCCTTGTTTCGTTCTTGCTACATTTACTCTTTCTACTTTTACTCCAAATAATTTTTCGAATTCCTCTTTTATATCTTTTTTTGTAGCAAGGTCGCTAACTATAAATGTAATTGTATTATTTTTTTCTATTTCACTTACAGCTTTTTCTGTTGCAATTGGATGAAGCAAAATTTTCATAATTCTCCCTTTATTTTTCTTACTTCTTCAAGCTTTATATTTTTCAAAGATTCCTCAAGCTTTTCCAAAGCTTTCTTGCTCCAAACAACTATTCTTGGGTTTGCGTTTGGAGCAATGAACATTACTCTAAGCTCATCAACGCTACAAGCATTAACACCAGCAATGTTTCTTGCTGCTTTTATAATCTTTGCTTCTTTGTTTGAAGCAACTATTAGAATAGATTTTTTGTATTTAACAATTCTGCTCGTTCTTCTTTTTTTCTTTATTTTTGGTTCTGGTTTTAAAAGATTGCCAAAGCCAAGGGAAGCTAGGAATGAATAAACATCCTTTGTCTTTGAAATATCCTCAATTTTTGAATCAACAACTATTGGGAGTGGAATCGAAGATTTTGCTTTTAAAGAATAAGCAACCGCGTTCATCAAAGCAAGAAGGTATTCCTTTCTATTCATTCTTTCTATTATTTTTTTCTCAACCTTTGGAGGATGTGCTCTCCTTCCTTTAACAGAGCTTGGGATTCCTTTTACATTTCCCATTACTCCTCCTCCAAGCTTTTCTCTTGGAAGCTTTGCCCTTCCACGGTTTTTTAAGCTTCTAAATGCTTCTTTTCTTCCAATGTATTCAGCTGTTGTTTGCATTCCAGCAAGTGGAAACCTTCCCTTTGGTTGAAAAAGATAACTTCTCTCAGCCAAAAAAGCTCTTTCAATAAGCTCTATATTTGGCTGTAGCTCAAAAATCTTTGGAAGCTGAATTTTTTCCTCTTCTTTTGCATCTAAGCCTAGAACCTTTGCTTCCATTAGCTCACACTAATTAACTTTGGTTTTTTAACTTCTTTTACATTTGCTCTTATAGCTTTTCTAATTCTTATAAGCCTTTTTGCTGGACCTGGGACAGAACCTTTTATTAGAATATAAGTATTCTTTACTACTCCATAGTTTTTAAACCCTGCTTCTTGAGAAAGTTCTTTTGCTTCTCCAATTTTTAGAATTCTTTTGTTGTATTCTGTTCTTCTATGGAATCCCATCTGTCCTGCCATTGGAACAGTATAAATAACTCTTGCTGGATGGAATGGACCAAGAGTTCCAACATGTCTAATCTTTCCTGTTGCTTTTCTTCTTTGCTCATGAACTCCAAACCTTTTTACTGGTCCTTGCCAGCCTTTTCCTTTTGTTACACTAACAACATCAACATATTCCCCTTCTTTAAAAACATCGCTTGCTTTAATCTCCTTTCCAAATACGCTTAGAGCAAATTCAAGTTTTTTATTTATATCTTCACCACCAATTGCAACCTCAAATTTTTGTGGTTTTTTTCTTCCTATTACTGTTTTTGAAGGGTCTATAAAAAGAAGTACTTTAATATCATTTACTTTCCCATTTTCAAAAAACTTTTTAATCTCATCGATTGTTGAAATTTTTTTAATGTTGAGCTTTTTTGCCTGCTCGCTATAAAATTCTTTAACAGCTCTTTTTCCATAAGCGTCTTCAGAATATAATCTTAGACCATAAACATAAACAGGCGGAACCTCTAGAATTGTGCAAGCTTCTCTTTTTTCCATTCCTTTAGATGGAGATTCTGTATCATCTATAAGCATTGCTTTTGTCATCCCAACTTTATAAGCTGCAAGCCCAAGAAGTGTTGCAGTAGTAACATTTGGCCAGCTTCTTATTCTTTGAACTTCCTTTTTTGCTCTTTTCCTTGGCCAGAAAGCCATAGAGCCATGTCTTGGTTTATACCATTTGCTCATTCTATTCACCAAAGATTGCTCCAAAGCCTTTTTCAGCTTTTTCTGCTTGGTCCTCTATTTTCTTAGCTATTTCTTCTTCCTCTTCTTTTTTTAATCTTTTCAAGCTTTTTATTCTTGCTAGCTTCTTCTCAGCCTTTTCAAAAAAGTTAAGAGGAGCATCAACAACTAGCAAATATTCATAATCTTTTCCAAACTCTTTCCCTTCCCTTATTTCAACACCCTGTCTAACAAAAATCACATCAAAAAGCTCATCATTTTTCTTCATTTCTCCTATTTTTTCAATTGGAAGATTTTGAGCATAAGGATCAAAAGAAATAAGGTCTTTAACTTCCTTCAAATCCTCTTTTGAAAAAGAGTAGATCCTTTTCATTCTTTCACCCTTCTATTAGCTTAGCGTTTATTGTTCCTTCCCTACCTGGTCTATTTAGAACAACTGCTTTTCCAAGCTCTGTTTCGATTATAGCCCCTTTTGTTATTATGTTTAGCCTGAAGAAGTTTCTATTATCCTTTGTCTCAAGAACATTTTTTATCTTAGCTTTTTTGTAGCCTTCTTTTGTTAAAACATTAGCAAAAACAGCCTTTTTAAGCCTAATTTTTGATACTCCGCCCTTACCATGTTCCTTTTTTCTTTCTTCTTTATCGCTGAGCTTTGATTGAGTAAAGTAACCTCCTTGCTCATGCTTTCTCTTTATTCTTATTCTTCTATACCTTTTACCACTACCGTTTTTTGATTCTAGAGCCTTTCCATGATACTGCTTGCTCATTAATGGAATTAAATCACCTACATAAATTTAGTGAATTTTAATTTAAATACTTTTTGAAAAGTAGGAGAAAAAAAGAAAAATGAAAAATGAAAAAAATAAGTATGGAAAAAATTGAAAAACTTGCTAGGCTTTTGGTTGATTATTCAACACAAGTAAAAAAAGGAGATAGAATACAAATAACTTGTGATTACCCTGCAGCTGAACTTGCTCTTGAAATTTATAAGTACTCTTTGCAGAAAGGTGCAAACCCGTGGATAAAAGTTGATATTCCTGGAAGAAGATACATTTTTTATAAATATTCACAAAAACAACAACTTCTTTTCTTTCCAGAGCATGAAATGTATGAAATAAAAAACACCGATGTTTACATTGCTCTTAGAGCCCCAACAAATGTAAAAGAGCTTGCAAGCATAGATCCTAAAAAACTCTCAACACATATGAAAACTTTAAAACCAATAACAGATTGGAGAGTTGAAAAAACAAGATGGAGCCTTTTTTATTATCCAACAGAAGCACAGGCTCAGGAAGCTGGAATGTCATTAAAAGAATACGAAGATTTTGTTTTCAATTCTTGTTTTTTGAATTGGAAAGCTTTATCCAAAAAAATGCAAAAAATAAAAAATAGGTTGGAAGAAACAAAAAACGTAGAAATTTTTGGAAAAGAAACACAGCTAAAGTTTAGTGTAGAAAAAAGAAAGGCTGTTGTTGCTGATGGAAAATACAACATGCCAGATGGAGAAGTTTTTACTAGCGTTGTGGAAAACACTACAAACGGCGAAATCTATTATGAGATTCCAGCTGTTTATACGGGAAATGAGGCTGAAGGAATAAAGCTAAAGTTTAAAAATGGAAAAGTTGTTGAAGCAAAAGCAGAAAGAGGTGAAAAATTCTTAAAGCAAATGCTTTCAACAGATGCCGGAGCAAAAAGAATTGGAGAATTTGGAATTGGATTGAACTATAAGATAAAAAGGGCTGTGAAAAATATCTTGTTTGATGAAAAGATTGGTGGAACGATTCACACTGCTCTTGGAAATGGTTACAAGGAAACGCTAAGCAAGAATGTTTCTGCAATCCATTGGGATATTATAAAAGACCTAAGAAAGGATGGCGAAATATATTTTGATAAAGAGCTCGTGATGAAAAATGGAAAGTGGTTGATTTGAACACAGAGGAAACAATCTTATTTATTCTAAAAAATTTCAAAGTTGTAGCTGTAGTTGGTTGCTCAAGAGATGAAGCAAAAGAAGCTCACAAAATTCCAAAATATTTAAAGGAAGTTGGCTACAAAATAATTCCAATCAACCCAAATGCAGAATTTATTCTTGGAGAAAAGGCTTATCCAAGTTTGCTTGATGTAAAAGAAAAAGTTGATGTTGTTGATGTTTTTAGACCAGCAAAAGAAGCTTTGGAAATTGCAAAGCAAGCAAAACAAATTGGAGCAAAAGCTGTTTGGCTTCAATCGGGAATAATAAGTAAAGAAGCAGAAGAATTTTGCAAAAATAACAACATTCTTTTTGTTGAAAATCGTTGTATGATGGTCGAGCATGCAAAACTAAAAAAGGAAGAAAAGATTTGATGGACTCAGCGGGATTCGAACCCGCAACCTCCTCCACGCCAAAGAGGCGCTCTGCCATTGAGCTATGAGCCCATATTTTATTATTTACTTTTAAAAATATAAAGCTTAGTTCTTATCTTTAACTCGCTTGCGGAAAGTCCCATTTAGTAAGATGGGGTAGTTCAGATTGCTATTTTTCTATTCTCCTTATTCCCCCTTCTCTCTTTTGAGTAAGCTGAGAAAGAATTTGAAGAAGCTGCTCTTCTGTTAGCTTTGTTTTTAGCCTTCCAGAATTTACAAGCTGAATTATTAAAGCAATTACAGTATCATAAAGCTCAGGATTTACAAGCCTTACATTCATCAACCTTTCATAAGCTTTAGCATCCAAATAAGTTCTAGCTATGCTCTTTTTTTGAATTTCAAGCTCTTGCTTTTTTTGTAGTTCCTTCAATCTTTTTTGGAGCATTTTGTTGTATTCTTCTTCATTCCCGCCTTCCATTTCTCTTCCACCTAAGCTTTTGATTTCTTCATTTCACTACTTAGCTTGTCTAAAAAAGCTTTTCCTTTTGGAGTAAGCTCCCTACCTTTTTTTGTTGTTCTTACAAAACCAACTTTCTCAAGTTTTTGAAGGGCTTTTCTGATTATATTTCCACCAGCTTTTACATGCCTATGTGGAGCAACAC
>Ga0080006_1146474_pt1 | contig 13018 bp, 7 predicted proteins | sample RS3BMetagenome_FD_69209 | JGI IMG/M metagenome (GOLD analysis project Ga0080006, IMG submission 69209) | Ferric oxide microbial mat and aquatic microbial communities from Rainbow Spring, Yellowstone National Park, USA - RS3B (SPADES... ...
TAGGGCTCGACGTACAGGCCGCCGCCGTTGCGAGAGGCCGAGTTGCCGCTGATCGTGCAGTCATTGAGGGTCAGGTCGCTCCAGGGCGTCCCCTGGTAGGCGAAGATCCCGCCGCCCTGCCCGGAGGGTTGATAGAAGTCGGTGGTCGCCGAGTTGCCGCTGATGGTGCAATCGTCGAGCGTCGTCTGGCCGCCGGTGTAAAAGCCGCCGAACGGGCCCGAGTTGCCGACGATCGCGCACCTGGAGAGAGTCACCTTGCTGTTTGCGTCGATGTTGAGGCCGCCGGTCGTGAATCTGCATTGATTGCCGTTGATCGTGCAATCGGTCATCGACAGGTCGCTGGAGAAGGCCACCACGGCGCCGACTTGCATGTTGTAGTTGTCGCTGATCGTGGTGCCGTCTATCGTCGCATTCTCATGGTCCAGGAATAGGCCGTTGGCTCCGTTGCCGGTGATCGAGCTATTGGTGAGGTTCAGACTCCCGCCCCCGGCGGCGAGGCCGACCCCCCCATTGCCGGCGATTGTCGTGTCGAATAGGTCGACGTCGCCCGAAATGTACGAATTCACCGTCACCCCGTAGCCGTTCCCTCGGATGGTCGAACCGACGATGGACAGCGTGCCGGAGAAATTCGAGATCGCTTCGGTGTTGGAAGCGACCTGCAGGCTACCGTTGCCCGAGACGTCGCAGCCGATCAGGGACATCGAGGCGGACTCTCCCCGGTTCTCCATCGCGCCGTAGAAGGCATCGTGGTTCCCGGTCACCGTGCACTCCCGGAGCGTGACCGAGCCTGAGTTGAAGAGGGCGGCGCCCCTGACGGCGGTGCCTTCGCTCAACGTGACGCCCGTCAGGGTGAGAGTCGCGAGATTGCTCACGTCACCCCCGCTGCCACTGTACCCACCCACGACCCCGTCCGTCACGGTCATCCCCGAGATCGAGGCAGTGACCCCGGGGTCGACCTGGAAGACCCGACTTTCGCCCCCGCCGCTGATCGTCAGCAGGCCGTCGCCGGGGCCGTCGATGGCGACCGGCTCGGCCACGTTGCTCAACTCGAGCTGGCCGGAGGTCAGCGTGATCGTCGAGTCGGCCGGGAGCTGGAAGTCGATCTTGACCGGCCCGGTGGCCGCGTCGGCCGCCTCGACGGCGGCGCGGAGGGTGCCGGGGCCCGAGTCGGCGACGCTGGTCACGTGGATCATCATCGCCGGCAGCCGGCGGTCTTCGAGCGCCATCAGCTCCGGCGCGAGCCGGCGACGTCGGGGGGCAATCGCCCGCCGCTCGGAATCCCTGTCTCGCCTTCGATAGCCGTATTGGGTGCTCATGCGATGCGCTCTCCTGGGGGCCTGGAGGTCGGGTCGTCATTTCCGCCTGCGATGCTTCGTGCGCAGCCTCGACGGGGCCGCGGCGGCCGGTCGCCGCGCCTCGCCGGGCCTCAGGGCTTGGCCGTCGGCCTAGTCTCGGAGTATCTCGCCCGCTCGGCCTGCCACTTCTTGACTTCGTCCGGCCTGTTCGCCGCGTTGAATAGCTCGATCAGCCGGTCGAGGGCCTTGGGGATCTCGGCCGCAGCCTGGGGTGGGATCGTCGCCTCGCGCCGCTTCATCCCCTCGTAGCCCTCCCGGAGCAGGGGCTCTGCCTCGGCATAGCCTTTCAGGCCCAGCAGCACCCCGCCGAGCCTCGACATCGTGAGGAATGTATGCCAGTCATCCGGCACCTCAGTCTGCCGAATCATGAGGCATTCCCTCAGAAGACCCACCGTGAAGAGAAGGATGACGTCATCGGGTGCCCGGCCCGCCATCCCCTTGAGGACTTCCAGCACCGTCCATTCCGCTTCCCCGTACCGCCTCCTGGTGATGTAGAGCTGGGCCAGATCCCTGCGTGCCAGCAGCGTGTTGATGTCGTCCGGCCCCAACTCGGCCAGCTTGGCGCGGTAGCGATCCTCCGCACCGACCATGTTGCGAAAGATCTGGAGTTGCCTGGCCGTTGTGAGGCTGATGGGGTTGTTCGGCCCGAGCTTGGCGTTCGCGAGCGTCAGCACCTCCTCGAAGAGCGGGATGGCCCGATCCGGCTGGTCGGCCTCCCAGTACATCCTGGCGAGCGCCTCCATGTCGGAGATCGTCCTGAAATGGTCGCGACCGAGCTTGATCTCCTCGAGCGTCACCGCCTCCTCGAGGACTGGCAGGGCGCGGTCCGGCTTGCCGGCCTGCCGATACGCCTTGCAAAGGAGGTCCAGGGCCTCGAGCGTATCAGTGGGGGCGGTCCCTGGCCGGGCCTTCCGGAGGCTCGAGACTTCGCTCAGGAGCGGGATGGCTAGGTCCCCTCGGCCGATCAGGAGGAATGTCTTGCTCAGGTTGATCATCCCGGAGAGCGTGTCGGGATGGTCCGGGCCGGGCCTGTCCCTGAGGCGCTTCAACGTCTCGTCGATGATCGGCAGAGCCTGGTCCAGCTTCCCGGCCTCCTGATACGTCGAGGCGAGGTTGGCCATGCCCAGACTCGCGTCGAGGCGGTCGGGTGCGAGCCGGGACCTGGCCCAATTCGTCGCCGCCTCGAGGAGCGGGGGGGCCTGATCTGGCCGGCCTGCTTGCTGATATGCAGAGGCGAGCCTGAGCAAGCTCTTGATCGTCTCTGGGCGATCGGTGCCGAGCCTGGCCTTTCGGTGCCTCAGCGACTCCTCGAGGAGCGGCAGGGCCAGCTCCGGCTTGCCGACCGCGAGATAGGAGCTTGCAAGGGTATCGCTGCCGTCGAGCGTCGACGGATGGTCGGGTCCGAGCCTGGCTCGCCGAAGCTTCAGCACCTCCTCGCCGAGCGGCACGGCCAGCTCCGGCTTGCGGTTCTGGTTGTACACGGAGGCGAGGTTGCTCACGGCATGGAGCGTATTCGGGTGATCGGGGCCGAGCCTGGCCTTCGCGACCTTCGCGACCTCCTCGAAGAGCGGCTCGGCCAGGGACAGCCGGCCGAAGTGCAGATACGCCGCGGCGAGGTTGCTGTTGATCCCGGCCGTATGCGGGTGATCGGGGCCGAGCCTGGCCTTCGCGACCTTCGCGGCCTCCTCGAAGAGCGGCAGGGCCAGCTCCTCCCTGGAGTTCAGCATGTAAGTGGTGGCGAGCGCGTTCATGGCGGCCATCGTGCTCTCATGGCCGGCACCCAGCCGGGCGAGGCGGAGACGCAGCACCTCGCTGCGGAGCGGGAGGGCGGATTCGGCCCCGCCGGAATCGGCGTAAGCGTCGGCGAGGCCGCTCACGCTCTCGAGCGTGTCGGGGTGGTCGACACCGAGCCGCGACCTGCGGGTCTCGGCGGCCTTCTTCAAGAGCCCGGTCGCCCTCTCCGGTTCGCCCAGGCCCAAGAGTGAGACGCCAAGCCGATGCTGCATCGACGCCACGATGAGCGGGTCGCCGATGGCCGAGCCGTCCAGCTCCTTGACGGCGCGGTATAGGTTGTCGCGCAGGGCGTTGCGGAAGTCGCCGACCGTCTCGTATCTGGCCCGGGGGTCCAGGCCCTGAAAGATCGACCCGAGGATCTCGTTCCCCTTGGCGGCGAACGCCAGGTTGGCCTCCGCATCCCGACGCTTGACGTCGGCGTCGGTCTTGGCCAGCCGCTCCCGCTCGGCAGCATCCCTGGCCTCGAATAACCCCCAGGTGATGCCGACGACGCCCGCCAACAGGGCGAGGAGCACCAGGCTCGCCGCGGAGAGGGCCGTCCGGTGCTTGCGGGCGAACTTGCCGAGCCGGTAACGCCTCGACGGCGGGCACGCCTCGACCGCCTCGTCGGCCAGGTAACGCTCCACGTCGGCGGCCAGGCTCCCCGCGCTGTCGTAACGCCGCGAGCGGTCCTTCTCCAGCGCCCGCATCGCGACCCAGTCCAGCTCCCCGCGCACCAGCCTCGCCAGCCGCGCCGGCTCGGTCTGCCGGCTCGCGGCGATCGAGGGCAGCGCCTCGCCCGAGCCGGAGAGCCGCGTGCTCGGCGGCGGCGGCTCCTCCTCCCTGATCCGCCGCAGGACCTCGGCGAACCCGGCCTCGCGCAGCCGCGCCCGCTCCAGCGGCGTCGAGCCGGTCAGCAGCTCGTACAGGAGCACGCCGAGGGAGTAGACGTCGCTGCGGGTGTCCACGTCCTGGGCGCTCAGCTCGGCCTGCTCGGGGCTCATGTACTCCAGCGTCCCGACGATCGCCCCGTACTGCGTGAACAGCGACCGCTCGGTGAGCCGCTGGCCGGTCGCCTTGGCGACGCCGAAGTCGATCACCCGGGGCGTCGGCCGGCCGTCGACGAGCGTGACCATGACGTTGGACGGCTTGACGTCGCGGTGGATGATCCCCTTCTGGTGGGCGTGCTGGATCGCCCGGCAGACCGGCACGAACAGCTCGAGCCGATCGCGGGGCGTGAGCTGATGGGCGTCGCAATATTCGGTGATCGGGACGCCCTTGACCAGCTCCATCACGAAGAATGGCCGGCCCGCCTGGGTGGCCCCGGCGTCGAGGACCCTGGCGATGTTGGGGTGGTCCATCAGGGCCAGCGCCTGCCGCTCGGCCTCGAACCGGGCGACGACCTGGCCGGTGTCCATCCCCGGCTTGATGATCTTCAGCGCGACCCGGCGGCGGACGGGCGCCTCCTGCTCGGCCATGTAGACGACGCCCATCCCCCCCTCGCCGATCCGCTGGAGCAGCTTGTAGGGGCCGATCCGACTGCCGAGATCCTCGGCTGCGACGGCCGGGACGGCCGGTTCGAGGGGCAAGGTGGCCGGCGACTCGAGGAAGCTCCCGGCCTGGAAATGGGCCTCGATCAGCCGCTCGAGGCGGAGACGCAGCCCCTCGTCCTCGCCGCAGGAGCGGGCGAGGAACGCGGCACGCCCCTCGGGCGAAGGGATCTCGATCGCCTCGGCGAAGATGGTGTCGAATCCGGGGTCGTCGTGGGCCATCGGGGGAGTCCTGAGGTCGTTTGCTCGGGGGACAATGCGAGTTTCGAGACGAGGCGGTATCACGACGGACGAGGAATTTTCAGCCGGGACCCGTCGGCCGGTCATCGGCCAGGGCCGCATAAAGCCAGGCGCGGGCGACCGCCCAGTGCCGCTTGGCCGTGATCGGGGCGATGCCCAGGCATCCGGCGGCCTCCTCGACCGTCAGGCCGGCGAAGTAGCGGAGCTTGACCAGCTCGGCCTTGAGGGGCTCCTCCGCGGCGAACCGGGTCAGCGCCTCGTCAAGGGCGAGGAGATCATGAACCCGGCCCTCGTCGGGGCCAGCGATGGCATCGAGCGGCACCCGCTCCAGGTCGCCGCCGTGCTTGGGACGTCGCTTGCGGCGGGCGTTGTCGACGAGGATCCGCCGCATCGCCTCGGCGGCGGCGGCAAAGAAGTGGCCCCGGCCGTCGAAGGGCCGCCCCGGCTCGTCGCCGACCAGGCGGAGGTACGCCTCGTGCACCAGCGCCGTGGCCTGCAGCGTCTGGCCGGCCGGCTCGCGAGCCAGCCGCGCCGCGGCGAGCTTGCGCAGCTCGGCGTAGACCAGCGGCAGCAGCTCGGCGGCCCTCGCCTCGCCCCGACCCAGGGCGTCCAGGATCCGCGTGACCTCGGAGCGTTCGGGATCGACGGACATCCTCGCCTCCTCTCGCGGCCGGCCGGGATCGGGATGGGCCGGGCCACGCCTCGCGGCGACCTCGGCCTGGCAGGCCGCCCGGATCGATCCTTAATATGTCACCCTGCTGAAGGGAGTGCCAGGTGCCGGCGGGGCCGCGATCGTCCCCGCTGGCCCGGCGGGCCCCGACGCCGGGCGCACGAGGACCCGCCCCGACGCGGCGGCGGGGCCGGCATTCAAGACACCCCGGGCGAGACCGCGGGAGACCGGGGCGATCTCGACGTGGCCGCGGCCGGTCGGATGCGGGACGATGCCGAGGGAGTCGAAGGCCCGGCGGCGACACCGGGGGGGCCGTTGGCCGACGACGGCAGTCTCTCCGGCGTGGTCGGTCGCTCACACGCTTCGGTGTCGTCGGCCGACGCAATGTTTGGCGAGGAGATAATGAATCACTCCCGGCCAGTTCAGCGCCGGATTCTTCCCTGGTCAGATGACGCAGCCGTGGGCGTCGACTTGCAAAACGGCCATTGATGAAATCCGCAAATGGTCAATGGGCCAGCCGACCCGGCCGATTCGCCTCTCGCGAACTCGTCTCGATCTCAAGGTCTCACGATTGGCCCGCACTTATAGGGACCTGGGAGACTGGCCCCAGCGGTGAGCGGGGGGCTGCCAGGGGGCCGGCGTGATGCAGATCGGCTTCGCCAGAGTCTCGACCCTCGAGCAGAACCTCGACCTCCAGGAAGACGCCCTGAAGGCCGCGGGCCGCGAGAAGATCTCTTTCGACAGGACCGTCGGATACCAGGGCCAGGCCGCCTGGCCTGGAGCGGAACCTGGCTGATCAGCGGGCCGGCGATCGGCTCGTGGTCGGGAAGGTCGATCGCCCCGGGCGGTCGCCGAGGCACCTCTATCGAGACGGTCATCGATCTCCGCGACCGAAGGGTCGGCTTCCCGAGCTTGGAGGAGCCACCGACCCATCGAACAGCGGCGGGAAGCTCATCCTTCACGACTTCGGCGTCCTGGCCGTTTTCAAGCGGGACGTCCTCAGGGAGCGGCCTCGCGGTGGTCGGCCCCGCTATCTCGATGTCAAGAAGAGGCGGCACGGCCTGACGCTCCTCAGCGACCCGGCAAACTCCGTCCAGGAGATCGACCGGACCCTGGGTGATCTCAAAGGCGGACCCCGATCGGTCACTCGCCGGGCCATGGCGTCGATAATCACTCGGGGATCGGAGACCACCTGGTCGGGCGATCGACGGGCCTGGAGCCCTCAGCGACGGTCGGGTCGCCCCGATGCGATCGGGACCCCTTCGAGGGCTCGGTGCGGCGTGCGGCCCCTTCGAGACGGTCTGTTCGCGACTCGCCCACACTCGCCCTGAAAGACATTGGGCCGTCGTGGGTAGGTCTGTGAGTGAGCGCTCACTCAAACCTTGCGATCGCCCGATCTCTTTCACAGAGCCTGGCGTGGGCCGACTTCGCCGGTCGGTCATGACGGGATCCGGGTTCCGTTGGCAGGCTCGGCCGGATGACGGTGGTCGAGGGTCGTCCCCGCTGCTCGGGGACGCCTCGCCACCGTCGGCCCCGATTCAGGCCAGCCAGGAGGCTTCCCGGCTCTGGCAGAGGATCGCCGCGTTCAGGCTGCCCGGATCGAGCCTCGAACCGTCGATCCGATCGAGAAGATCGGCCCAGGCCTCGTCCTTGAGACGCTCGGAATCGGCCCGGCGGACCGCGATGGCCTTCTCGAGGTCCTTCGAGAGGCGGGTCAGATGCAGGGGCTTCGACAGGTCACGCTGGCCGGCCAGGATCCGCTCATAGATCGTCGTCGCGGTCGCGACCAGCGAGCCGCCGGGTCGATCACCGTACTCGCGACGCAGCGCCAGGATCTCCAGCCCGCAGCCGGTCTTGTCCTCGGACCGCCGCAACTGACGATCCAGCGACTTCCATTGCTTGGGATCGCGGCAGACGAAGCCGCTGAGGCGGATGGCCTTGTGGCCCAGCACCTTCGTCTCGTGATGGCCCAGCGGCAGGACGACCGCCGGGACCCCTCGATTCAGGTAGCGGCGGGCCTTCGCCTTCGCCTCGGTGATCTTGAGGAGGTTGCGGTCGGTGCTGATCGGGGGGAGCGAGTCCACCCGGTCCTGGGGGTAGGTCGCGAGGATCCAGCCCTGGATCGTTTCCTTGCTCGACCGCCCATGGCCCCGCATCGAGGCGTCGAGGACCTCCCAGGAACCATCGGGGGCTCGGGAGCATTTCACGGAGCAGTTGCCCCCGTCGCAGGCCAGGGCGTCGAACGACGCCCGGCCCGGCGTCGTCTTGTGCTCGAGACCGTGGAGGTCGAAGGGCGACGCGGGGGCCTCCGCGTCGAGCCCGAAGAACCGGCGGACGTGCGACCGGTACCAGGTCGTGAACGCGCCGTCGTCGACCGGCACGTCGGCCGGGTCGAGGAAGGGGATGGGTCCGCCGTTCTCGGCCCTCCTGAGCCCGTAGTCGGGCTGGAGCTCGAGACATCGGGCGAAGGTGCAGGCCGGGATCTGGTCGCGGCGGTAGGTGCAGCCATCGGTGATCACCTGGATCCCGTTCAGCGCGTTGATCAGGGCGAAGGCCCCGGCCCGGCCGGCCGCCGTGATCACGTTGCCGGCGACCGCGTTGCCGGTGACCTGATGCCGACCGGCCAGGACGCCGTAGATCGTGTTCGCCTGGCTCTTCCAGGCCCGATCGAGCCCGCTGCCCTTGCAGGGCTTCCTGGCCGGTGGTTCTCCCCAAACGCGACGAGTGTGGCGCGTGATGCACGATGGTCCGGGGTGGCAAGGGGGTCGGACGACGAACACGATCAGCCCTTCCGGGCAAGACTGGACGACCGTGATGCCGAGGACCGCGCCACAAGCGACCATAGAGAGCCAGCGCCACCGAAGCGTTTCGCACGACCGCGCAGGCAAGTTCATTCCCTGGTCCGCGCCAGCGATCTGGGCCGCCGGTCGAGTCCGAGGACTACGCCTTGGCGTTTCGAACAACGTCCGCGCCAGCGATCTGGGCCGCCGGGGGATGCCCGTGACCGCGCCACGATGCTCAACAAGCAGTCGCGCCAGCGACCACTCGCCCCGGCGCCCGCCAGTCCCAGCCGACCGGACCGTCACGCACACACACGGCCCGAATGAGATATAGCTATGAGAAGGTTTCTTTTTTTCTCACAGAGAACCTCTGCGCCTGCGCCCTAGTGTAGCTAAAAAAGAGAACCTTCTCATAGCTATATCGTTTTTTGGCGGGTCTCTGTGCGTGACGGTCCATTCGACCCCGGATGGCTTCGGAGTTCCTTGATCAACGCAACTGCCTGCCGGACGGAAACGGTTACCCCCGACTCGGCCAGGCGGCGCTGGAGTTGCAAACGACCCGGATGACGACCGGTCGCCATGGTCAGTTCGTCGAAGACGCGGCGCGCGGAAGGCAGCAGTGCCTGGACCTCGGCTGTCGCGGCTTTCTGGCGTTGATCATTCAGTCGCTCCAGGGCTTCACCCCGCCCCGGCCGGCCGGCCTGACGTCGAACGATATCGTCGTCTTCGAGCCGGACTCCTTTCCACGTGCCGAACAGCGCGACGAGGTGCCGACCGGCGGTCGCGGCCAGGCTGCTGAAGCCCTGGTCGAAGCTGTACAGGAACGAAGGCTGTAAAGCCAGCGCTCCATCCACGCCGATCCGCTTGCGGGTCGCTGGATTGCCCTGGTGCGTCATGGCGGCCTGGTTCCGCTCGATCGTGATCTGGCTCGCATCCCCCCACATCGGGTGCCCCGCGCTGCCGGCGAGCAGCCAGCGGAGCGCCATGGCCGATTTCATGGGCATCGCCGTGACTTCGACGGCGACGCCGTCATCAGCCGAGCCCGTCGTCAGGACGGGACTCTGTTCGGGCCGCTCGCCAAATCCAGCAAGCCGTTTCAGTTGCTCGAACCCGGCCTGGGACCAACCGCCGCCCACCTCGCAAGGCACTTCGGCCAGCAGGCTGATGTCGTGGCGGAATCCTCGACGACTGTTCATGCCGTTTGCCAGCCACGGGCCCACTTGATGGCCGACCAGTCCGCCCACCATGCCAAGTCGGCGGCCGTAATGGAGCAGTTGGGGTTTCCAGCGACCGAGCACCTGCCCGACGCGGTCGGCCGTCAGGATCTCGTCGTCATCGTCCTCGACCCGGATCTTGGCCATGACGAGCACCTTGTTGACGGCCCGGGTCGGCTCACACGGACCGGCGATCAGCCGTTTGTAGAGGCGGACGACCTTGCGACAGTGGCACCACGGGCAGAGGCGATTCATCCAGCACTTGAAGTCATGCGGCCGCCCATCATGCGCGTGCCAGGCCAGCGCCAATCCGACGGGCCGGCAAGCGTAGAGGGCATTGATGGCATCGTGCTGGGTCTGGGTCATCCGGCCATCCCGATCCTCGACGAGCCGGGCCAGCCAGAGTTCGTGCACCAGGCGGAGCACCAGGTGCTTGATCAGGGTCTTGCGATGCTTGAACTCCGCCACGGTCCGACTCTGTTCCAGGGCGGGTTGGGCCCATTCGGGGAAGTCCTCCCGGTAGATGTGATAGGGCCAGGCCCGGTAGTCGCGGGCGAGCGAACCGAAGAGCAGGTCGCGGCCGACGTGGTCGACCGGACGTCGCCCACATCCGGCGTATCGCCAGCGGTCAAGGTGAGCAGCGATCGACTCCGGATCGAGCCGAGGCAGGAGAGTCGTCATGCCGTCGTCTCTGGTAGTCAGCTCGAGGCCGGAGCGGGAGAAGGCTCGTTTCGAGGGTTCGTCGATCATGGGGTCCTCGGGGTCAGTCGCCTTCACGGTCAACGAAGTCATACAGGGCCTCGCCGACCCATCTCAGGGGAGCGGGAATGACCTCACCCAGGATCGCGTCGTAGCTCTCTTTCGAACTCACGTACTGGAGCAGAGCCTGCGGGGCCAGGAGAGTCGTGGTGGAGAGCATCGAATACTCCCAGGCGATCAAGTACGGGAACAAGGCTCCGGAAGCCGGATCGAGAGGAGCGAGCGCCGTGCCGAGATGGGCGTACTCGAACCCGGTGCTGAAGTCTCTCAAGCAAATCCATTGGGCTTCCAGACATCGATAAAAGCTTCTCCAAGCGAGGGCGGTCTGATGGTTTGCCACGGCCCGCATTTCCTGACAGCGCACGTCGATCTGGTCGAGATAATGGTCGACGGGTGCCGGATAGGCCGTTTGAGCAAAGTCGTCCTCGATCAGGTCAATGAATCGCATCGGATTGATCCTCCGGCGCAGGCAGCGCCGGGCGATGCGAGTCCAGATCCATTGGCGAACGGGGTCTTCCTGAGTCATCTCGCCCCAACCGACTCGCGGTTTGGGTGGTCGCATGAGATAGGACGGCATCTCGAATCGATGGAGGCTGCACCAAATCTGATATCGGGTCCCGATGCTGAGCGCCAATTTGAACAGCAACGCCGAGGAGTCGATCTGAGAGGCGTCCCAGCCATCCCACTGGGCGAGATCAATCGTTTCTCTGGCGGACCGGCGACCCCGGCGGGACAGCGAGCCACGCGACGGGGCTCCACTCGTTTCTTCTGGCTGATCTTGCTCGGCGATGTGGCGATGCTGGCCTTCGGGGCCCGGGCTGACGACCGCGGAATCATACCCCGGCTCAACGACTTGTGCTTCTAGCACCTTGCTCGCGTCGCGATTCCGTTCCGGTTCGAGGGACTCGACCGGCAGAATTCGGGAAGGTGGTTTCGTCTGGTCAAGGTCCGGGGGTTCACTGCGAACCTCCCGGGTTTCTGCTTCAAGACAACCGGGAGGCGGGGGAACAGTTTGTTCGGTGTTAGTTGAATCGAGGGCCGCCGACAGAAACGCCTCGGCCGACTTCGAGGGGGGAAGCGGGTTGTCTTGACCGAGTGAGCGCTCACTCATTTTTTCTTCGCCATCTGGCTCGACCCGATCCGGGAGGGTTGTCGGTTTTGTGGCCGCATTTTTGCGATCTCGATCCGCTGACTCGTTCATGATGGGTTCGCCTTTGCTCGATGAGGTTCGCGTTCGGTTCGGGACGGGGAGAAATATAGGGGACGACCAAGGCCGCGACCTAGGTCAGTTCTTCGGAAAGCTGCTGTTTCTCGGATCAAGGAAGGACCAGGCGGCATTCGCCGACCCGATCCGAGCGTCTGAAAGCAGTGGCCGGCAGCAGGGCAAATCCGGACGCTCATCAACAGGATCGGTAAGACTCGGCGGCGACATCGTCTCGCTCCTCGGTCCGGAGTTGGAGATTCGGGTTGGTCCACTACTGCCGCTTTTGAGGTCCAGGCGGACGTGCTCGGGATCAAAGCGGATCTGGGACGGGCGTTCGATCCGATTGGCCGCTCGGGCGGCGGTTCACAACCCGGTACGCCAACATTGATCCCTGGCGTCTTTCGCCAGGCGGGCTTCCAGATCTGCCCAGCGTGCGGCGAAGAGCCGAAGTTCGGCTAGGCGGCCCACTTTTGCGGCGATGTGGCGAGTTTCACCGAGGTGGAGACGGAGGATCGTCCGCCGCCCAGGCGATGTGCGGCCTCCTCGGGCGTTTCGCCCTGCCCGTTGAGTGCAACGGCAAGGATTCACCGTCGCTGATGATCTGGGGCGGTTCCGATGGGTGTCAAACCGTTGCTGCAAACCGGCCCGCTTTCGGGTTCCGTTTGTCACACTGAGGTCAGGAGACTCACAATCCAGGCTCGTCAATTCCTCGATCCTCTCCTCAGACTGATCGAGCCGAGGATCGGTCCGTCGGGCCGATTGAAGACGTCTTCGCAGGCCACATCCTTGTGGCCTTGCGTCGTTGTTCGTCGGACGGCCGCCCGATCGGGGCGTGAATGACCCGGCTGCCTTGACTCGACGCGAGCTCGCTACGATCGTCGGTTAACGTTGTGATGCTTCTGGCTTTCTCGGAGGCGGCCCAGCAATTTCTGAAGCCGGTCTCGGCGCGACTGCAGTTCGGAATGCAAACGACCGTCGGCTCGGGGAGAATTGGAAGCCTGGTCGTCTCCGGTGAAGCTGGAAGTTATCGCCCGTGTGGGGTCCTGTCTGTTCATCGTGGTCTTCGTTCGCGGTTTGTCTACCTGGCTCTCCCCAACAAGGCAGAGGCCCTCACTCGGCTTAGTCCCAGCCGTCGCGTCGATGGGCTCTTCGCCACGGAAGGTGGCGACGATCGAGACGTTGTCGTTGCGAGGCATTGGCTTCTCCAGGTCTGGGCGGCGATTCATCCCACAGCGGGACGATCGTCGGCGTATTGTTCCCGGAAATGTCGATGACGGGTCAAGCCAGGATTCGAGCGAATGACGTCAGTTGACTTGAAAAACTCGAATCCGCCGGCCTGGACGGAGGGACGGAGGGGGTGCCCCTCTCGATTTTGGCATGCGGTCATTTTTGCTTCCAGAACGCGTTCCACTCTGGTCCGGCGGCCAGGGCCCCCAATTCGACCAGCGGTGCGACATGCTCGACCTTCCAGCG
>Ga0080006_1135345_pt1 | contig 13003 bp, 16 predicted proteins | sample RS3BMetagenome_FD_69209 | JGI IMG/M metagenome (GOLD analysis project Ga0080006, IMG submission 69209) | Ferric oxide microbial mat and aquatic microbial communities from Rainbow Spring, Yellowstone National Park, USA - RS3B (SPADES... ...
CGATGCTCAAGATAATGGCGTGAGCATCGACAGCATCGACAGTTCGTACTGGGCTTCCGGGTATATTGGCGCCAGGCGTTACACGCAGACGTGACGCTCGGTTGCTTCCGTACCTCGACGAGAGCCGAGTGGCCATCCGAGCACTAGAGTTCCGGAACAAGTAAGCAAAAAGGTCGCCTGTGGCGACCTTTTTGCTTACTTTTCAAGTGAATCACAGCACCCAACTATTTATTCCGTCTCATGCGCTGAAGCATTTATTGAGAACGGAATGAGATTTAGTTTAGTTTTTACGAGACTCCTTGCAGAACCTTTACAATCGTTTGTTAGTCTGTGTTTGTTTTGATGGAGATCCGAAAACCAATGGAGGGTTACATATGTCTAGGATTGGAAAGAAGAAGAAAGTCATTACCGGTCTAAGCTTGGCTACACTGGTACTCACTTCGGGAACAGTATTTGCCTTCGCAAGCGATCCCTTTGGAACGAGTCTTGTGGGGCGCCAGACCAACGGTTCCGTATTGACCGCATCCAACCAACTCATCACCCCGGGAGGTCAGCAGGTCGAATTTAACGGAAATCCCTTGAGTTCGGCGATCCGCCCGGATGGCAAAACCGCTGTGGTGCTTACTCGATCCGGACTGAACGTCTTAAACCTTGAAACTGGGAAAATCACAACTACCTTCAATACGAATGTAAACCAAATGTGGGGAGTGAAATATTCTTCAGATGGAAGTGAACTCTATGCTACCGGATCGCAGGGTGGGGTAGGCCAGATTGTACGCATGTCCGTAGCATCGGACGGCAGTCTCGCAGTGAAGGCCAGAATTTCACTGCCGGCGGCAAATGTTGGAGGCCCCATTAATCCTCAAGACATTGCCGTCAGGCCGGATGGAAAAACCCTTCTGGTCGCACTGAACCGAGATAATAGCATGGGTGTTGTCAATCTGGAAACGAATCAACTGGCGTCCACAATCCCTGTAGGGAACGCCCCGACCAGCGTCGTGATCAATGGCAATTCAGCCTATGTATCGAATGTCGGCGGAAGACGTGCTGTACCCGGAGATGATACGAACAATTCGTCCGGGACGGAAATGGTCGCAGACCCACAAACGGGGGGCGCCTCGACTGGTACGGTGTCCGTCATTGATCTCTCGACCAGCACAGTCACGAAAACCATCCCCGTTGGGCTCCAACCGACCCGCATGACGGTCTCAGGGAATCACGTCTTTGTCGCCAATGCGAACAGTGATACAGTTTCTGTCATTGATACCCAGTCCAATAACGTCGTTCAAACCATCGATGTCAAGCCCTACCCTGGGGCACCTCGCGGTTCACAGCCGAACGCCGTTGCGATGATCAATGATCATCAACTTGTGGTCAGTCTTGGTCGGGACAATGCTCTGGCGATGTATGACTGGAGTGGGCCGGATCAGGAACCTCGTCCGCTGGGGCTCGTTCCGACGGCTTGGTACCCGGTGGATATTGCCGTAGATCAAACACACAACAGGCTCCTGGTGACCAACGCGGATGGCGTAGGCGATCTTGCAGGCATGGGATCCGTAGGTTACCAGACCGGTACTACCCGGACGGGGCACCAAGTGTACCAGCAGGAGGGTTCCGCTTCGCTGATCCCTTTCCCAGCTGAAAAAGATCTCGCTCATTATACAGACAAAGTTTACTCGGACAATAACTGGTTTGGTATGGACAAGCGAAATGCGCAGGCGCGTCGCAATGTGTCTCCGGTGGCGATGCCCGAGCGAATTGGCGAGCCTTCCACCATCAAGCATGTCTTCTATATCATCAAGGAAAACCGTACTTACGACCAAGTGCTCGGGGATTTAGGACGAGGCAATGGCGACCCGTCACTCACTCAGTTTGGTCAAAAGGTCACGCCGAACTTGCATCAACTGGCGAACTCATTCCCACTTCTGGACAACTTCTACACCTCGAGCATCCAGTCGGCGAGCGGCCATCAATGGGTTACACAAGCGACGGATCCTGACTACCAGGAGAAGGAGACCGATGAGGGCAACGTGAGGAGCTATCCGTTCAACGGAGGCGACGCACTGACGTACTCGTCCACGGGGTTCCTATGGAATGACGCCGAGAAAAATGGTGTTTCTTTTGCGAACTTCGGGGAATACACCAATCAATTCAGCGGAGCCGGAAGCTATGGCACTTGGACAGATTGGTACAACGATTATTTGAAACTGTCGGGTCAAGAGCAAGGATCTCCGCATGCGGCCGTGGGTACCTTCCAAGCGACCAGCGATGTACCGTCCCTCAACAGTTACACGTATCATCCGTTTCCCGGATTTGACACAGGGATTCCGGACCAGTACCGCACGCAGTTGTTCTTGAATCAGTTTCAGGGCTATGTGAAAAATCGAAATTTACCACAACTCGTGACCATGACCTTGCCAGATGATCACACTTCTGGGCTGGCCAGCGGTCTTCCCACACCTCAAGCAGCGGTAGCCGACAATGACCTCGCCGTTGGAAAGATCGTCGACGCTATCTCGCACAGTCCGTATTGGAAAGACTCTGTCATTTTCATCACGGAAGATGACTCTCAAAACGGTGTCGATCACGTTGACGGTCACAGGGAACCCGTCTCTGTCATCAGCCCGTGGGTCAAACGGGGAGTCGTGGATAGTCACTACTTCACCATCCTCAATATGGACCGGAGCATCGAGCAAATTCTCGGTCTCCCACCGATGAACCAAAACGATGCCGCCGCCATTCCGATGAGCGAAATCTTTACTGACAATCCGGACTTCACTCCCTATCAGGTACTTGCGAATAACGTACCGCTAGATACGTTAAACGGGCAACCCGGCTCGGATTCGTATGCACTCTCGGGTACAGCGCAAGCGACGCCCGCAACGCAGGAACTTGCGAAAGAGTGGACCGATTGGTCCAACAAGTACAAGGATGACCTCAGTGGTAAAAAGCCCTATCCGGACAAGGCGAACGCAAATATGATGAACCATGCGATTTGGTACGCAACCAAGGGATTCGATACGCCATTTCCCGGCGAGAAGTCCGTATTGACACCCAACCAAGTCGCTGCCGAGCCGCAGACCAAAGCGGCATCTCCGGCGGATAACTACTAGGATTGGCTTGATGAGAACAGCAGAACCTAGAGGTGAATTCATTTCACCTCTAGGTTTTTTATTATTTGGGAATGAACGGGGCTTTGCCGCGCGTGAAGGATTTCCCCATCCCCATGTCGAAACTTACGAAAGAATAAGAGTCTTTGTCGGAATGGATCCCGTCAGAGGGGGATATCGGTGCATAGGGGTATATTGAACCGCCTTCGGGCACGCAGGAATAAGTGGAAATACTATTATATCGCGATCATCGGGGTCATTGTACTGAGAATTATCTGTTCGGATAGTGTGTTGAACATGATTCCTTTTCTACACGGAAAGACCGTCATCGTCGACGATGCACGCGCGGTCCTCTTTGCAGCCGCATTCCTCGCAGTCGTGTGTTACCTGATCTCACGGATCCAGAAGTTGCACGAACAGGAGAAAACATACATAGGCCTCATGGATTTTCTTCCGTATGCCACCGTCATCCACAGCGGACAAGCGATCATGTATGCAAACGAGGCGGCACTTAAGCTTGTAAGAGCCACTGAAGCGGATGACGTGGTTGGTCGATCGATCTGGGATTTCGTTCATCCGGACTTTCGGAAGACTGTCGGTGATCGTCTTGGCGATATGAACGTGAAGCGAATTCCCTCGAGCATCGTCGGCAGTGTGTTTATGCGCGTTGACGGCGAGGCGTTCCTCGCGGAAGCGCGCGCGCGACTCATTCAATTTGGGGGTAGGGATGCCCTTCAAGTCGTCTTTCGCGACTTGACCAGTCAGGTGATGGTTGACATGACGTTGCAGCTGGTCGCAGAGCACACCACAGACCTGATCCATGTGTTGGATCGTGATTTCCATACAGTTTACGCATCGCCGTCTTTCCATGAACACCTTGGTATCGACCCCAATTTCTATCTGGGGAAGTCTGCGCTTGATTTCATTCACCCCGATGACGTCGCCCAAGTCTGCGGGTCCCTCAAGGAAGCGATTCGGGATAGAAAATCGACACTGATCGAATTGCGGAAGAGCCACGTCTCGGGTAGCTGGGTTCCATTTGAGAGTCGTGTGTCTCCCGTCTTTGATCGTGATGGAAATGTCGTGTCCATCGTCATCGTCGCGCGCAATATTAGCGAGCGAAAACAGTCGGAAACCAGACTTCGCAATGTAGAGCAGCGTCATCATTCATTGTTGAAACATAACATCGACATCATCTGCGAATTCGACTCGACTGGCAATATGGTCAGCGCAAACCCAGTGAGTGAGAAGATCACGGGTTACCGCGAAGAAGAGCTTCTCGGCACTGGATATCTAGCACTCCTTCGCGGCGCCGTCATCCCCGCCCTGTCCGACAGTCTGGTCTCAGTCCTTGAGGGAGACCCTTACACCACGGAAATGTGGCTCACGCATAAAGACGGTCGGCGTATCGATATCAGTATCAAGATTCTGCCCATCATTGTCGCCGGGAGTGTAGAGGGGTTTTTCACAGTCGCACGCGACATCACGGAGAAGTTGCAAACCGAGCAGTTGTTGCGCCAATCGGACCGGCTTTCCGTCGTCGGACAATTCGCTGCCGGCATCGCACACGAGATACGTAATCCCTTGACGGCGATTCGCGGGTTTTTGCAACTCTTGCAGGTGACAACGGAGCGTAATTCTCACTATCTCGATATCATGCGCGGCGAAATCGATCGCATCAATGACATCGTCGGAGAGTTTCTGCTCCTCTCGAAGCCGCAAAGCACGGTGTTCAAGCGCGCCGATCTCTGTGAGATGCTCAATCAGGTGATAGTCCTTCTTCGGACGCATGCCATCATGGATAATGTCGAAATCTTAGCCGAGTTTGACCAATCGATTCCGCAGATCGACATGGTGTCCAATGAACTGAAACAAGTGTTCATCAATGTGATCAAGAATGCCATCGAAGCGATGCGGGATGGCGGGCAGATACAGGTCCAAGTGGAGAGACACGATCGACACGAACTCATCGTGCGGGTTGTCGATCAAGGAGTGGGTATCCCGGTAGAAAATTTATCTCGTATGGGAGAGCCTTTTTATACAACGAAAGAGAAGGGAACAGGGCTCGGGTTAATGATCTGTCATCGGATCGTTCAGCACCACGGCGGGCGCTTACAGATTCACAGCGTGGTCAACGAGGGAACCTGTGTCGAGATCGTGTTACCCGTTCCGGAGAGTGTTGAGACACGGCAAACTCAAGAGTTGGTTATCGCTGAGTGATGGCGCCAACTGGAACTCATGGAGGGGACCTCCGTTCGTCTGTTCACATGGAGTACGGGCGCCCTGGTAGTTAAGGGTGTTCAGATCAGTGGAAATAGCGGACTTCGAATATAAGCATTACGTTAATCATTAGGGTATTCTTGCTAGCTGGAGGAGACTTCATGTCCTTATCAAATTTTCCTGAAAAGATAAACCTTCTTTCAAATCATGTGACTGAGATGCTGCGAACTTTACTGCTCGGTATTCAAGAAGCGATTGGAGACGATCTTGTTGGCGTTTATCTGCGTGGTTCACTCGCTTTAGGCGATTTCGACCCGGTCACAAGCGACCTCGATTTTTTGGTTGTAACCAAACTTCCCGTTTCAGAAGAAACGTTTGCCGTCTTGAACGCGTTTCATACCCGACTAGCCAAGATGCCGAACGCGTATGCCGAACATCTGGAGGGGGCTTACATCAACTGCGATGCCCTGAAACGTTTCCGCGCAAGGGAATGGCATCCGACCATAGAGAGAGGCGAAGTTTTACAGCGGAGTGAACACCATGCCAACTGGGTGTTAGAACGGTGGATTGTGCGCGAGCACGGAATTACTCTCATCGGTCCAGACCCAAAAACCCTCATCGAACCGATATCAGTGGACGAACTCCGTGCTGCTGTATCCGTTCGGTTACGTGATTGGGCCGACTGGGCAAACCGATTGGACGATCCCGATTGGCGTCTTCCTCTCAGTCACAAAGCATATGTGGTGGAGACGATGTGCAGAGCCATGTACACGTTGGTGTGTGGCGATGTATGCAGTAAACCATGTGCCGTTGCTTGGGCGCTTGAAACATTTCCCGAACCATGGCGTTCCTTCGTCGAACGGTCACGGTCATGGCGTACCGACAGTATTTCTCCAGATCCCAATATCATCTCTGAAGTGATGCGGTTCGTGCATTGGGTCGTTTCTAAGTCATCGAAAGTTTCTTCTTGACAAACAAAATTTTGCCTAAATTCTTTGGTTGGTAACTCGTTCAGCTAACGGGAAACTGACATTTTGTTGTTATTGAACAAGTGGGCAGATTCGTTCAACAAAACGGTCAATGCAACGGCAGTAAATAAATCATTTTAATCAGCGAAGAAAAAGGAGTGGGAGGTTATGCAGGGGTATTTTGCAATAGCAACGCTCATCTTAGTTATCGTAATGGTTGTATTTCGTATGTTTCTAATGCGTAAAATGGGGATTAAAGCGATGAAATTTGGCGAGATGGACAAAAGCGATTTCTTTATTATTCCATTTGCTTTACTGTTTTTTTATCTTATATTTTCTAGCGTTTTAAACTTTCCGAAAATAGGAACCGAACTGTTTAGAAATGAGATCGTCCGTTGGATTGGCGTAGTGTTGTGTATGCTTGGACTACTATTATTCTTGTTGAGTTTAGTTTCTTTTGGAAAAAGCTTTAGAGTTGGAATAGATGGAGAACACCCAGGTGGTCTAATAATAACAGGTGCTTTTGCAATTAGTCGTAATCCAATATACACTGCTTTTGGATTTATACTGTTGGGGATATTCTTGATTTCCCCAAACTGGATAGTATTACTGTACTTATTCGCAGGTTTATGGCTTTTTAATCGCCAGGTTCATCTTGAGGAAGATTCTTTGAAAAAGATGTATGGTGAAGAATACATGGAATACTGTAAAAAAGTCCGCAGGTACCTTTAAGATGCCTAATAGATCGGGTTAGCTTGGCATGACACCAATTAGTGTCCTATGATGGTTTGGACATCAATTGGTGTCATTTTGGGCTATGAAGATGAGGAGAGGGTGATTTTGACCGAGAAAAGTCAAATGCGGGATGTTTATGACGCAGTTGCCGATCCTACTCGGCGCAAACTCCTCCATTTGGCAGATGAAGAAGAACTACCGCTCCATGAGTTGACTGTTCCGTTTCAAATGGGTCGTACAGCGGTTTCCAAGCATTTGACGATCCTTAAAGATGCCGGTCTCGTAACCGACCGAAAAGTCGGCAGAGAAACGCGGTATCGGCTGAACAACAAATATCGCGCGGAAAGGAAAATAATATATGCTTTGTAGGAATAGCTATACTCAAAATTATGTAGATGAATGTCGCAAGAAAGTTGATCTACAGCTTTCAACATACCAACATATGGCAAAAATGGCGAAGAAGCAAAATGATCCGAAACTTACCTCCGCAATTGAATCTTTTGAAATTAATTTCTTCAATCACATGGTTTTAGTTTTAGATCATTATTTTGTTCATAGAAGCAGAACAATAGAATTGAAAGACGGCAATCCATTGAATGAAGTGAGGATGCTGTGTGATTCAATTATGCTTTACGATAATAAAATGACCAAGGATACAAAATCAATGATTTATGATCCGACTAAGTCCGTTTTAAAGTATAAAATCGGAGATGAAATTAAATTGAAAGAAGAAGATTTTGAACTTCTATTCAAGGCTTTTTTTAGTGAAATGGAAAGAAAATTTGTAAAGTGAGGTTGGCAGCAACACCATCACGGTTATCGTGACCGCACAGGACCAAACGACACAAAAGACTTATCGGTGACACGCGAAGCCCCACTGCCGACAGGCCTCACATGTACGCAATTCAACAGCAATGTGGCTGGGTTATGCGGGATTAGCTTCTCGGGTTCTGCGCCTACGCAACCGGGAGTTTATTCCTGGACCGATTCACGGACCGTACAGGCACAAACTTCCACAGAAGTGGCAATCAAAATTCGAGGGTACTCGACACAATAGTGAGGAACTATGGGGCTATCTGGTCGAAAGCGAAAACGAGGAGCGATAACGGCGGGTCCGTTCAAGTTAGAAAGGCATGATAAGTGGATGGCGCCAGTTAATAAAGATGAGAATATCCCCCATATTGCAGGAGGGATATTCTCTTGATCCTGGTCACTCAGTAGCCAGCGGGTCCTGCATATCCGCGGAATTCTCGCCGTTCTTCCGGAATAAGCAGGGTAAATAGCGCAAAGATGATTAAGAACACAATCGCCCATCGTTTAAAACGTTCATCCTCGAACATTCTGAGTTACCCTGTCTTGTCGCAATGGGCGGAGACTAGAGATGCCAAGAAGGGCATAAATCGACTCATCTGAAGCGCCTGAACGGAAACCGCTCAAACCGCTCAAACCGCTCAAACCTATCAAACCGCCTGAACGGAAACCGCTCAAACCGTTCAAATTCAAAAGCAGCGAGCGCAAAGAGCGCAAAAAAGGGAAAGAAAAAGAAAAATGGAAAGAATGCTTCCGACACGTCGGGTGTCCCTGGTTGATCCGCATGATGAAAGTCAATTTTTACGGGTCCACTTGCTGAGCCTACCCGACCACGCGGAACGGACAACAGAATGCCATCTCGACGAACTTCATGCAGTATCCCAACGTGGGTCCCATACGAGGAATGGCATCGGACTCTCTGACCAACCAGTCCTCGAGCATAAGCCGGGCTGACAGACACAACCATACCCCCTTTCAGCCGATTCGGGCGGTTTGCCGCACTTAGTACGGTTTGTGCGGTATGAGAAGAATGAAAAGCACAAAGATGATAAGAAACACTACTGCCCAGCGCGTAAAACCACCAAAGCATCCACCATCGTACATTGTGATCGCACCTCCTCTCATCTCCGACACCATACTATACGCACCCCTGATAGAGTCGGAAAGGGACTGGTACCCTGTGCTACTGACATATGGGACACCTGTTGGAGACGCCAAAGGATGGCGCGACTTGATGATCTCAAGAGGAGCGTGATGCGGGTACAGACGAGGAACGCAAAACGATGGTCCAGAAGTGGATTGACCACGGGGCCAAGCGCATTGTCAAACAAGCGCGCATGGGAAGCCCAGAGGACCACAGAGATGGATCCGTTTCAACCCATCGCGCACATATTGTGACAGAAGCTACAGACTACTCCCACAACTACAAATGAGATATAAACAAGAGCCAGTCGGGATGGCCCATATTTGCGTGCTGTCGCGCTCTACGTGAGGCGGCATGGCAATGGCCCCAGCTCAAGCTGAGGCCATTGCAAGGATAAATTTAGTACGTTGGAACCGTATGACACTCTGTGCGGTAAGACGGTACAAGAAGGAAGAACAACACGAAGATGATCAGAAACACCACTGCCCAACGCGTGAAAGAACCGAAAGCGCCATCCATGCTATCACCCCCTCTCTATTCAATTCACTAAATGCATGAATGTCTCGTGATGAAAGCGACAACTGACCAGTAGGTGCGAATATAGGTTCCTTACCGAGGGGCATTCGCACATTCTAGAGTCTATCCACCGTTGTAGTAGATTCTTTTACTTTAACCGCCTATTCTGTTAATAAATTGCAGCAGAAAGGGGGGGTTACTAATGTCAGTAAGTCCTGCCTATGCACGGTCACTTTACGGTAGTTGGGTAGTTTATCATTCGAGTTTCGGCACACATCGCGGAATATTGCACGAAGTTCGCAATGATGGGATAGTACTTGCGATTCCGCGAGGAGGTGTGGGGGACTACCGTCAGTAGACAGATAGACCCGGTGATTGAACTCGCCGTCTGCAATTCTCATCGCTCTCGCTCCTTGTAGTGGCCGCCGATCTTCTTGTTGCGATCGAGCAGCTGGGCCCCCTTCGGTCAAACTAACCCCTCGCATGACGCTCGTTGTGCCGAATTCATCACGGATCTTATCGACCGTTTCCCGTAAAACTCGTTGCTTCGTTGTGTCCATACGTTTGTCTAATAAGGGCGACTTCATATGATACCAGCCGTGTCACGACTGAATTTCCGTCCATACGCTATATTACTTTGGTTTATGGGGAGGTGACTGAGAATGTATGATGGTGGTACTTTCGGTGGTTTCACCCGTTGGGCAGTCGTGTTCTTGATTATCTTCGTTCTGTTCATCCTCATTATTCCGCATGGCGGTGGATATGCAGGAGCAGGTTACTAAACAGTAAAATCTTCTTGATCCGGACCGTAAATCAACTCGAGTTAAGGGAGGTGACATACTCATGGCGGTAGATCCCAGGGATGCTCGGAAATTGCAGGTGAATTATGCTGACCAAACTGGTAAAGGGGATATTCAGCTGATTCAGTTTACCCCGTTCAGGCCGTTCCCACCGTTCAGGCCGATGGAGCGGTTTGAGAGGTTCCCGTTTGAACGGAGGTTTGAGAGGTTTGAACGGTTTGAGAGGTTTCCGTTTGAGCGGAGGTTTGAGAGGTTTGAACGGTTTGAGAGGTTTCCGTTTGAGCGGAGGTTTGGGCCGTTCAGGCCGTTCAGATGAATCGAGTTATGCCATTCCCTTCAACATCCACCCTCGTCCATTTCGACCAATGATCGCCGAATGAGCTGATGGGTGGGATTCACGATCGAATGCCGGGTGATACTTCCAAGGGAATCCGAAGCGTTGGGCTAGATCGATCGGTGCAAGACGTGGCGACGTTACGGAAGCTACTGCATCCGTACCCAGCAGAAGAGATGCGGGCTTACCCGGTGAGCGCGAAGGTAGGCAATGTGCGGAACGATGGGCCGGAGCTGATTGAGGAGGTATCTCCGTAACTCATTCGTAAAAACGCGCACAGCAAGTCTAACCAAGAAGGGCAACGACCGTTCTACTCGAGGAGTTTGATGAGCCGGATGCAATGCCGTGATTTAAGAGCGGCGGTCGTTATTGTCGTCTGTCGGGTCGGAGTGGCTGCAGGCTTAAGCGTTGTCCCGATGACAGGTGTACAATGTTAACACCAAAAACAACATGGACGGTGATTGCTAGTGTATGAACTACCGCAAGATATAAAACGTGTGTGCGTATATATTCGTCGATCGCGAGAGGATATTGAAGCGGAAGCACGCGGCGAGGATACGTTAAGTCGCCAACGCGAACTTATGCAAAAGGATGTTCTGCCGCGATACGGTATATTCGATTACGACTTATATGAAGAAGTGGTATCCGGCGATTCTATCGAAGCGAGGCCAGAGTTTAAGAAAGTAATCGACGCATTGCGCAGAGGTGAATACCAAGCTATCGCAACCAAAGACCTATCCAGACTTGGGCGTGGTAAATATTCGGATATGGGTGTAGTCTATGATCTCATCCAAGACCACAATATTCACATCATCACAACTACCGGTGTATTGGATCCGCGCAATCAAATGGATTTGCGTATGTTGCGATTTTCACTATTCTTTAATCGAGAGGAATACGAACAAACCGTATGGCGTCTCACCCAAGGAAAATATGATGCTGCTAAGGCCGGCAAATACATAGCTGGCTGTGTTCCATTTGGATTCGAATATAATGCGCGGACTCAAGTGTTGGAGCCTAAAGAGGGAGATGCCGACTTGGTGCGCACAATATTTAGTTGGTTCGCTCACGAGGAACTTGGATATCGCGCCATTTGTACACGTCTAAAAAAACAGGGAATCCTCTCCCCTCGCGGCAAGAATACGTGGCAAGCAGTCGTCATCCATCGCATGTTGAGAAATCCATCATACAACGGGACGCTCGCCTTCCGGTTGACACAACGTAGCAAAACAGACGGACGACAAATTAAACGTCCAGAATCTGAACATATCGTAGTGCCAAATGCATGGGAGCCGCTTATCGATGAGGTGACGTGGCAGAAGACGCAGAAGAGAATATCCAAGAAGGTGAACACTCCGCCGGTGAAGATGGACTTCTCTCCTTGTGAGTTGGCTGGTTTAGTTCATCATGAGTGTGGTAAAAAAATGGTGCGCCAATCATCGACGCAATATTACACAAAGGAAAATGGCGAGGTGTCGAACTATTACAAGGAATTTCTCTATTGTGTGGATTGTGGACAAAGTGTAAAATATCGTGATTGTGAGAGCCGTATATTGGAATCGATACGGGATACGCTCGAATTAGACGACGAATATCTACAAACATGGGTTAGTGATATGCTGCGATCTAGCCATATCGAACAGCAGAGGTTGGATTACATATCCACGATTAAACGAATGACAGAAAAAAAGGACAGCGCTACCCGTAAATTGAAGCGTGCGCGAGACTTCCTTCTCGACGGGACATTCTCGAAACAAGAATACGAGTCTGCTCGTCGTGATTGCAATACAGAGTTGGAAACAATCGATCGGCAAATTTATGAAATTGAAAAAATATTACAAGCACAGCAGGGACAAACGATACACATCGATTTAGAATCCATTCGAGTTATAATTGGAAATATGTTGAGCATGTATAAATTATTAGACGATACCAAGACGAAAAAGAATGCATTGCTACGCGAACTTTTTGAACACGTATATATTAGCAACATAGTTCGAGGAGTAGGAAGAAAATCGGCTAATTTTAAGATACGGATCAGTATTAAACCGGGTATTTTAGTGTGATCATGTTTATTGGAACCTAGAATCTTAGATTATATTACCTCCATTTCATCAATTTGGCATAGGTAAACTAGAATCGTGACCAGGAATCATAAATTAACATATAGGAATAATCGGATATATGTCCAGTTTAATGGATTGAATTGTCGGACTTTATGTGAAAATCGTTTGTTCTTCGCGACGTCGGACAGTTCAGGAGGGCACTATAAAATCCCGTCGAGAATGACCACCCGTGCAGGGTCTCTCCTCACCCAGTGAGATGCCAAGCCGTCCCCTGACGCAAAGGAAAATGGAAGGTATAGG
>Ga0080006_1181278_pt1 | contig 13003 bp, 12 predicted proteins | sample RS3BMetagenome_FD_69209 | JGI IMG/M metagenome (GOLD analysis project Ga0080006, IMG submission 69209) | Ferric oxide microbial mat and aquatic microbial communities from Rainbow Spring, Yellowstone National Park, USA - RS3B (SPADES... ...
CAGGACTGACCCGCGTCGGCTCCAACTACGAGCTGTGTTTCGCCTTCCTCGCCCACACGGGTCTTTCTTTATGACAACGACTCACTATATTACCGAAACATCTTTACTACCGCCGGCTGTGCTCTGAGGCCGGCCTGACACCGCTTATCCTCATGCCGGGGCCGGTCAATCGGGGAATGATCTACCTACACGAAGATCCGGAGCGGGCGTGGGCCGAGCTCGGCGACCACATCCTGTGGGAGGCAGTCACATACGGCGAGTGGTCAACCGATCAGCGTTCGCTCATGCATCTGCCCGGCGTTCGGACCCTCGACGAGGTGAAAGCGTCAGGGCGATACCGGTTCCTGACTCCCGACCAGTTGATCACGGAAATCCGGGACGCCGGCGACTACGGGCCGGTCGTGCTGCATCCTCTCATCGGTGGGATGCCCGTCGACGAGGCGTGGAAATCGGTCCAGCTGCTCATCGACAAAGTCTTGCCGGCCCTTACCTGACCGCAGTCGTTGCTGGGCGCACTTCCCAGTGGCGACCCTCGACCGCTTCGCCGGGTCCGAACTGCTTGGCGTCCCACATTACGAGTAGCGTGTAACGCCACGTCGAAAAGCTGACCGGCGGTGAGGGTTTCGAGGATGACCGAGCGTTCGGTCACGATTGCTGAGTGGCGAGATCGGGAGCTGGGCGCCCAGCGAACAGCGGTAGATCCAGATAGGTCTTGATGCCGGGCTCTGCGGCGCAGACGTCGGGGATGGCGTTGACGCAGTGGTTGGCAGTCGCCACCACGCCGGGATTCCGTTTGAGCCCCTCGGCGATCGACGGTGGCTGCAATCCTTTGAAGGTGAGGCTGACGGTGGGGTCACCAGTGATCTCGACTTCGAAGCGTTCGCCGCGCCCGCCGAAATCCCAGGCCGGTTCCAGGTTTTCTTCACCCATCAGCCAGTTGACCGCCGCCGTGATGACCGGCTCGCCGTCGACGAGGGCTTCCCAGCGAAACCGGCGTGCGGCCACGGTTCCCGGGGGGAGAGGAAATGGGTCGTAGTCGATGTCGGAGGTCGCGACAGCGATCTCCTGAGTGGTCCTGATATTGGGGTCGACGCGAAATCCCATGTGATCGGCGACCATTCGCACCGACATCTTGAAACCCGACTCGAGCAGGCCGGCCATCGGGCCCTGCATGGCTTCCTCGGGCGTGCCGCCGAACCCCATGATGTGCCGCACGACATCCGGAGCGTTGTAGGTGCGGATATCGGAAAACTCCTCGGCGCGCACATGGGTGACCGCGGACGATAGCGAAGACACCATGAGCGGGAATCGCTCTGTGATACCGCCGGGATGGATGCCCGACCCGTGCAGGGTCACGCCGGCTTCGAGTGCGGCGTCGGCGATCATTTTGACAGCCGGGTTACTCAGGTCGGGGTACACCCAGCCGACCGGTGTGGCAATGTTCTTGCCGGACCGCAAAATCGACACGACCTCTTCGTCTTTGGGGACCAGCGGGCTATACATCACGCAGTCGGCAGCTAGCCCCAGCACCTCATCGATGCTGGTGGTGGCGGTGACCCCGAGGTCGTCGGTTCCGATGATCCGACCGACGTCAAGGCCGTTCTTGTCTGCGCTGTGCACCCAGCATCCGGCCAACTCGAGCCGCGGATGATTCAGCACGCACTCGATGGCGGCCTTTCCGACGCCGCCGGTCGCCCATTGGATGACTCGAAGCTTGGGCGGGCTACTCACCGGTGACCTCCCGAACTGCACGCCTGTGGCACGGACGGACGCCCGACGCCCGGGTTCGCACAGTATGACCCGCTGACAGTGACTGTCAACGAGTGATCGTCGGACCGCCGCCCGGCGGACACACCGAAGCCTGCTGATCTTCCCTGGCTTTGGACTCGATGCCCGGGACCTACGAAACGGCTACCGAAACGGCTACCGAAACGGCTACCGAAACGGCTACCGACACGGCTACCGACACGGCTACCGAAACGGCTACGCCTTGCTTCGGTTACCCTTGGCGGGGAAGTCCCAGCAAGCGTTCGGCATTGAGGTGGGCAATCTTTTGCTTGTCGGCGGGATTAATCGGCATCCGCTCGAAAAATTCGTGAGCAGCCCTCATGCTGCCGAATGGGTAGTCGGTGGTGAACACGATGCGGTCGATTCCGACCACATTGACCATCCCCTGATAGGCGTTGAAGGACAGATCCCAACTACCATCGACCGCGCCTGGTTCTTGGTGCTCATACTCGCCGGCCAGGATGCCGCCATAGAAGTTGTTCCGCAGGTATTCCTTGACGGTGCGTTTGAGACCACTCGCGGTCACCGGAAACGAATAATCGGTGCGCCACGCCATCCAGCTCAATGCTTCGAACTGGTGGCCCACGATGATCTGCAACCCGGGAAACCGATCGAATACCCCACCCAGGATCAAGCGGATGCAGTGGATGCCGGTGTCGATGTGCCAACCGACCCCCGCAATTGACAACATAGCCGAGACACCCGGGGCGAAGCCGCGGTAATAGGCGTCGATCACCGGCTTCGGCGGCGCGGTGGGATGCAGATAGATCGGCCCGCCCAGCGTTTCGGCGCACTCGAACACGGGCCAGAAAAACTTGTCGTCAAGGTAACGCCCGTTGACGTGACCATTGATCAGGGTGCCGACGAAACCCAAATCGCGCACCGAGCGCTCCAGCTCAGCGGCGGCCGCCGCGGGGTCGCGCATCGGTAAAGTGGCAAAGCCGAGGAACCGATCCGGATGCGCGGCGACGGCGGCTGCCACCGCGTCGTTGGCCTGTCTGCCCAGTTCCACTGCCAGGGACGGCTCGACGGCTTCCACGCCCGGAACGTTGGAGAGGATCTGCACGTCGATACCAGCCGCGTCCATAGCGGCGATCCGGCCCTCCCCGAGATCAGCGATACCTGCCGGCCACCATACCTGCGGATCGGTGTCGCCGGACCGTCCGGTCTGCGCTGCGTCGAACAATTTGTGCGGACTGTTCGGATTCGCTTCGGCAATAGCCGGAACCATGTAGTGCTCCTCGAATCCGATGATCTTCACGGCATCTCCTAACGGGTGGCCGAATGAGTGACTGATCTAGCAAATCCTGCTGCGGTGCCACGCGACTGAACGGACTGCTGAAACGGTTATGCCCCGTCAAAGGGACCCGGGGCAGGTGCCGATTCGCGTGCTGAGGGATAGCCGACGGATTGGCCGAACAGGACTCGTTGCTCCGCTTTCAACCCGAGGCTACGGGCCAGACCGGCCCGGTCACAGTTGTGAAACCAGGTCGCGAGTCCATGGGCGGCGGCGAAAAGATACACGTTCTGCGCGATCAGACCGGTATCGACGTAGTAGTAAGACTTTTGGACTTCCGGATCATGAAGCCCCGGCTCATCAAAACCCCCCGTATGCGCGAGCCGATGAAGGTCGGCGACGTAGATCAATTGAACCGGGGCCGTCGCCGTGATCTCTGGTTGGCCCGGTGTCAGTGCGCCGGCTCGCAGCTCGCTGTGCGTGACCTGCACCAGCCGACACCCCGGCGCGTCATAGCGATAGGCGCCGTCGGCCAGTGCGACGTAGAGATCGATCTCCTGGGAATTGCTGGCCGAACCCGCGGTCCGGCCCGGCATGCCGAACGGACCTGCCTCGCGATTGACCCCGAACGCCGACCAGAGCAGGTTGGAGAGCTCCTGCATCGGCAAAGGGGCCGGGTCTATGTCTCGGATGGTCTTGCGCTGCCCGAACATGGCGGCGATCGGATCGTCAGGGTTGCCAGCCGGTGTGGGCAGTTGCAGGTTCCGACCCGGTTGCGTCTCATCAGATCAGACATTTTCTTCGGTTCCCATCTGTGATCGGTCCGCATCGGGCGCAGGGTGTCACCGGCGTTTGCCGCGCACCCACTGAATGGAGCCGACGTTCTTGGTCCGCACGCTGACGAAGCCGTGGTCTGCGAGGATGTCGGCGAGTTCGTCCTCGCCGAACGCATAGGATCCGGTGACCGGGAATAGCTTTTGCCAATGCCGGAAAGCGCGTCCGGCGGTAGGGACCATCACGGCCACTCGCCCACCCGGTCGCAGCACCCGCGCCATCTCGGCCAGCGCCGCGGCCGGATCCGGCACCAGCATCACGACGGCGATTGAGACGATCGCATCGACTGTCTGGTCGCGCAGCGGAAGCCGTTGCGCGTCGGCCCGCAGAAAACCGACCTGTGGTCCGGCCTGAGCGCGCACCGCCCGTTCCAGCATGGGCCCGGAGATGTCGACACCCAGGGCCAGGCCGCCCGGACCCGCGGCGCGCGCCAACGCGGCCGTGACGGTACCGGGCCCGCAACCGATATCCAGGGCGATTCCTCCCTGCGGCACATTCAACCATTCGGTGGGCTGCCGCCATGTCGCGAGCAGCCGGCGCGCCACCGCTTGGGTGTGGTCCCAGAGCATGGATCCGACCGGCGAGGCCCATAAGGCCTGGATAGCGCCGGTGTTTTTCGGCACCGTCCCGCCCCCGACCGGCTCGGCGCCCAGGAGGTCGCCCAGGAGGTCGCCCAGGAGGTCGCCCAGGAGGTCTAGGTAGCCCCTGCTGAAATCGGGTTGTGCTGGCGGATCGGCGAGCAGTTCCAGCGCCCTGCACAGCGCCGGAGGCAATGTGGTCTTCAGATCGGTCATGCGCATAAATCCCGATCAACCCGAAGGCGGTGTGGCCGGCAGGAATCGTATCGGGCCGCCGATCCCGTGGGTATCCGATCATGCGACCACGCCCCGGCAACAGGGACCGAAGTCTCGCTATACCGGGACATTCGTCACTTGGGCGGACGCACCGAAGTCGTCGACGTTTCGGCAGCGCCGACTTGGTTAACCGCCGCAGGTCTACGTCTACAGCTCCGGTGCATGTTCGCAGGCCAACCGCGGACTTCAACGGCATGGGAGCCGTGGATGTGGCGGATCGCCGATGGACTCCCCAAGCCGGGACCTTTCAACACTAGGATGCCATCGTTCAGGGCGATTAGCGTCGTGCGAAGAACCCATTTCTGAGAGTGTTGAGGCATGCGTGAATTCAGCGTCGAGGCAAGCTTTGCGGTCGGAGAATGCGACAACATCGCCACCAGCGTGTTTGCGCACGAGCGAGATGATCCCGATCATGTGATCTTCCAGCGCGTCGTCGACGGCGTCTGGACGGATGTCACCTGTGCGCAGGCTGCCCAGCAGGTCCGCGAAACCGCCCTCGGGCTGATCGGCGAGGGCATCAACGCCGGAGATCGGGTCGCGATCCTGTCGGGCACCCGTTACGAATGGGTGATTCTCGACTACGCCATTCTCTCGGCGGGCGCGGTGACCGTCCCGATCTACGACACTTCGTCGGCCGAACAGGTGCGCTGGGTGCTGGAGGACTCCGGTGCGGCGCTGGTGATCACCGAGACCGAGGCGCACGCCCAACTGGTCAAGGAGCTGATCGATGAGTTGCCCAACCTGCGCAAGATCCTGCACCTCGACTCGGGCAGCCCGGCGGCGCTCGACGAGCTCGCTGTGGCCGGGAGATCGGTGGACATCGGCCTGCTCGACGAACGCCTGGCGGGCCTGCGGGCCGCCGATGCCGCCACGCTGATCTACACGTCGGGCACGACGGGTCGCCCGAAAGGCTGTCAGCTGACGCATTCCAACCTGCTGTACGAGACGCGCGGGGCGGCGGAATGCCTTCCGACGCTGTTGCGCAAGGGCGAACGGCTGCTCGTCTTTTTGCCGCTGGCGCACGTGCTTGCGCGCTCGCTGTCCATGTCCGCGTTCGCCAACAAGGTCACCATCGGCTACACCAGCGACATCAAGAACCTGGTGCCTACGCTCGGGACCTTTAAGCCCACGGTCGTAGTGTCGGTGCCCCGGGTATTCGAAAAGGTTTACAACACTGCCGAATTGAACGCCCGCGACGGCGGCAGGGGGTGGATCTTCGACCTGGCAGCACGCACCGCGATCGAGTGGAGTGCCGCCCAGGACACCGGCGGCCCGAGCCGCCTGCTACAGGCACGTCACGTCGTGTTCGATCGGCTGGTCTACGGCAAGCTGCGCGCCGCGCTGGGTGGCGACTGCCATGCCGCGGTCTCCGGCGGGGCGCCGTTGGGGAAGCGGTTGTGCCACTTCTACCGCGGCGCCGGCCTGACCGTATACGAAGGTTACGGTCTGACCGAGACCAGTTCCGCGATCACCGTGAACCGGATCGGTGAAGAGCGGGTCGGCACGGTGGGAAAGTTGTTGCCCGGCAACAGCATGGCTATCGCCAACGACGGCGAGGTCCTGGTACGCGGCGGTGTCGTGTTCAACGGCTACTGGCACAACGAGAAAGCCACCGACGAGGCGATCGTCAACGGCTGGTTCCACACCGGCGATCTTGGATCGGTGGATGAAGACGGGTTCTTGTCGATCGTCGGCCGGAAGAAGGAAATCATCGTCACTGCGGGCGGCAAGAACGTCGCCCCGGCGGTGCTGGAGGATCAGTTGCGGGCCCATCCGCTGATCAGCCAGGCGATGGTGGTGGGGGACAACAGGCCTTTCGTGGCTGCGCTGGTCGCGATCGACCCGGAAGGTTTCGAGGTGTGGAAGCAGCATCACGGCAAGGAGGCCACCGCCTCGGTCGCAGAGCTGGCCAACGATCCCGACCTGATGGCCGACATCGATCAGGCCGTCAAGGACGCCAACAAGACGGTGTCGAACGCCGAGTCGATCCGCAAATTCCACATCCTGCCAGTCGACTTCACCGTGCTCACTGGTGAGTTGACCCCCACCCTCAAGGTCAAGCGCAACGTGGTGGCTGCACGCTTCGCCAACGAGATCGAGGCTCTCTACCGCAAGCGCTGAATCGCCTTCAGAGCTTGTAACCGATGACACGAAGCAGGTCGTGCCTTTCGGCTACGTCGCGGTCGGTTTCGACCCCGAGCGGGGTCTCTCCGTCGACGACGCCCACAATACCGCGGCCACGCGGCGTCACCGCGACGATAACGTCTACCGGATTGGCTGTGGCGCAATAAATCCCGCACACCTCGGGTACCGCCTTCACCGGGTTGAGGACGTTGACCGGAAATCCCTCCCGCAAGAAGATCACGAAGCTGTGCCCGGCCGCGATGGCCAGCGCGGCGCGGGTCGCCAGTTCGACCAATTCGGCGTCGTTGCCGCTGCGGCGGACCAAGCGCGGTCCGGACGCCTCACAGAAGGCCAGCCCGAATCGAAGTGAGGCGCTCACCCCGGCCAGGGCCTCGTGCAGATCTTCGACCGTTTTGATGAAGTGCGCCTGACCGATGACCACGTTGACGTCGTCCGGCTTCTCGATGGGCACCACATCCCAGGACACCGACTTTGCAGTCACGAACTCATGCTGCCACGAACATGTTTTTGCCGCAGCCCGATTGCCCGGTGGTGACCAAGGCGCCGCCGAACGACTCGTTACGAAAGATGCACCAAGTCGGATAAGTCGATCAGCCCGGTACGGGGAAGCGGCGCTGACTTCTGAGCCGGTCCAGAGCGGTCTGCATCGTCGAGCGCACGTAACTATCGACCTCGGGGGCGTCGTCGTCCTTATCGAACTGGGCAACGATGTCGAATGGCTCCAGCACTTGATACACGATTTTGGCCGGTAACAGGATATTGGCCGGGAAAAATACCGTCAGGCCGAAAGGGAAGCCGATAGTAGACCCCCAGCGGATGCGCGAAACGGTGTGAAGAACACGCCATAGTGGACAAGGTTACACAGCGGGCGGCCGTAACCGAACGTGCCGTACAGGGCTGTGGCCAGGACGTTCCAATCGGGGGTCAGCACCCCGCCGGAATGGTTGGAAACCAGCAAAGCGTCGCCCGTCGACGGGAAGTTTTCCAAACCTCGCACCCACCTCTGGCCGGAACCATCGCCTGATAACTGGTGTGACCGTGTTGATCAGCAGCTCGGTGAAGAGGGAATCCCACTTGGTGATCTCCGGATTGTCGACTTCGTTGACGCTCAAATTTTCCCCTGCAATGTGTTGGTCTGGGGACACCAAAATGATAATCCGTGTGGTCGCAATCCGACGGGTTGCTATCGTACATAATTAATACAATGTGCTCCCGCAGTGTTGTTTATCGGCCCAAGCCGAGGACTAATGGCGGCCAGGGCGGTTTAAAAGGCCCGGTCTTCGCTAGGACCCTCATCAATAACGGCGCGCTCAAACTCATCGAGGAAGAAAACGCGATGCGTGCCCCATTCGGCCCGGGCCGTCCGGTCATTCAGGCAGAGCCGGTGGATGACCAAGAGTTGCTAGCCAGGGTCGGCGCCATTAAGGTCGTGCTCTCTAGAGAGTTTCTCCGCGAGCACGTGCAACTGCTCTCGTTCCCCGAAGAGGTGTTACGCCGCAGAGAGGTTGGTGGCTGATGGCACAGTAGATCGGTTTCGGCTTTCAAGTCCTTTCGGTCTGGAGCAACACGGGCCTCGACTAGGTCTAGGGTGCAGCGATGACCGTATTGATGACCGGGTTCCCCGGGTTTCTCGGCAGCGCATTACTACCGGGCATCCTTGAACGCACTGATGATTCGGCAATCTGCTTGGTGCAGGGAAAGTTCGGCACGCTTGCGCAGCGACGCGTCGAGGAGCTGAACTCTGCTAACCCCCTCCTGCAGGGGCGAATCAGACTGGTCGAGGGTGACATCACCCAAGCCGGGCTCGGCTTGGCTGAGGAGACCTTCGCCGAGGTCACCGAGGTGTGGCATCTTGCCGCCGCGTACGACCTGAAGGTGGCCCGGGACGTGGCCGTTCGAGTCAACGTCGACGGCACCCGCAACGTCCTGGACGCACTTGAGCGCTGTCCGAAATTGACTCGCCTGCACTACTTCAGCACGTGTTATGTCAGCGGGCGATATGCCGGTCCGTTCGGCGAGGACGACCTCGAAGTCGGCGCACCATTCAACAACTACTACGAGGAAACCAAGAACCTGGCGGAGGCGGATGTGCGCTGGCACATGGCCGCTGGCGTGCCGGCCACGATCTATCGCCCCTCGATCGTTGTGGGTGACAGTCGCACCGGCGAAACGCAGAAGTTCGACGGTCCCTACTTCGTGATGCAGTGGCTGCTGCGCCAGCCCCGTCACGCGATCCTGCCGATGGCGGGTGATCCCACGGTGACACGAGTGAATGTGGTCCCACGCGACTTCGTCGTCGATGCAGTCGGATATTTGAGCGGCCTGTCCGCTTCGGAGGGCCGGACCTATCAGCTGGCCGATCCCCACCCGCTCACCGTTGCCGAGATGACGGATGTGCTGGCCGAGGCGACCGGGCGCGAACTCGTCGAGATTCCGTTGCCGCGGAAGCTGGCGAAGGCGTCACTGGCATATGTTCCGGGGCTTCAGCGCTGGATGCGGATCCCTCCCGAAGCGGTCGACTATTTCACGCACCCCACCTTCTATCTGACCGACCATTGCCGCGCGGATCTGGCCGGCAGCGGCATCGAGGTGCCCTCGTTCCCCAGCTACGTCGACCGACTCGTCAACTACATGCGCGGCCATCCCGAAGTCGGCGCGGCGGCGATGTTCTGAGAAACTTTCGCGTGGTCACCCGATCGCGGTCTAATGGGTGGATGGAACTGATGAGCCCCACCGATGCGATCTTTCTGATGGGAGAATCCCGCGAGCATCCCATGCATGTCGGCGGCTTGCAGTTGTACGAGCCGCCGCAGGGCGCCGATCGCGGCTTCGTCCGGGAGTTCTATGACCGGTTGGTCGCCCAGCAGGACTTTCAGCCCACGTTCCTCAAGCGGCCCGCGACGTTCGTGGGAGGAATCGCAAATCTGGGCTGGTCCTACGACAAGAACATCGACGTCGACTACCACGTACGGCGCTCGGCGTTACCGTCGCCCGGGCGGGTCCGCGAGTTGCTCGAGCTGACTTCGCGGTGGCACAGCAGCCTGCTCGATCGTCACCGTCCGCTATGGGAAACCCACATCATCGAGGGCCTGAAAGATGGGCGCTTCGCGGTCTACACCAAGATTCACCATGCACTGATCGACGGTGTCTCCGCGCAGAAGCTGGTTCAGCGCGCGCTGTCGAGCGACCCGGATGACCCGGAGATCCGGGCGCCCTGGAGCCTGCCCAGACGCAAGCGCAAGCCCATCCCGACATCCGCGTTGAGTTCCTTGATGCATGCGGCGGGATCCCTCGCAGCAGTTGCTCCCTCAACGATATCGCTGGCGCGTGCGGCGTTGTTCGAGCAGCAGCTGACATTGCCGTTCGGCGCCCCGCGCACCATGTTGAACGTCCGGATCGGCGGTGCCCGCCGCTGCGCCGCTCAGTCGTGGTCGTTGGAGCGGATCAAAAGCGTCAAGAAGGCTGCAGGAGTCACCGTGAACGACGTCGTCTTGGCGATGTGCTCGGGCGCCCTTCGCTACTACCTGCTCGAGCACAACGCCCTGCCGGACACGCCACTGCTCGCGATGGTTCCGGTGAGCCTGCGCACCGAGGACGAGGCCGACGCGGGCGGGAACCTCGTCGGGGCGATTCTGTGCAACCTCGCGACCGACGCCGACGATCCCGCGGCGAGGTTGCAGACCGTCAGCGACTCCATGCGCAGCAACAAGAACGTGTTCTCGCAGTTGCCGCGCTTCCAGGCACTGGCATTGTCCGCAGTGAACACGGCTGCGCTCAGCCTGGCGGCTGTCCCGGGTTGGGTGGCCTCGATGCCGCCGCCGTTCAACATCGTCATATCGAACGTCCCTGGGCCCACTCAGGCGATGTACTACGGGGGTGCCCGACTCGACGGCAACTACCCGTTCTCGATCGTGCTGGATGGGCAGGCGTTGAACATCACGTTGGCCAACAACGCCGACAACCTGGACTTCGGTCTGGTCGGCTGTCGGCGCAGTGTGCCGCACCTGCAGCGCCTGCTCGCGCACCTGGAGTCCTCGCTGAAGGATCTAGAACGCGCCGTCGGAGTCTGAGGGGTTGGCCAAGCTCAGCGCGGGTGTGCTGTTATACCGGACGCGCGACGGCGTCGCCGAAGTCCTGATCGCCCATCCGGGCGGTCCGTTCTGGGAGCGCAGGGACGAAGGGGTCTGGTCGATCCCGAAGGGCGAGTACACCGATGGCGAGGATCCCTGGGATGCCGCGCGGCGCGAGTTCTCCGAGGAACTCGGGTTGGCGGTGCCGGCCGGGCCGCGCCTCGAACTCGGTAGCGTGAAACAGCCCAGCGGCAAGGTGGTCACCGTCTTCGCCGTCCAGGCTGACCTCGACGTCAGCGGCGCGTGCAGCAACACCTTCCTCTTGGAATGGCCGAAAGGGTCGGGCACCGTGCGGGAGTTCCCCGAGGTCGACCGGGCCGGCTGGTTTCCGGTGGCCCGGGCGCGGGCAAAGCTGCTCAAGGGGCAGCGCGCATTTCTCGATCGCTTGATGACGGCTCCGGCGCTGGCCGGATCGAACGAAGGAACTTAAGCCATGCAGACAGTGCGGACGCCCGACGACCGGTTCGACGACGTACCCGATTTTGATTACGCCCCCAACTATTCCGAGATAACCGATGGCGAGGGCGGGACGCTGCGGGTCGCCTGGATCTGCGAGGGGCCCCAGGGCGCGGATCCGGTTCTCCTGCTGCACGGCGAGCCTTCGTGGTCATATTTGTACCGCAAGATGATTCCGATCCTGGTCGACGCCGGCCACCGCGTGATCTGCCCGGACCTCGTCGGGTTCGGTCGCTCGGACAAGCCGACCCGCATCGCGGATCACACGTATGCGCGTCACGTCGAATGGATGCGGGCCCTGGCATTCGACGTGCTCGATCTGCGCGACGTGACCCTGGTTTGCCAGGACTGGGGCGGGCTGATCGGATTGCGTCTTGCCGCCGAGCATCCCGAACGGTTCGCCCGGCTGGTCGTCGCGAACACCGGCCTGCCCAACGGGGATCAGCCGATGGCCGAGATCTGGTGGCGGTTCCGGGAGGCCATCACGACGGCGCCACAGATCAATGTCGGCATGTTCGTGCAGGGCGGCTGCCGCCAGCAGATGAGCGACGAGGTGCGGGCGGGCTACGACGCGCCGTTTCCCTCCGACGACTACTGCGCAGGGCCCCGCGCCATGCCCGGTCTGGTGCCCACGTCGCCGGACGACCCGGCGGCGGCGGCCAACAAGGCGGCGTGGGCGAAGCTGGCCGTCAGCCCGACACCCATGCTCGTGGCCTTCAGCGACAGTGACCCGATCACCGGGCCGATGGGCGCGATCTTCCAGCGCGAGATGCGTGGCGCTCAGGACATCGAGCACCCGGTGATCCGCGGCGCCGGGCACTTCCTGCAGGAGGACGCCGGCGAAGAGTTGGCGGGCCACATCGTGGAGTTCTTGCGGCGCTGAACCGATCGCAGCCGCGGGCGAGAATGTTGGGATGACGACCGCGCCCGCGCAACCGGACTTGCAGCGGTTGCTGCAGCTGTTGGACCCAGCCAACCGCGCCGACCCGTACGGAATCTACGCACAGTTTCGTGATCTTGGGCCGGTGCGGCCGCCCGAGGCGAACATGGTGATCTTCTCGGGCTACCGCGACTGCGATGAGGCGCTGCGGCACCCGTCCTCGAGCAGCGCATTCATGAATTCGACGGCGATGAAGCGGCGGATCGCGGCCGGCGAGGTGCAGCGCCGGCCGTTCCCGCCGGGATTCCTGTTCCTCGATCCGCCCGATCACACCCGCCTGCGCCGGTTGGTCAGCAAGGCGTTTGCGCCCAAAGTCGTCAATGGGTTGAAGCCCGACATTGCTGCACTGGTGGCTGAATTGCTCGACGCGATCGCCGAAAAATCGCGATGCAACATCGTCGATGACTTCGCTTATCCGCTGCCCGTGGCGGTGATCTGCCGGCTGCTCGGTATACCCCCGGGAGACGAGCCGGAATTCGGCCGCGCGTCGGCGGTGCTGGCGCAGGCACTGGACCCGTTCGCGACCATCACCGGCGTCACCCCCCCGGGGGGGGGGCCGGCGGAGCGAGGGGGGGGGGGGGCGGGGGGGGACCTTTCCCGCAGCACGAGCGCGCCGCGG
>Ga0080006_1102812_pt1 | contig 12999 bp, 10 predicted proteins | sample RS3BMetagenome_FD_69209 | JGI IMG/M metagenome (GOLD analysis project Ga0080006, IMG submission 69209) | Ferric oxide microbial mat and aquatic microbial communities from Rainbow Spring, Yellowstone National Park, USA - RS3B (SPADES... ...
TCGGGCTCGAGGTCGACCAGCCGGGCATCGAGATCGCGCTGCCGTGCGAGCGCCCGCTCTACCAAGCGCCCACAGCGGTCGCAGTCGAGAGCCACGTCCAACCGGCGACCGAGGAAGTCGACGCTGAACTGCTCTTCACTCAGACCTTCGTCGACCAAGCCCGCCTGCTCGAGGTCATCCGCACCGTACTACCGGAAAGCTCCTCGGCGCTGTTGTCCGACGTCGTCGCAATGCACCCCATCGAGCAGGGTGCGGCAGAGATCGTCGGTTATCTTGCGCTCACGGACGAGGACGTGACGGTCGACATGGACGAAGCCGACGAGACCCTCCTGGAATACTCCGACCCCGCCGACCCGGAGATCACCAAGCGAGCGCGGCTGCCGAAAGTGACGGTGAGGAGGCGATGAGCACCGAGCACACCGTTGCGAGCGCCATCATTCGGCTGATGCAAGGCGTCGTCTACCGCGAGTCGGACGAGGACACCTGGCTGACGCTGGAACGCCTGGGCGCCGGTGTCCGAGACCATTTCGCCACGATCGGGGTCGACGTGGTCATCGACGACGCCGAGGGCTACGCCTATCTTCGGTCCCGGTCAGAGGAAGAAGGCGATGAGGCCCTCCCGCGTCTGGTCCGCAGGCGAGCGCTCAGCTACCACGTCAGTCTGTTACTGGTGCTATTGCGCAAGCGACTCGTTGAGTTCGAGACGACCGGCGGTGACGGGAGACTGGTCCTCACCACCGATCAGATCGTCGACATGCTGAGGCTGTTCCAGGCAGAGTCCACCAACGATGCGCGAGTCGTGGACCAGGCGGAGACGACGATCAAGAAGGCGGCCGATCTCGGCTTCCTGCGGCAGTTACGCGGTCAACGCGACCATTGGGAAGTACGGCGGATCCTCAAAGCCTACGTCGATGCTCAGACCCTATCGGACTTCGCGGCCAAGCTGCGGGAGTATGCCGGAGCGGCGGCCGGCGATGAATGAAGGACTCTTCTCCGCTGTCGAACTCGGCGGTGCTCGAAGGGCCGGCTACCGACTGCAGCATTCGGAGGTTTTGAACTGGGGCACGTTCGACACCCAGGTGTGGCGGTTCACGCCCGACACACAGACCGCTTTGCTCACCGGTGACATCGGCTCCGGCAAGTCGACGATCGTCGACGCGCTCACCACTTTGTTGGTGCCATCCCACAAGGCCGCCTACAACAAGGCCGCCGGTGCCGAGGCCAAGGAACGCACCCTGCGCTCGTACGTCGAAGGCCACTACAAGTCCGAACGAATCGAGGCCACGGGGCGGTCCCGCGCCAAAGGTCTGCGCGAGAACCGGCGGACCTACTCCGTGATCCTCGGAGTGTTCGCCAACCACGGTTATGACGAGACGGTCACCCTGGCCCAGGTTTTCCAGCAGCGCGACAGCACCGGACAGCCCTACCGCTTCTTTGTCACCGCAACCAAAGAGCTTTCGATCGCCACAGACTTCGCCGATTTCGGCTCCGACTTGCGTGATCTCCGCAAGAGGCTGCGCGCCGGCGGGGCGGAGATATTCGACGAATTCCCCAGGTACGCAACCTCGTTGCGTCGCCTGCTCGGAATCCGGTCCGAACAGGCGCTCGAGCTTTTCCACCAGACAGTCTCGATGAAGTCGGTCGGTAACCTCAACGACTTCGTGCGCGACCACATGCTCGAACCGAGCGACTCCACCGAGCGCGTGCGCGACATCATCGCCCACTTCGACGACCTGACCAAGGCTCACGACGCTGTCAAGCGAGCGCGGGAGCAACTCGAAGCCCTCGAGCCCATCGTGCAGACCGCGGCCAAGTACGACACCGCGCTGGCAGAGCGTGAGTCATTGGAGCGCGAACGAGCCGCCGTCCGGCTGTTCGTCGCCGAGCTGCGCTCCAGTCTGCTTGCCGACGAGATCGCGCAGCTGGAGATCGAGGGCTTGACGTTGTGGAAGGAGCAGGACGCCGCCAAAGCCAAGCAGCGGGAGCTCAATCATAAACGCGAGTCTCTCATCGAAGAGCGCGCCAAGGCGGGCGGCGACCGCATCGGCGCGCTGGAGCGACTTGCCCGTGAGGCGCGAGAACAGGCCGAACGACGTCGTCATACTCGGGCGTTGTTCGACGCCGCCGTCTCCGACGCCGGGCTGGAACCGGTCGCCGGCGGCGAGGACTTCGCAGCCCTGTCCACTCTCGCCTCAACCGAACGCCCCCGGCTTGCCGCCGAAAAACGAGCTGTTGACGCCGCCAGCGCTGACGCGATCGGGCGCGAAAGAGAGTTCCAACGGAAGTGCGAGCTCATCACCGAGGAACTCACCAGCCTGGAGCAACGCACCAGCAACCTGCCCGTCGAGCAGGTCGAGGTGCGAGCAGAGCTGTGCGAGGCTCTCGGGCTGACGTCGGAGAGCCTTCCCTATGCGGGTGAACTCCTCGATGTCAGCGATGAACACTCCGACTGGAGGGGCGCTGCGGAACGAGTGCTGCGTGGGTTCGCCCTTTCGCTCCTGGTGCCGCAGCAGCACTACGACGCGGTCGCCGGATGGGTGAACAGCCGGCGGCTCACCTTCCACGGTCGCGGTGGTCAGGCGATCGGAGCCAAGCTCGTCTACGAAAGGGTTGCCAGACAACGGCTGCGCCTCCAATCACCGGGACACGACGGGCTCTTGCTGGCCGACTGCATCGAGATCAAGGACGGGCCTTTCCGTGAGTACCTCGTCGACGAGCTCACGAAGCGGGCCGACTACCGATGTGCGTCAAGCCTTGAAGAGTTCCGCGGCCAGCGGCGTGCCGTCACCCGCGAGGGTCAGGTGCGCTCCGGTGACCGCCACGAGAAGGACGACCGGCACCGCGTCGACGATCCCCGACGTTGGGTGCTCGGGTGGGCCAACGAACGAAAGATCACCGCGCTGCGCCTCGAGCTCGCCGAGCTCGAGGAAAAACTTGCGCTGGTCGTTGCCGAGCTGGCGCGCCTCAACGCGAAGCGGGATGCGCTGCAGGCGAACCTGGAAGCTCTCGCTCGCCTCGATGGATTCCGCTCCTGGACTGACCTCGACGCCGAGGAGGCCGAGTCGCGCGCGACCGACCATGACGCCGAACGGGCCCGGCTGCTGGCGGGCTCGTCGCGGCTGGAGGAGATTGCGCGGGCACTCGCCCACAACGCCGAGCAGGCTACCGCCGTGGCGGAGTCGATCGAGAAACTCACCGGCCGGCTCGCCACCACAGCCGCGGCGGCGAACAGAGCAGCGCAGGACAAGAAGCGGGACGACGAGTTCGTCGCGGGGCAGCCGGAGCAACAGCTGACAGCCGCGCGCGCGTCCTACGTGGCCCTCGCCGCACGCCTTGGGGAGAACCGTCCGGTGCGAGCAGCGGATTGCGCCGAGACCGAGACGGCGCTGTCTGCTGATCTCCATCGGCGTATCGAGCGACTGACCAGGGAACTCGGCGGCTATGGACAGAACTTGAGCCAGTTCATGGCCGCGGTCTTGAGTCGCTGGCCCGAGCTGCGTGCTGACATGGACGCCAGCATCGAGGCCCGCGGCGACTTTCTGGCGTTTCGTGACCGCGTCGCGACTGACGACCTCCCGCGTTTCGAGCGTGAATTCAAAGAACAGCTCAACCAGAACGCCATTCAGGAGCTGGCGGGGTTCAACAACTGGCTCAACCGGCAGGCGTCAGGCATCGACGAGCGCGTCCATCGCATCAACGAGGCGCTCGGTGCGGTGCCCTACAACCCGGGTCGCTACATCCGACTGGAGAAGGAGCCCACCACCAACCAGGATGTCGCGCAGTTCCGTTCGGACCTGCGGAACCTGACCAATGACAGCCTTGCGATCGACGGCGACCAGTACTCCGAGCAGCGCTTCGGAGACGTCAAGCGGATCATCGAGCGCTTCCGCGGTCGTGACGGCTACGCGGAGTCCGACAAGACCTGGACCCGGCGCGTCACCGACGTGCGCAACTGGTTCGTCTTCTCCGCCTCCGAGCGCGATGTCGAAACCGATTCGGAATGGGAGCATTACAGCGACTCCGACGGCAAGTCCGGCGGTCAGAAAGAAAAGCTCGCCTACACCATCCTCGCGGCGTCCCTCGCATACCAGTTCGGGCTCGAATGGGGTGTTGAGCGGTCGCGAGACTTCCGGTTCGCCGTCATCGACGAGGCATTCGGGCGAGGCTCGGATGTCTCCACCCGCTACGCGCTGGAACTCTTCGAGAAGCTCGGGCTGCAGCTTCTCATCGTCACGCCCCTGCAGAAGGTTCACGTCATCGAGCCGTATGTGAAGGCGATTGGATTCGTCGACAATCCGACCGGAATGTTGTCGCGCCTGCAGACACTGACGATCGAGGAATACCGGACGCGACGTGACGGACGGCGGCCATGAATGCCGGATGGACCACACCGGTCGACATTGCCGCCACGGTTCGACGCCGGTGGGACGACGGATCGCTGCTACGCGCCTACGCCAACGACGATCCGTTCGAGCCGATCGCAGTGTCGCTTCGTGGCCCCACACCGTCGCAGGTCGGCGACGATGTCGCCGCCGCCCGCGAATGGGTGGCGGACCTCGACGCCGGCCGACGCGGCGACGGCCGATACACCCTCCAATGGCGATCGATCGGTGGTCGACAGATCGGCCGTAACCGGCTGCCCGTCCGTGCGGTGGTGTCTTCGATGGACCAGGCCTGTGCGCTCTTGGGTGTGACGGCGTCGGTTCGTCGTTTCGATGAGCTGCTGGTGCTCGCACATGAATATCCGCGGGTGCGGGAGTGGATCGTCGATCATCCGCATCGCGCACTCGAGTTGGGTTCCGAGATGCCGCAGCTGATCGCTGCCTACGTATGGCTCGACGGTCACCGTCAATCACGTCGATACCTGCGCGAGATCAGCGCACCCGGCGTCGACACCAAATTCGCCGAGAGGCGCCGGCCGGTGCTCGCGGCGATGCTTGGCGTTCCGTCGACAGCCACGGGATTCCTGGCCGGTCTTGGCCTCAGCTCGAAGCCGAGCCTGGTGCGGCTGCGGCCCGCGCCCTCGCTGGGATTTCCGCCTGAGCTGACTGAGCTGGCGGTGCGATCCGGGGAGCTGGCGCAGCTCGCGGTGGAACCGAAGGTGGCATTCGTGATCGAGAACGAGACCAGCTATTTGTGCGTCGACGTCCCCGAAGACGGTGTCGTGATCTGGGGGAAGGGCTTCGACGTCGACAGCGTAGGTCGGCTGCGATGGCTGTCTGCGGCCGACGTCGTGTACTGGGGAGACATCGACACCCATGGATTCGTTATTCTCGACCGGCTACGGGCGTGGCTTCCACTCGCACGCTCGGTGCTGATGGACCGTGGGACGCTGCTGGCCCATCGCGACCGTTGGGTAACCGAAGACCGTCCGGCCAAGTCGGTCCTCACGCGACTGACCGCCGACGAGCAGGACCTCTATTCCGAACTGGTCGAGGGCGAGCTGGGGGAACACGTGCGCCTCGAACAGGAGCGGATCGACTGGCATTGGGTCGGGCCACGGCTCCCGGCGGTCAACTGCTCCCGGGTTTGAGTGGTCGGCGAATTGTCCTCGGACGTGATGGGCAAGCGCGGCAAGACGTTCCGACGCGACATGCTGCCAACGACTTCGACATCGGACAATGCAGAATGACTGCGTGGCGACCGGCAAAGAGGCAGGCAGCGTAGTGGGCCCGCCGCCGACGGGTCGTCGTGGGGGTCGCTGACGTGCACGGGTTCGGCTTCCACACACTGGCGCTGCTGGCCGTCGTGGGGTTCGCCGGGCCGTTGCTGGCCTCCCTGCCGCGCCTGCGGCTCCCGGCGGTCGTCGGCGAGCTGGTTGCGGGGCTCGTCGTCGGCAAGACCGGTTTCGACGTCGTCGACGTCACCGACCCGACCTTCCAGCTCTTCGCGAACATCGGCTTCGCGCTGGTGATGTTCGTCGTGGGTACCCATGTGCCGATCCGGGGCGGCGAGGTGCGCTCGGGGTTACCGACGGCGGTCGCCCGGGCCGCTCTGGGCGGCGCGGGCGCCGCGGTCTTCGGCGTCGCTCTGGCCGCGTGGTTCGGCACCGGGCATGCGGCGCTCTACGGCGTCCTGATGGCATCGTCGTCGGCGGCGCTGGCATTGCCGATCATCGATTCGCTGCGGTTGCAGGGACCCGCCGTGTTGTCCGTGACGGCTCAGATCGCAGTCGCCGACGCCGCGTGTATCGTTCTGCTGCCGTTGGTGATCGACCTAAGGCGGGTCGCAGCCGCGACCCTGGGTGCCCTGGCGGTCACGGCGTGCGCGGCGGTGTTCTTCGTGGTGCTGCGCGCGGCCGACCGCAGGGGCTGGCGCAAGCGCCTGCACGGGTATTCCGAGAAGCGCCGGTTGGCGCTGGAATTGCGAAGCAATCTGATCGTGCTTTTCGCGCTGGCGGCGCTGGCGGTTTCCGCCCACGTTTCGATCATGCTGGCGGGGTTTGCAGTGGGCCTGGTGGTCTCCACGATCGGGGAACCGCGACGGTTGGCGCGGCAATTGTTCGGCATGACCGAGGGGTTCTTCAGCCCGCTGTTCTTCGTCTGGCTGGGCGCTTCGCTGCAGGTGCGCGAACTGGGTTCGCACCCGAAATTCATTCTCCTGGGGCTGGCCCTCGGGCTCGGCGCCGTCCTGGCGCATGGCGCGGGCCGGTTGCTCGGCCAGCCGCCGACGCTCGCGGTGCTCTCGGCCGCACAACTCGGCGTCCCGGTGGCCGCCGCGACCATCGGCACCGAGGAGCACCTGCTGGCCGTCGGGGAATCCGCGGCGCTCATGCTTGGCGCGCTGCTGACGATCGCCGCCACCTCGATCGCGGTCGCGGTGGCGGCTGCCAACGCAGATAGGGCCGCTCGGATCAACGACTCCGGGACATCTCCACCGGCCCCCGTGTGACCAAAGGCCCTCCGAGCCGGCCGCGATGAAGTTTTCACCCTATCGACGGGAACTTCGGCCGACCGCGCTGACAACGACGACGCACCGCGAGCGCATGGTGCGGTGCCACGGCCACCAGATTGCTGCCCCCTTTCGCCTGCGCATTGGCACAAAGTCCCTTCGGCTAGTGCCGTCGTGCCCTCGTGCAGACCGGCGTCCACACGCGATCGTGGGAGATACGCAGCTTTACCGAAGGGAACGAGAGCCATGAATGCGCGCTTTCCGGATGTGGGGACAATTCGGACGGCCCTGACGTTGGCAGGTCGGGCGCCGTCGGTGCACAACACGCAACCGTGGGGTTGGCGCGTGGACGCCGCGAGCCTGCACCTTTACTCCGATGCCGGCCGGCAGCTGCCCCACACCGACCCCGACGGCCGTGACCTGATCCTGAGTTGCGGCGCGGCCCTGCATCACTGCACGGTTGCCTTCGCGGCCGTCGGTTGGCGGTCCAAGGTGACCCGGCTGCCCAATCCGGCCGACCCCGATCACCTTGCCGCCATCGAGCTTTCTCCGCATCCCGCCGACGCCGTCGACATCGCGCTCGCCGCGGCGATACCGCGGCGGCGAACGGACCGGCGTTACTACAGTCAGTGGCCGGTGCCCGTCGGCGACATCGCGTTGATGGCTGCGCGGGCGGCCCGGCACGGTGTGACGTTGTGCCGGGTCGAGGACATGGAAAACCTGCACGACATCGTCGTCCGCTCGGTACGGGACCACCTCAACCACGAGTACATCGCGGAGCTCACCGCGTGGAGCGGACGCTACGCATCGGTGGCGGGCGTTCCGGCGCGCAACACGCCGGCGCCGGACCGGAACGCGAAGATACCCGCTCGGCTCTTCGCCGGCCCGGCGCTGCCCGAGCCGCCGGATGCGTCGTCGGCCGACGACAATGCCGTCGTGCTGGCGCTGGGGACCCGAAACGACGACCGCATGGCACGTCTGCGCGCCGGTGAAGCCACCAGCGCCGTGCTTCTCACTGCGACGTCTTTGGGACTGGCGAGTTGCCCGGTCACCGAACCGCTGGAAACGCCCGAAACCCGGGAAGCCGTCCGTTCCGACGTCTTCGGGGACAACGACTATCCGCAGATGCTGCTCCGGGTGGGCTGGGCGCCGATCAACGCCGATCCGCTGCCTGCGACACCGCGCCGTGAACTGTCCGACTTCGTCGAGTGGCACGTCGACCGCGACCAGCACGCGGCCCGTTAGCATTGACCGAGCCCTGAAAACCCGAAATGGCGTGCCGCTTTCGATGCAGTGGAGATGCGGGTATCGCGCACTTCGGGTCTTGGGTAGCCAAACCTCTTTAGCACAGTCGAATTAGGCTGATGATGTTTCGATGAGCCCCGACGTCACACTGTTCGATGCGGCCGCCCTGCATCGCCTTGTCGAAGTCCTGATCGAACGCGGATACCGCGTGGTCGGCCCGACGCTGCGGGACAACGCGATCGTGCTCGACGAAATCGAGTCGGCCGCCGACCTGCCGCGGGGCTGGGGCGTCGACGTGGCCCCCGGGCACTACCGGCTGCGCCGGCGCGACGACGACGCGGCGTTCGGCCACTCGTCGGGACCGCAGTCGTGGAAGCAGTTCCTGCACCCACCGCGGCGGCGGCTGTGGTCGGGAAACCGGGACGGTGCCCCGGAGGGATTCGAGGTGCCCGACGGGGACGTGCCGCGCTACGCCTTTCTCGGGGTGCGCGGCTGCGACCTCGCCGCGATCGCGACCCTGGACCGGGTGCTCGGCCGCGGTCAATTCCCCGACGACTCGTTCGTCCGGCGTCATCGACGGGCGTTCGTGGTCGCGGTGAACTGCACGGAGCCCGGCGGGCTGTGTTTCTGTGCCTCGATGGGCACCGGCCCGGAGGCCGGGCCGGGCTACGACCTTGCGCTCACCGAGCGCGTCGGGGCACTTCAAGGCCCCGAGGATGGGGCCGTGACTTACCTGGTGGACGTCGGAACACCCGAAGGCGCCGACGTGCTCGCCGCCGTGCCCCACCGACCGGCCCGCGATGCCGAGGTCGGCTCCGCACGCGCCGAGGTCGAGGCGGCCTCGCGTCGCATGGGCCGCCGAATGCCGGACACGGACCTGCGCGAGTTGCTGATCAGGTCACGCGAATCCCCGCAATGGGAGGAGGTGGCCGGCCGCTGTCTGACCTGCGGCAACTGCACGATGGTCTGCCCGACCTGCTACTGCACCGGCACCGAGGACGTCAGCGACCTGACCGGCCAGCACGCCGAACGCTGGCAGCACTGGACATCGTGCTACGAATTCGACTTCACCTACGTGCACGGCGGCGGCAGCGTGCGGCAGTCCGGCGCGTCGCGATACCGGCACTGGTTGACCCACAAGCTGGGCACCTGGCACGACCAGTTCGACATGTCCGGTTGCGTGGGCTGCGGGCGGTGCATCGCATGGTGTCCCACCGGCATCGACATCACCGAGGAAATGAACAAGATGGCCGGCAGTGATTGACGCGGGGCCGCACGGCGCGAATGCTCTCGCACCAGTCGCCCACCCCCCCATGGCGCCGGTCCCGTACCGGGTACGCAGCCGCATCGTGGAGAGCCACGATTCGGCGACGTTGTGCCTGGAGCCACTCGGCGAAACGCTGCGCACGCCGCAGCCCGGAGAGTTCATGATGCTCTACGCATTCGGCGTGGGCGAGGCGGCGATATCGACCAGCGGCGACCCCACCGTCACGGACGGCTCGATCACGCACACCATCCGTTCAGTCGGGGCGGTCAGCCGCGCGCTGCACGACGCTCAGCCGGGCAGCCTCGTCGGCGTGCGGGGCCCGTTCGGCACCCACTGGGGCCTCGACGATGTCGCCGGGCGAGACCTGGTGATGGTCGCCGGCGGCGTGGGGCTGTGCCCGCTGCGCCCGGCGGTACTGGGTGCGCTGGCTCAGCGGGCCCGGTACGGCAACGTCACGCTCGTCGCCGGTGTGCGCGCGAGGTCCGACTTCGTGTTCGCCGCTGAGTTGGAGAAGTGGGGCGCGGACGCGCAGATCGAGCTGCACGTCACTGTGGACGCGCCGGTGCAGGGCTGGCACGGTGAAGTAGGACTGGTCACCGAACCGCTGCGTCGGCTCGCGCTGCGCCCCGAGCGCACCACCGCGTTCCTGTGCGGCCCGGAGCCGATGCTGCGGTTCGCCGCCGAGGCCCTGATCGCCAAGGGCGTCGCCGCCCGCGATGTCCGGGTCTCGCTGGAGCGCAACATGCAATGCGGGATCGGTTGGTGCGGCCACTGCCAGCTGGGGCCGCTGCTGGTCTGCCGCGACGGGCCCGTCGTCAGCTACGACATTGCCGGACCCCTACTGCGAGTCAAGGAGCTGTAGATGAGCCCCAGCCTGGCCGTGTGGAAGTTCGCGTCCTGCGACGGTTGCCAGCTGACGCTGCTGGACTGCGAGGACGAGCTGCTGACCCTGGCCGATCAGGTGCAGATCGCCCACTTTGCCGAGGCGTCCAGTGCCATGGTCGGCGGACCCTACGACGTGTCGCTGGTCGAAGGCTCCGTCACCACCCGCCACGACGAGCAGCGCATCCGCGAGATTCGCGACCAGTCAGGAGTTTTGGTGACCATCGGCGCGTGCGCGACGGCCGGGGGAGTGCAGGCGTTGCGCAACTTCGCCGACGTCAACGAGTTCGCCTCCGTCGTCTACGCAAGACCCGACTACATCGACACGCTGGCGACCTCGACCCCGGCGTCCGCGCACGTCAAAGTCGACTACCAGATTCCGGGCTGCCCGATTGACCGCGGCCAACTGCTCGACACCCTGGCGGCCCTGCTGATCGGACGCAAACCACGGCTTCCCGCCAAGACGGTGTGCACCGAATGCAAGATGCGGGGCGTGACGTGCGTCATCGTCGCCGATGGAATTCCCTGCCTGGGTCCGGTCACCCACGCCGGTTGTGGAGCCTTGTGCCCCAGTCACCACCGCGGCTGTTACGGCTGTTTCGGCCCGTCGGCGGCGCCGCGGATCGCGACGCTCATCCCGGTCCTCCGCCGCGACGGGATGTCCGACGGCGACGTCGACCGGGTGTTCGCCACGTTCAACGTCGCGACGTTCGACGTGGAGAAAAGCGCCCAGAGGAGCAAGCAGTGACCCCGACGACCCGCACGCTCAGCGTCGGCACGCTGACGCGGGTGGAGGGCGAAGGAGCGCTGCACGTCACGCTGAAGGACGGCGCGCTGGACAGCGTCGAACTCAACATCTATGAGCCACCAAGGTTTTTCGAGGCATTCCTGCGCGGTCGCGCGTACACCGAGCCGCCGGACCTGACCGCCCGGATCTGCGGGATCTGCCCGGTCGCCTATCAGCTCAGTGCGTGCAATGCGATCGAGAGTGCCTGCGGCGTCGAGCTCGATCCCGAACTTGTCGCGTTGCGCCGGCTGTTGTACTGCGGCGAATGGATCCACAGTCACATGCTGCACATCTATCTGCTGCACGCGCCGGACTTCCTCGGCTACCCCGACGCGATCGCGCTGGCGCGCGACGAGCGCGACATCGTCGAGCGTGGGCTGCGGCTGAAGAAGGCGGGCAACCAGCTGATGGAGTTCGTCGGCGGCCGAGCGATACATCCGATCAACGTCCGCCTGGGTGGTTTCTACTCCGTGCCCACCCGTAACCAGTTCGCGCCGCTGGCCGAGCAGTTGCGCCGTGCGCTCGACGACGCGGTCGCGACGGTCGAGTGGGTGTCGGGGTTCGAGTTTCCCGACCTCGAACTCGATCACGAGATGATGGCGCTGAGCCAGAACGGCCAGTACCCGATCGAGAACGGCGTCATCGCACGCAGTGCCGGGCGAGTGTTTCCGGTGCCCGAGTTCCTCGAGCACGTGCGCGAGTCGCAGGTGCCTTATTCGACCGCTCTGCACGCCACACTCGACGGTGGCTGCTACGTGACCGGCCCTTTGGCGCGCTATTGCCTTAATTCGTCGGCGCTGTCGCCGATCGCAGCCCAGGCGGCCGCCGCGGCGAGTCTGACGGCCGAATGCCGAAACCCGTTCCGCAGCATCATCGTTCGCGCCGTGGAGGTAGTCTACGCGATCGAGGAGGCACTGCGCATCATCGATGGCTACGTGCGGCCGGCACGGCCTTTCGTCGAGGTTGCTCCCCGCGCGGGCGTCGGGCACGGTGTCAGCGAGGCGCCCCGCGGTTTGTTGTACCACCGCTACGAGATCGACTCGGCCGGGTTGGTGTCCGCGGCGACGATCATCCCGCCGACGTCGCAGAACCAGGCCGCCATCGAGGCCGATCTGGCCAACATGGTTTCCGATAACCTCGCCCTCGACGACGCCGCGCTGACCGACCTGTGCGAGCGCGTGATCCGCAGTTACGACCCCTGCATCTCCTGTTCGGCGCATTTCCTGACGCTGACGGTGCACCGGGGGTGACCGCCGGCCGGACGGGCACCGTCGTGATAGGCCTCGGCAACCCCTATCGGCGCGACGACGGTGTGGGGGCCGCGGTCGCCACGGCGCTGGACGATCTCGCAATGCCGAACGTCGTTGTGACCACTGGTATCTCGGATCCGTTGGGCCTCGTGGACGCCTGGTCGGGTGCCGCGCTGGCCATCGTGATCGACGCCGCCGCCGCCACCCCGTCGGAGCCGGGACGCGTTCGTCGCTGCACCCTCGGTGACCTGCAGGCCGGGCGCGACGGGCTGAGTTCGCACCACGTGGACGTCGGCCTCGCCCATGAGCTCGCTCAGGCGCTGGGCCGGGCACCCGGCGAGCTGGTGGTGCTCGCCATCGAAGTCGCCGACATGGGTCATGGCGTCGGGCTGAGCCCGCACGTCGCGCGGGCCGTGCCGGAAGCGATCCACCTGGCGGTAGAAGAAATCGGCACCGAGATCAACCGCGACGGTGCGGGCTTTTAGCTTGGAGCCGCGCCCCGCAGGACGAACGGCACTCGCGGCTCCGCGCCGGCGCCGATTAGCCTCGACGTGATGCGCGACCAGCAGACTGGAGGTGACCTTGTGTAGGTGATCTTTTGTCGTAAGCTCGTCGTCGCTTGCCGGTGTGAGTCCGGTCCGGGTAGCTGTCAGGAGGCCCGGTAGCAGACTGGCGGC
>Ga0080006_1155002_pt1 | contig 12999 bp, 17 predicted proteins | sample RS3BMetagenome_FD_69209 | JGI IMG/M metagenome (GOLD analysis project Ga0080006, IMG submission 69209) | Ferric oxide microbial mat and aquatic microbial communities from Rainbow Spring, Yellowstone National Park, USA - RS3B (SPADES... ...
TGAATGGTGTAGCATATCAAGAGCATATAATTGCCTATTTTTTGGGCATAATAATAGGTGTGTTTCTTCGAGGTTCATCAAATTTTAATGTTTATTCGAAGATTAGAACTCTTTTCACAGTTGAAAGAGAGTAATATATCTCCATCCGTATACGACACTATACTGGAAGGAGAATGGCAAAGAAAATAGGGGTTGGTACCCGTAGAAAACTTTAAATACTTAGTTTTAATAATATAGTGTGAGTATTATGGATGATAGGAGACTGTTAACATTATCGTCAAGAGCTATTAGGATGATACAGCTCTATGAGTTGGAGGATGTATATCCAGATGACCTATCAGAAATACTCAATATTACCATAGATGATGCAAGAGAGGTAATTCGTAAATTAGAAGAAATAAGGTTTATAGGGATTGCAAATGAAGCCTCATAATCTCTATTTATAAAAAAGTTTAAATACTTTTTTCTAATTTCATAGTATGATTAGTTTCGATAAAAAGTTTGAGGATTTAAAATCCTCAGTAGGGCAAGAACAATTCTCTGCAGCCGTCGACTACGTCAAAAAACTACTGACAACTTATCAGAACATTTTGGACGACGAAAATAAAATAACAGACCCGGCAAAGGCTAATGAAGCGAAGGCGAAAATACTGAAATATTTTGTCTATTTCTATCTGAAATACGGTGCAGACGAACTGATGAAAGAAAAGAATCTGGCATATAACATTTCTTATGATGATGGAGACTCAAGTATTGAGGTGGTCTCACGTGTCATAAGAATGACAACAACAAGCCAACAAGCTAGAGCTTTTAGGGCTAGGGTCATATCTAGGATAAATGAGGAAGACACACTCAAGGATTATATTTTGGTAGGTAGGACTCGACCAAGTAACCCCAAGAGCGGAAAGAAGTCATTTCAAAGTTTAGCGTTCTATAGTCAAGAAGGTATAAAGCACGTAACACTTTACGGTTCAGATATAGAGAATGCAGCTAGACTACTGCCAGAAGTAGGTAAATGCTATAAAATGTCATTCAGAAGTTCAAATACTGGAATCTATTATATAGATTTCAACAAACCTATAATAGAAACACCTTATGTAAAGCCAAAAGAAGAAGAGATACTAATTAGTATGGGGTATGGCCCAAATGGAACTCCCCAAATCCCATTCGCAGAACCCCCTTGGTCAAGTCTAGACCCTTACACTTACTATATCATCGGTGGAATTCTAACGGATAGTGTCATTATAAACGACTCTACCTCTGCTATAGATATTCCTATCCATCTTAGAACAGCTCCAGGGGTAGTGGTATCACCGGGGGAAAGATTTGTAGCTGTAGGTAATGTAAGAGCTAATAAAGAAGGAGAATGGGTATTCTATGCCTTATTTGTAATAAATAAGGATGGATTTGTCTTTCCAGCAGGTTCGCCAAGTAATACGCAAGTGAATAAGGGGCAGCCCACAGGAAAAATAGTAAGTAGTAATGATAGTATTAGTCAGGTAAATAGTTCAGTTGTTGGAGATGGTTTCGACGACGAATCTATAATCGAGGGAGGAGATGACGATGACTATTCCCAGTAATTCTACTAGTTCAGAAGTAATGGCTGTACTCAAGAAGAAGTATGGTATAGACCTTTCTGTTAATGTGGAGGACGCGTATAAACCCATAATATTTATATGGGGCGGCAAGGGAGACGGTAAGACTACAACAATGTTGAACTCACCGGGGACTAAAACAGTGATATCATTTGACAGTAAGAGTGCTATAATAAAGTCAATGTTGGTGAGAAAAGGTCTAATTAAGAATGAGGATGTAAAGGTTTTCAATATATCAGATAGAGTTGCGCATATACCGCCTCCAGAGCAAGGTTCAGTGGCAATAGACCTGGCAATAGAGTTAATAAGGTTATATCCTGCAGACTCTATAGTATTAGATGGAATGGAAGAAGCAGCAAAGTTCGCAGAGTGGAAAATGAGATTTAATCATAAGCTACCAGTGGGGGACGGGTTCAAAGAATTGAATTGGTGGAAGCAGAGAACTGCTTATTTATCTTCTTTGAAGAGGACAGCAAATGAGAACTCGAAATATGTAGTCTGGTTGAGTAGTTGGGACAAAGACCAGCCTGAAGATATAGCGGGTAATGACACTAGGAAAAGCATAGCAAGTTGGCTAAAGAGCACGATAGGTGATGCCGACATAGTTTTACATCAATATGAAGAAGACCAGCCATCAAAAGGGAAGAATAAGTATACAGTCATAGTACAGTCTGATAAGGATGATAGGGTATTCACTACAGGTACGGTGATAGATGTATCAGATTTTAAACCACTCATTACACAAGAGAAGTGGGAGCATATTAAAACTTTAGTTGATGGTACTACTAAAGCGGCGGGGTTAACAAATGCCAAAATGATATCATCAACACAGGGCTTAGATATCTCGCCAGTTCCCCAGAGTACAGAACAACAAGATTCGATACCTATAGAGGGAGAGAATAAAAAGAACACATTGGACGACATAAGTATATGAGTTGTTTATATGCAATCAATCTTTTCTAATTCAATGCGAGAAAGAATAGACAGTCTCTATTCTTTCAATAAATTCCCAAGGAGGGTCGGTAATCCATTTGCCGTAACTGTTAACAACTATAAGGAATATTTATCCTTTATAAACTACTATAATGGTAAGAGACCATTATTTACTGCCTTTAACTTTACAGTAGGGCATCAAATACTATTTGAGAATATGTTTTGGGATGTTGACACAGATAGCTCGAATGGTAATGTGACCGTGGAGGATGCACAAAATGATATAAGAAAGCTGGACGAATACTTTAGTGACTATGACCATCTCATAACATTCTCAGGGAGAAAAGGTTTCCATTTTATATTGAAGATGGAACCTACATCTATGGTAGCAAATGAATCCCTCAGATATAACATAAGAGAATTTCAGAACAGTATAAAGAAACGACTAGACTTAAGATGTGTTAATGTTAAATCTAGTGCTCCTCTACGAGTAGTGAGGATTCCAGGGACTAGATATGTATATAGAGGTAAAGACAATAAATTCTACGCATTAAATAGATGGTGTATTCCAATAAACTCAGAGGTGGTAAATAGGCCTCTTGAAGAGGTAATAGCTTTGTCAGAAGTAGGAGATATATCCAACTTACCTATAATGAAGGGTAAGAAGTATCCTACAAATGAGTTCACAATACAGAGAAATGTAACTGACTTTATAGGAGAAGCATCAAAAGATAGGGGAAATGGAATATTTGTAGATTTTCTTTCCCTATCGGAGAAGGATTTTGATGTAATAGTCAAAGAAATGTACGACGATTCTTTCAGGGAAAAGATATTTGGCAGACATCCCTCATACGAGACTAGGTTGTTAGCACTTCTAAAGTTTATGGAATTTCAACCTAGAGACAAAAAGGGAAACTTCTTGGACGTACATTTCAACGAACAATCCGCAGTTACGTTCTTAGATAGGATATCAAGGAATTGGGATGATAGAGATTTAATAATACAGAGTAAATATATTCACTACTCTTACACTAGGAGGTATGGAAATGGCGAGTTTTAGTTTTACCGCATTGTCCTCTTACCAGAAGTGTCCTAAGCAATATGAGTTCAGGTATGTACAAAAAAGAGAAGTGCAACAGACGAAAATTATGCAGGAAGGGAGTATAGCACATTACATATTAGAACTACTATATGATCATACAGTAGAGGAGGCAATAGCTGCGGCTATAACAAAGTATGGTTCTTATGATGATATAATGAGGATATCCGCTGATATAGGGAGTTTTGTCACGGAAGATTTCTTTGATAATACAGAGAGTGTAGAGCTACCATTTAATGTTAAGCTTGGAGACTACAGTCTAAAAGGTATATTCGATAGGATAGACAAGATAGGAGATGACTACTATATTATTGATTACAAATACGGCAATACAGAATATAAGCAGGTGAATGGTAATTTGCAACCCAGTATATATGCCTACGCTCTTATGAAGATTAAGGGTGTATCTAGAGTGTTCTTTTCATACTATAATATAAAACAAAATACAAAAGTTACAGGTATAATAGAGGAAGATAGTCAGGAAATAAAACAGCTGTCTCCAATTGTGGATAGTGTATATCAAGCTATACTTGCGGGGGCATTTCCAGCTCAACCTTCTTATAATTGTGTCTATTGTATGTTTAAGGATATATGTCCAGATTATTCGGAATGGATAAAGAAGTCATTCGAGCTAAATGAGAGTATGACATTCGATGACATAATAGAATCATTTATAGATGTAAGTAATAAGGTTAATGTGATGAAAAATACAAGTAAGGAGATGGAGAAGTTCATAAGGGAATATATGATAGCTAATGGTTTGTCAATATATGATGGGAAAAGGAGAGTTGTATTAACAAAAGAAGGAGGTGTTATAGTTGATTAACAATGATGACGAAGATTATACGACGTTGAATGAAGCCGATGATGACTATACAGAAGATGAAGATGAGAGGAATGAGGAGAATCCGGAGCATATACAGGGTTTAGAAATATGTAACAATGTTAAGGTGTTGGGAAGCATAAGTATACCAGAACAGATAAAGTTGATAAAATCTCAGCTAGAAGATGAAAACGCCACTATATTGGATTATATGTTCAGAGACGCAGAAAAAAGAAGAATAGTAAATTATGAGTATCCCATCACTCTTCTAGCTTCTTCCTATGCAGCTGGCATCCTAAATCTAATCAATACCAGATGTGAATCATTCTGCCCACTCGCAGGGATAACTCAGGAGGGTTGTACTAGATATAAGCTTCCAGCCAGAAATGAGAAGGGGTTTATTCACAGACAAAAGCCTATAGCAAATCTGAGAGTTCATGTTCTCATAATAGGGGAGCCCGGCACAGGTAAGAATCTGTTTATGAGTCTATTTTTAGACCCAAAGTACGGGTATTTGCAGTGTATAGGGGTTCCAAATTCAAAGCCAAAGGGTATGACATATCCGGGTTATGCTGGAACTGTTCAAAGAGATAATAAGGGAAAACAAACTAATAGATATGGTATAGCTAAGAAGTATTGTGCAGGATTTATAGGGATACCCGAATTTACAGATATAACTAGGTCGGCAGGAGAGTCTTCTACAGCGCTTCATAACGCATTCTTAGAGATTATGGAGGATGGTGAATTTAGTAGACCAATGGCGAATGGGACACTATTCTACTACTCATTCAGTACTTTATGGGCAGGGACACAGCCAGGTGAAAGGCTAAATATTTCCTCAGGTCTTGAGAGGAGATTTACATTCTATGTCATAAATATGACGAAAGAGTTGAGGGATGCTTACGATAGGGCTAAGAAAGAGAGACATATGGCGGTAATTGATGAGGATTTTATACACGCTATAAGGGCTTATATGTACCAACTGTATCAAACCCAACTAATAAATGGGGTAGAATGGAGCGAGGAGTATGAAAAATATACAGAGAGTATAATTAATAGTGGTAGAATGATAACAAGTTCCGATATAGAGTATATAGATAACGTCGCCCTAGGGTATAACTTCTTAGTATATTACTTAGATAACAATGCAGTTCTACATGTAAATTTAGATGATAGGTTAAAAGCTCTAATTGAGAGATTAGTCGATTCAAGACTAAGTGTAGCAGTAGAGAATAAATTGGAAAAGGACATGTTCACAGACTACCTACTAAATAGTGTACCTAAGTTTCAGGGCAAACCTGTACCAATAAGAATGTGGGATTTAATATATGGTATATCAAAAACTCAAACTCTCTCTTTTAGCGACGTTAAAGAGAAAATAATGCAGGTTATTAAAGAAGGTTATATAGGGACATTTATTTACCCGGAGAGATATAAGTTAAATGATAGAAATCAGAAGATAGAGAATACTAATGTCAGGTACATAGATGATAATACTATATACTTAAACTCTCATAGGTATGTGTATGCCCAAGAAGCATACAACTATAAAGTAGAGGAAGCATATAAATTATTAAAGAGTTATAGGTTGGAACTGAAAACACAAAAAAGGAAGGAGGAATTAGATAGTAAGTATGAGAAAGCTAAAGAAAAGGCGATTACAGAAAAAGAAGAAGAAAGTGAAGAGGAAGAAGAATTATCAGATGAAGTGGACTCAAGTGAAATAGAAAAGTAGTATCTTTCATTTTATTTTCTTTTGAATCTTTTACATATCATTTAAATTATTAATTAAATAAAAATATTTGAACCTATTTGAACTTATTGTTAATATGAATATATTACCTAAGTCTAAAAAACTTTTAAAATAAATTTATTTTACATTTGGATAAAAATGTATGTAGATGTGTCAATCAATTAAAGATTAAAAGGTATTATATAGAGTGAAGTTTTAATTAGTAGATTAATTTGTATTAATAAAGAGATGATAAATTTATTTAGTCCATAGATTCCATATACCATGGATAATACTATATTGAAAAAAAAATATTATAATTACAGGCACTCTTTTCTTAGACTAATCTATCTGATTCCATAGAAAACTTTAAATATAACTGATTATTAAAGTACTGATAAATATGTTAAATAATAAAAACTCATACCTAAAGGGGGTGTTTTTATTTTGATAACTCTTATGTTTGATTTTGAGAGAAATGTTTTTTATACTATTAGCAGTTTTCAGGAGAAGGATATAATTAAAGGTCAAGGGTTTTACTGGAACCCACAAAGATATAGATGGGAAACAGATTCGATAGATAAGGCAAGAAGTCTTAGTTTATTACCCGATGTTACTCTTGACCGGTCAGTGGAAGAAGGAATAAAGAGGATCGAAGAATTAAGACATAGATATTATAACTTATCTATGAAGGTTAATTCAAATATATCGGTACCTATACCAGAAGAGTTGAAGGAGAAAGGTTACTCCTATTATCAACACCAATTAGCTGGTATAGAGTATATGTTAGAAAAGAAGAATGTCCTTGTGGCTGATAAGATGAGATTGGGAAAGACTATTGAGACAATAGGATACATAAATATCACCCATCCATCTAGGATATTGATTGTTGCGCCAAATATAGCAGTATACACGACTTGGTATAAGGAGTTGGAGAAATGGCTTGTGAATGGTTATAAGATAAGTATAGTGGACGGTTCTCCGCCAGTTGCTGAGGATAACTCAATACTCATTATGCACTATGAGCAGTTACTTAAGTATGAAAATGAGTTGTTAATGCAGAGATGGGATCTTATTATTTTAGACGAAAGTCATTTTATCAAGAATATAAAAGCTAAAAGGACTAAAGTGGCACTAAAACTGAGATCGAGGGCACAGAATAGAATATGCCTGACAGGCACCCCTATAATTAATAGGGTGACAGAGTTGTTCCCACAACTTAAGTTTATAGGGTCAGATATAGCATCATCTTGGAAGGATTTTGCAGATAAGTACGTAGTGTTTAATCAATTTGGATGGGCAGTAGGAAGTAAGAACTTAGATGAGTTGAATTATAGATTGAGGTCAACTTGTATGATTAGGAGAACTGAAGAAGATGTAGAAGATATGCCAGATAGAGTTAGGCAATTGATAGTTATACCATCTGATATGATAAGCAGAGATGTAATGGAAGAGAATAGGAAATTCTCAAAATACATACAGACATATCTAGAGGAGGGGAAGGATAAACTATTCCAAAAGTTGAATATAGATGGGTATACACCATCGTACTTCTTCCAAGAGATATCTAGGATAAGACATGATACAGCTAGGAGTAAAGTGCCATTTATTGTAGAAGCTATTAAGAATACACTAGAGGACGAAGATAAGGTTGTAGTGTTTGCCTATCATCACGATGTCATAGAAGCAATAGCTAGGGAGTTTCCAAATTCAGCAGTAGTTTATGGAGAGGTGCCACAGAAGGAAAGAGATGAGTTGATAAACAAATTTCAGACTGACCCAAATTGTAGGGTATTCATAGGTTCGTTAAGAGTAGCAAGCTTCTCGATAAACCTAAGTGTATCATCTATATGTATATTTGGTGAAATAGATTGGACACCTTCTGGTATATCTCAACCGGAGGATAGGTTAGCAGTTATGGGGAAAAGGAATATAGTTGGCAGTCAGTTTATATTAGTTGAGAATACTATAGACTATATGATAGCTAGTAAGATTATCCAGAAGGATAAACTTATATATGAAACACTAAAGGGGGGTGAGATACTTGCGGAAGTACAGTAAACATAATCATTCTTCATTCTATGAGTATATGGAGGAAAAACTAAACAAATATTGCCAACTAGATGAACTACATAGGAGCGTAATAAACTATATGACAATGAAGATATTAGGGGTTCCTAATGAGAAGCTAGAGAATTATGTTAAAGATATAGATGTGATGGGGCTAGTAAGAGAGTTTACTATGGAGAAAAATGTTAGGATAGCTCTTAATCTTAAGCAGACAACATATATGATGAAGAGGTTTAAGTATATTAAGATGGACGAATCAAAAGGGTATAAGACAAATTTCGGAAGTATGGATTTCTCCAAGTTTCCAGTTTTCAGTGAAATACCCAAGTTAAATGTAGATAATCATGTTAGTAATATATGTACGGATAATAACCTTCTTATATCAAAGTTAGATGAAATGATAGCAGCTTTAGAATACGTTAATATACCAAGGAGATGGAGACTATCTTGTCATTTTGATGAGTATGGAAATCTTATATCGTATGATTGTAATCAGATTGGAGATGAGTAATTGTTTCAAAAAGTTTAAATACTTATTTGAAATCAAGTAATTATGTTAACAGAATTTCTGAGTAAACTACCAAAAGGTGAAGTAGTATTCACCAAGAGTAAGCAGGGAAAAGGCGGAGTAGAGATCGCAGGTGTATATAGTGAAAGTGCTATGCTGGTAAAGGGGTTTTGTGAGGTACCCGACTTTCCAGAGGAGCAGTTTACAATGGAACCCTCCAAACTCATAGATTTGCTCAAAGTGGGAGAAACTATTGAGGTAAAAGATAATGACTTATTTGTATCTAGTCAGGCTTATTCTACCCTTATATCTTGGAGGCTAGCGCCTAACACAATAGAGGGGATTGATGTAGTAACAGACTATAGTAAGATTAAACCTTTTACAATGCCCAAAGAACTTCTGGATAGGATATCAAGGGTTTCGAGTGTACTAAAAATTAAGAAATATACTTTCACCATAAAGGAAGGAGTCCTGACTGTAAATCTGACATCAACAGAGAACGTAAATAAGGCTAAATTCTCCCTAAAGATGCCTCAGGGAGTAGAGGATATAAGTATATCATTCTCACCACTTATTGAAACAGTATTCAATCTGGGTGAAGACGTAGAGGTCAGACTTTCTCCAGTCGGAGAAGAAACATATAGCTCAAGGTTTGCTGTTAAAGGGGAGGGTTGGTATCTGGAGTTTTACATATATCCAGTAATTTCATCAGCAGAGTAGTGATAGACTTGTTGTGGACAGAGAAGTATCGACCCAAATCGCTAGACGAAGTAGTTGGCCAGTCTGATGTGGTTAAGTTTCTAAAGGCGTTCAAGAACATAGATGTATATGACATACCACACATGGCTTTCTTTGGGCCACACGGTGTGGGGAAAACATCTGTAGCAAAAGCGTTTGCTAGGGATATGGGGTTAGATTGGCACGAATTCAATAGCTCAATAGATAGGAAATTAGACTTCATTCAGGGAACTATTGCAGAACTAGCTTCCTTAGCTGCGTCATCAAAGAGGAAAGTTATATTCTTAGATGAGTTTGATGGTGTAACACCTCAAGCACAGTTCGCACTGAGGGCAATAATGGAGAAGACTGTTAGAAATACAATATTCATAATATCAGCAAATTACAAATACAAAGTACTGAATGAGATAAGGAATAGGTGTCTGGAGTTTGAATTTAATTTCCTATCGCCAGATGAATTGGCATTGATAGGGAATAGGATATTAACTGGGGAAAATAGGAAAATGGATAAACTAGCTCTCGATGCTATAATAAGTAGGTCAAATGGTTGCCCAAGAACATTTACAAATTTATTGTTACAGTATCTAGTAGGGGGTGTGGTACCAAAGGATGGATTCAATATTAAGGAATATATAAATAAAATAAAGACGACGGACTTAAGTGCCATCAACTCCGTGGTTCCATACTCTGCAGATACGACAGAGTTTTCTCATCTACTGTTGGAGTACTTGGCAAATATAAAGGACGAGGCGGTACTTAGCACTTTTCTGAAGATAGGGGATTATATACTTATGAACCCACAACTAGATCACTACGCCTTTAAGAAAGTTATAACAATGAGGTTGTGGACGATAAGGGATAAGTTATAATATGAAGATTTTATATGGTACACATAAAACAACATTCTTTTTGAGTAGATATAAGAACGGCATAGTTGAACATGCTAATGACATGAAGGAGTTGATTGCACTGATAAATGCTCCAGTAAAACAACCTTTGCTGATAAATTTGTGGTTCCCTATTAATTTTGACCATATAAGCAAAGAGCTAGATATTAAGCGTGATATATATCTAGAACCTCATTTCCCCTCATTTTGGAATGAGAAGAAGATTAAGGAGATGAAAGATAGCATGTACAGACATCAATCTCATATAGTATTCTTGGGAGATATAAGAGATTCTGGTAAGACATTAACAGATAATGATATAATTTCTATATTAGGAGATATGGACTATGAGTGGTTATATTGGTCTGTATCAGAGTATAAAGATTTGTTGGTGCACTACCTGTCAAATTCTAGAAACATTTAAATACTATTTCGGTATTTGTTATTATGGGAAAAGTCACTAAAGTAGATATAATCATAGAACTAGCTAGGAAGTTTAGGGAGGCAGACCCAAATACTGTAGTAGACGCTGCAGTGATAAGGAAAGTAATAGAAGAAATGATTGATTATATGCAGGCAAACATTTTAGATGGAAACAGCATATATCTTCAACCTTTTGGGGTATTCAAGGTGAAAGAGGTTAAAGGTAAATCATTTGTATCACAACTTCCTTCAGTGAAGGATAAGAATATAGAACTTCCACCAAGGAGGAAGCTTGTATTTCATTCAAACCTTCTTAATGCCTACTTTAAGGAGGAATCAAAAGTTGGATTAGAAGATACTGATGAAGAAGAAGTAAAATCTCCAGAGGAACAATAGACAATATACTCTTTATTGGTAGAAAACTTTAAATACTTTTTTTTGTTATAATCTTGTGAATATAATATATAACAAACATGTCCTAGAAGCCTTAAAGGAGATACCAGATGCCACTGTTGATTGTATATTCACATCTTCACCATATTATCAGAAAAGAGATTATGGTAAGTTAGAAGCAGACTGGGGAGATTATAAAGGAGAACTAGGGTGGGAACCAACCTCTCAGGAGTTTATTAATCATCTCCTAGATGTTACTAAAGAGCTAAAAAGAGTTCTTAAGTACCGTGGTACATTGTTCTGGAATATAATGGACACTTACTCAGATGGGAATAATGGAGAGGGTATTCCAGCAAAGTCCCTATTACAAGTACCTACCAGATTTGCCAGAGGAATGCAGTTAGAGCAGGGTTGGATATTAAGAAACACAATTATATGGGATAAGGGAAATGGTTCTACACCCTTTGGTATAGATGATAGGTTTCAGAATGTCTATGAATTTCTCTTCTTCTTTACCAAGTCTGATAGTTACTATTTCTTCAGAGAATCAAAATTAAACCCACAAATACTTAAAGGATTTACTATTAAATCAAAGAAGAGCGAACAATCAGGAGAAGACGTAATCCATCAGAACCCAGTAAGAAGCAAAGAGTTCGAGAAATATGTAATATACGACGATTTCGATTCTCACAACGCAATGTACCCAGAAGAGTTTGTTTCAAAGTACTTAAAGATAGGGTGTCCAGTTGGTGGAACTGTATTAGACCCGTTTTGTGGGTCAGGGACAACAGCAGCTGTAGCAGAAAAATTAGGGATGAATAGTATATCAATAGAGATAAATCCGCAATATGTGGAGTTGATTAAGGCAAGACTAAATACTAAATATGAGGTGATAAAATGAGTGATAAAAAAGATGAAGACGAATTTAGTTTGGAGGACGTAAGACCAGTGCCTAAGAAGAGACAGAAAATAACAACACTAGAAGAGGCAATAATAGAAATAGACAAGCTAAGGGATAGACTTGATAGGATAGAGGAAATACTGAAGGAGAGTGATTGAAAAATGGAAAAAGAAGAGTTTGAAAGAAAATGGAAAGAATTAAATATTGATTTTGATGAGCACGCTCTTATTTACCTGCGAGGAAGTGGTTATATTAGAGCGACCAAGTATAAGTGGTTAGATGATGAGTTTATTAAGTTTTTTTATGATGATCCATGGGAATATATAGAGGTAGGCGGTTTTGAAGTGGAAGAAATAGAGGGACTAATGAAGGAGAAGGATTGATAAAAATGAATAGGGAAGAATTTATAAAGGAATGGGATGAAGCAAAGGAATATATAGACAAAACAGGTGACTACATGAGAAAGAACTATGGATGCTTTGTCATTGAGACGGAAGAGGGGGATTATATCTATGCTACTGACTACATATCTAGACCAAATTGTGCTTGCGTATTACTGATATTAGATAAATACCTTGTTGCAGAAATGTCCTATAGTCGTATAAAGAGAGTTATTGCTGGAGGTAGAATTGATGTTATTAAATATAATAAAGGGAGTGATTAAAATGGGAACAAAAAAGAACGAAGGTAATACTACCCACAGACCAACTGATGAAGAGGTTGATTCTTATTTTAGGGAGTACTCAAAGAAAAATAATATAACTCAAGATTACATTATAGAAGCAGTAAATGGGGTAAGATATAAGACAAAAAATAAAAAAGGTGATTAAAATGGGGGAAATAGAACGTTTAAGAGAATATGTAGGCGGATGGGGCAAAGGTAGTATAGAAAAAGAT
>Ga0080006_1135335_pt1 | contig 12997 bp, 10 predicted proteins | sample RS3BMetagenome_FD_69209 | JGI IMG/M metagenome (GOLD analysis project Ga0080006, IMG submission 69209) | Ferric oxide microbial mat and aquatic microbial communities from Rainbow Spring, Yellowstone National Park, USA - RS3B (SPADES... ...
TAGGGCGAGCTCGAAGCTCAAAGATCGGATCGGCAGCCTTTCCCGGACCCGTACTCCACACGTTATGGAATACGATCAAAAAACTTCTTTCATAGTAGATAGGAGTTTTACTGCTTCCCCCAAACCCCTAACGTTTCTATAAAGATTAGTATAAATACTAAAATATTTATGATTTTCATAATCTGGTCCTGGTGAAATAAATATTGGTTTTTCCATCGTTATACTTAACAGTTAGCAAATAATCTGAAAAACTCAATAGATTTGTGCATTCTTCATTCACATCATCACAGTTAAATATTACTAAGTATTCTTTCTCTTCAGCGCCTAATGCCTGTAAAAATGATGACCAAAATTCTTCCTTGATCATATTTGAAATTTCGTCTATCCTGTCTAGAGAGATATCGTTACTCCTGTGTATAAAGAGTATTGGGTTACTCTTTTCACCGAGAACTTTTTTTATATCATTGGCGAGAATGTTTGCTATTTTAGAAACTTGATCTATATTTCTGATGTCCATTTTTCTTTTGGTATAAAGAGGATTTATAAAATATATTTTGGCATTAATATTAAAATCTTTAACCATTTTTTCTATTCTTTCTCTGTCCCTGAGTACAATGATAAGTTTATCCCGATCGTTGCAATAGTTCAGCATTTTTAATACAGACTCTGTTTTCCCTATCCCGGGCATACCTGAAACCGTCATTATTCCTTTAAAATTACAAATTTCTAATGATTTATCTAATAATATATTCTTACTTTCTAGTATCCCCCTTATTTCTTCTACTAATTGATTCTTTTCGGTCTCAAGATAAAATTTCTCTTTCTCCAGCTCCGATAATTCCTGCATAAAATTGTTTATCTGATCCTCAGAAAACGTTCCTCCTTTTGAAATTTCAATTATTTTATCTGATAATTCTTTCTTCCTCATCTGAAGTCTATATATATCATTATTGATAAATTTAAATCTATTTATAGCAGATAGCATTTTTATATCGTCATCAGGGCTCATTGCTATGGGATAATAAGTGCAATATTAAGTTTTTAGATTTTAGCTGGAATTAAATTTTTTCCATCCATATCTTCTGGTATTTTAGCGTTATACAACTTCAGAATTGTTGGGGCAAGATCGTAAATGCTGGCTGTGATTTGCTTTGGTACTATACCTGGACCTACTAACCCAAAAATACCCTTAATCCTGTGATGACCAACCTGTTTGGTTCTATATCCCCAGGATTCTTCAGGAATATCTGAAGCCCACATGTAACCAGATAATGGATAACGCTGGTGATATATTTCGTTTGTCAATGCAACAATGTCCGGGGCCTCTGATAAATGCTTCCCCCAGTAGACCTCATTCCCTTTGAAAATATTTTTGAATACTGGTTTGCCTGTCTTCGATCTTAAATTCAAAAGTTTAGCTCTCAGTTCATTTTCAAGATCTTCCTTTTCTTCATAATACAGTGGATTTATATAGAATAAGCCTTCATCCATTGCGATTATTCTGGAACCTTTCCAATCAATCCTGTCCTCTATTCCAGATTCCATAACGCTATCAAGTGCCTGTACTCTTCTAATTATTTTTTGCTGCATACTTTGTGGCAGGGATCTTGCCAGTTTATAGAGACCAAACTTTGAACCAATTTTTACTACTCCTTCCCTTGTTATTAAGCTATTTTTCTTTTCCTTTACTATCAGCAATCCTTCCTTTGAAAGAAATTCATTGGCATAAAATTCGTCTTCGATTGGACCATTGCCATGATCACTCATTAGGAATGTGTAACCATCCTTATTCATTTTCAGTACCTTCTGGATGCCCTCATCATTTGCTTTCAGGTTCCTGTACATGATGTGTTCATTATTCCACATAAAATGTGAAACGTGGTCATTCATAACAACTGAAATATGGATAAGATCGTGATCCCATAACATTTCTGCCATATCGAATCTTGATTTTATTTCCGCCTCTATTCCATCCATTGTAATTTCTGGATCTTCATTTTTTGTGAATAGATGAACTCCATCTTTGGGATACCATGCAGGTAATTTTTCCTGGAATTCCTTAGGATATATCCAGTCACCTTCCCCATGCGGTAATCCACTTATCAGGACTCCATTCACCTTTTTTGGTGGAAAAGTTGATGGCATATCAATTATTGCAACCTTAATACCCATATCGGATAGGATATCCCAGTAATCCTGTCCATCAAAACCCAATGAATTAATATTTTTTATTTTCATATTGACCCAGTCAATTTTTGACCAGAAATAAACGCCCATTTTTCCCGGATTTTTTCCCATTGAATAAGCTCTCCAACCTGGTTGAGTAATGTAAGGAATAGTTGAAATTAATGGGCCGTGTAATCCCTCATTCCAAAATTTTGAATAGCCCGGGAGCAAACCTTTATTAATATATGGCAACACGGGATCCCAAGTTGCTCCATCTATTCCAATTACCACTACCTTCATATTAGCAGAGTTATTACGCATATAAAAATATAAATGATTTTTATCTAAGCTACATCATTTCCTTATCAACGCATCTATCAGTGCAATGGGTTTCATAACATCCTCTATGTAATGAAATGGATGTTTTATTCTGCCACCTTTTTTTGTTCGTATTCTTTTAGTTAAGGATTTATTTTTGATGTACGTTTTTGCTGTGGCCCTCAGATAAGAGTATCTTTTTTTGATTAATTTTCTATACGAATTGATATCGGAATGGTCATGGTAGACCCATGCATCTTCAACAAATTTCCCCTTGTAACCCTTACTTAAAGCCCGTAAATTTACATCATAATCTTCACTTCCGCCGGAAATATTTAGGTCAAATCCCCCGATATCATCAAATATTTTTTTCTTCCATGCTGAATTACCCATAGGAAGAAATCCAATGTTGTTAGGAACCTGATACTTGTAGATAAAATCTTCCAGTTCATTCACATACTCTTCGGCCCCTGTCTTAGGTTCATAATGTTTTGTTGGCCCTCCTGTAAAATCAGCTTTTCCATCCAATATTGGAGCAGTTATTTTTTCTAACCATGTTTCAGGTGCTATTTCATCTGTATCTATGAATGCTATGATGTCCGAGTTAATTATATTTAATGCTTTCTGGCGTGTTTCAACAACATTTCCAGGAAGGATTTCTAGCCTCGCCCCATATTTTTCTGCAATTGATTTTATATCCCATTCTGTACCACCATCAGCTATCAGTATCTCATTAGGTTTCTTTATCTGGTTTCTTATAGATTCTAGAGTTTTTTCTATTCTTCTGTCATTAAATGAAGTTATCAGAACGGTGACATTCATATTTTCGAATGGTTATATGAAACTGTGTTAAAAATTTGTCCTGAGAAATTTTTCAGTAATCAGGAATTTTAGGAAAATTTTAATCATTTCAATATATAACTAAATGTGCTGACAGTCATATATCCTATTATAAAGACTCCAAGTGGGAACAGAAGGTATGCGGAAAGAATTTTAAAGGGGTTAAATGAGGCAGGTTATGCTCATAAAGAGGTTGGTGTTAAAAAAATTGAAATATCCATAGGAGGTAAACCATTTGGTGGCATCATTTCCCAGAGTTTAGCATTAAAACTTAAATCATTTAATGATCACCCTATACATTCACTCGTACCTGAACTTACCCCTAAGAATGGTGATATTGTTACTTTGCATGATATAATCCCCTTTATAGAAGCTGCAAAGTTTATAAAAAATAAATACGATAGTAAAAGTTATGAAATGATGTATAGTAATGCTTTAAACGCAAGGAAACTACTTTCATCAACAAATTATGGAAAGGAAGAAATAATAAGGGAACTTGATATTCCGGCCGAAAGAATAGAGGTGGTCTATGAAAGTATAGATCATTCAAAATTTTTCCCAGATATGGAAAATCCTTACCCACATGATGCGAAGATACATCTTATTACAGTAGGTGATTTCAATCCCAGAAAGAGGTTTGACATCCTTTTTGATATAGTTTCAAAAAATTCTGATTTAGAATTATATCATATAGGTCCTGTAAATTCTTGGAAAGAAAGAGCTTCGAAACTTATGAAATTTGTGTCCAATTATCCTAATATTAAACTTCTTGGGGCAGTCGATGATGAAATTTTAAGAAAATATATTTCCAATGCAGATGCTTTTGTATACATTTCGGATGCCGAAGGTTTTGGTCTCCCGCCCATAGAAGCTCTTGCTTGCGGAACAAATGTTGTTGTTAATGATCTACCAGTCTTCAAGGAAACAATTGGAGAGATTGCAAGCATTTCAGATACAGAACATTTTGAAGATGCAATATTAAGAACTGTTAAAAATAAAAAAGACAGGGAACAGCTTGTTAATTATTCCTTTAAATTTTCACTGGAGAAAGAGATAAATAGCCTTATAAAGCTGTATAATTCGTTCAGTTAAAATCGCATATTCTGCGTAATTTCATTTCGTGGTGCATCTTTAAATATAAAAAATGCATATTTTTTTAATGGCTATCACCATAAAGAATTATCTTGAAAATGTTTTTAGAGATTCACCTTCAAAGCTTAAGGTTGTAAACAAAATGATGCTATACGGGATTTCAGTAAAAAATGATAGACTATATTGCAATGATGTCGAAATTCCTTATAAATCACTTGGAGATGCGTGTGGTGTAGATCAGAGAGTTATAAAATCAACGGTGATAATGATATTGAATGATGAATTTTTATCAAAAATTTTTTCAAAGTTGGGAGCTACTGTAAATCTAAAAGACGTATCAAAAGATATTGGTTTTGGTGTTCTGGTTATCTCCGCCACTGATTCCAAGGAACCTGGAATTATAGCTTCGGTCAGCAGTGTAATTGCAGATTTTAACATAAATATCATTCAGGCAATAATAGAAGATCCAGAATTCATAGAAGAACCAAAATTATATATAATTACTGAGAAACCTCTACCTGGGGAAGCAATACCGAAAATAAAAAATTTAAAAAATATTAAAAGTATTACAATAATATAATTTATTCATACATTTTGCCATAAGATCCAAGATCTAATAGCCCATGTCCGGAAAAACTCATCAATACCCTTTTCTTCTTATTTTCTTTTTTTGCCTGATCTGCTATTTCCTTTATTATTGGTAAGGCATGCGATGTTTCTGGTGCTGGTATATATCCTTCTGTTCTTGAATACAGTTCTGCATACCTGAAAATTGTATCCTGATCGTAATCTCTTGCGGATACTATTCCCCTTTTCATCAATATACTGAGTGTAGGGGCGACCCCATGATATCTTAAACCCCCCGAATATATAGGAGGGGGAATAAAGTCAGATCCTATGGTGAACATTTTTAACATAGGCAATATTTTTCCAGTGTCTGGATAATCGTACTCGTAAATTCCTTTTGTCATCTTAGGAACCTCTGATGATCCTGCAGCTATGTAATTTATATTCCTGTGATCTTCGTAGAACGGGAAGGCAAGCCCTGAGTAATTGGATCCACCCCCCACAACCCCTATGATATAATCAGGCTCTATTCCCGCGATATCAAGTTGTTTCTTTGCCTCAAGGCCTGCGATCGTTTTGTAAAGAATATCCGCATTCACTACACTTCCAACATTATATCTCCCGTTATTTTCTAATGCATATTCGACAGCTTCACTGATTGCTATTCCAAGACTCCCATTTCTATTCTTTTCATCTTTCATTAGCTCTTTTCCTGTTGAAGTTAAATTACTGGGACTGTCGTAAACTTCACTTCCAAGCATTTTCATCATTGTAACTCTGTATGATTTTTGATGGTATGAAGAGCTGACCATGAAAATTTTCGCCTTAAGATTGTTGAGTGTGGATGCTAACGCAACCGCGATTCCCCATTGTCCTGCCCCTGTTTCCGTGGTAACAAAAGATACACCTTCCTGATTAGAATAATAAGCCTGAACTAGAGCACTGTTTATTTTATGAGACCCAGAATAGGTATAGCTCTCCATTTTCATGTATATTTCTATTGGTGCATTGAATATTTTTTCAAATCTCCTTGCCCTGATGATTGGAGTAGGTCTTCCGACTTGAAAATACAACTCTCTCAAATCATCTGGGATTTTAACTCTTCTTTCTTGAGTGAATTCATCCTGCAAAACCTTAGCTGGAATTACTTTTTTAAGTGTATCTATTGCTTTTCCAGACGGGTCTTTTGGCATTGGTAATTGCTCAGGGAGATCTGGAATTATGTTGTACCATTCACCCGGCATATCATCCTGTTTAAGATCGATTCTATTAGTCATGGTAATCTCTATATCATTCTTGTATTTAAATGTTCTACAATGTAATTATAATATCAATGGTCTTATTGCTCGTAATTCATTTTCAGATATTATATTCTAAGATTTTAGAATCTATTTCAGTGTAGAAAATAAAAATTGTTACTCTTATTTTCTCTTCAAGAATAAGAATATGCAGTATTATCAGTTATCTTATCAGGGCTGTTTCCTAACGAATTATTATTTCTGCATCCTGTCATTTTGGAATTTTTAATAAATATCCACTGTTCAATAGAAGAAAAACACGGGCCCGGTGGGATTCGAACCCACGACCACCTGGTTAAAAGCCAGATGCTCTACCTGTCTGAGCTACGGGCCCTCTGGCCACATAAAATAGTAAAATATAAAGATTGTTGAGGATTTCGAACCTCAACTTTATAAAAGATTATTTAAACTTCTACGTTTATTCCAAGTTTTTCTGTAAGTTCCTTATATCTATTCCTGATGGTTACTTCTGTAACTCCAGCTACCTCTGCTACCTCCCTCTGAGTTCTCCTTTCATTCAATGCAATACTCGCTATATAAATTGCAGCTGCCGCAACTCCCGTTGGGCCTCTACCGGATGTTAGATCCCTGTTTTCCGCCAGTTTGAGAATTTCCATGGCTTTCTTCTTTGCATCGTTAGATAACCTTAAACGGTTACAGAATCTATTAATATAATCTTCAGGTCTTGACGGGAATATTCCAAGTTGCAATATCCTTGACATCATCCTGTATGTTCTACCGATTTCTTTTTTCTTGATCCTTGTAACAGAGGCAATCTCTTCAAGTGTCCTGGGAACACCCATCATTCTACAGGCACCGTAAATAGAGCCAGCAACTACTCCTTCTATTGATCTCCCCCTTATCATATTTTCCTTCACAGCTTTTCTGTAAATGACAGCCGCAGTTTCCCTTACATCTTTGGGTAATGAAAGATTTGAAGCCATTCTCTCCAATTCCTGCAATGCCTGTGCAAGATTCCTCTCCGCCGCATTTGAGACTTTTATTCGCCTCTGCCATTTTCTTAGCCTGTAAAGTTGTGCTCTACTCTTTGTAGGTATACTCTTTCCATAAGAATCTTTATTCTTCCACGAAATTTCTGTGCTCAGACCTTTGTCGTGAATTGTATATGTCATTGGGGCACCAGTTCTTGCCCTAGCCTCGGATTGTTCGGAATCAAAAGCTCTCCAATCAGGTCCTTGATCTATAAAACTATCGTCTATCACCAGTCCGCAATCCTGGCAAACCAGCTCTCCTCTCTCGTAATCTCTCACCAGATGAGTTGATCCGCAGTCCGGACATTTTGTTATCTCTTCCAGTAAATCCTTTTTCCCCTTTTTCTTCTCTTCTTCTACCATTATCCCACCTCAAATAAATTTCCTCTGCCTTCGATCCCTTTCCGTCAATTGCAATATAGGGGGACTTAACTGGGCCAAATAATCTTGATATTTTTCCTATAATTTTTCCATTTCTATCATATATTTTAGTTGAAAATGATATCTCACTGTCAAGTTTGGCGATGATCTTTCCTTCTCTCTCCCCTATTATTATACCGATCTTCTTGAGGGTCTCAGGCATAGAATGTAGTTATTATGAAAAAGTATTTAAATATTTCGTAATTTCTAATCATTCTATTTAATTTTTTTCGGAAATTTTCTTATATTGTAACGAAGCCTCCACCAGAGCCTTATGAAGAACGGACGGTCTCTCGGGCCTGCTCCTGAATTCAGCGTGGAACTGTGAACCCATGAAAAATGGGTGCTTATCCAGTTCCAATATTTCCATTCTTATGCCTTCCTCATCTGTAGCAGTGAATTTTAAGCCTGAATCTTCAAAAGCTTTGATAAATTTCGGGTTTACCTCATATCTGTGTCTGTGTCGTTCGAAAATTTCCTCTTTTTGATATAGGTTAAAGGTTTTTGTTCCCTTTTTGATTATGACTTTCTTGTCTCCGAGTCTCATAGTACCACCCATTTCCTTAATACCCATCTGCTCAGGCAACAGATCAATTACAGGATATTTCGTATCAGGGTTAAATTCTGTGGAATTAGCACCTTCAAAATGAAGAACGTTTCTTGCAAATTCTACAACTTCAAGCTGGAATCCTAAGCATATCCCAAGAATAGGGATTTTATTTTCTCTTGCATATTGTATTGCTTTTATTTTTCCTTCTATTCCCCTTGCTCCGAAACCCCCCGGAATAAGTATGCCATTCACGCCTTTTAATTTCTCATAATTATCCATGTCTATTTCAGAATTTATCCACCTTATCTTTACTCCTATCCCCGTTTTACCTGTGACATGCATGAAAGCATGCTCATGTGAAATATAGGAATCCTTGAGGTCTACATATTTTCCCACAACTGCAATTTCGACGTTTTCTTTAGGATTTACAATATTGTTCACTATGGCCTTCCATGTATTGAGAGAGTTATTACGGTTTGGCAGTGAAACTTTCTCCAGTATATATGATGGTAATGGTGAATCGTTAAGGTATATTGGCATTGTAAAAATATCGGACACGTCTGGAACTCCTATAACTGCCTTCTCATCCACTTGAGTAAAGAGCGCTATTTTCTTCTTGACCTCCTCATCCAGTGATATTTCACTTCTTGCAATTATTGCGTCAGGTTGTATACCGATGCTCCTAAGTTCCCTCACACTATGCTGAGTTGGCTTAGTTTTTGGTTCTCCGAGGCTATGTAGCATGGGGACATACGTTACATGAATGAAGAATACTTTCCCATCTTCCTCAAGCCTCAATTGCCTTAAAGCTTCAAGGAATGGCATAGATTCAATATCTCCAACGACTCCTCCTACTTCCACAAGAACAATATCTGCGTTGCTGTTTTCCCCGACCCTCCTTATATGCCTCTTTATTTCATCTGTTATATGAGGTATAATCTGTACTGTGCTTCCAAGATAATCTCCCTTTCTTTCCCTCTCTATAACCTTTTTATAAATTTTGCCCGTAGTAATGTTGTTTTCACTTGCTAGGTCTCTATCAAGAAATCTTTCATAGTTGCCAAGATCAAGATCGACTTCTCCTCCATCTCCAAGAACAAATACTTCTCCATGTTGATATGGATTCATTGTACCTGCATCATAATTAAGATATGGGTCGATTTTAACAATAGTAACTTTATAATCCCTTTCCTTTAAGATATAACCCAGAGAAGATGTTATCGTTCCCTTTCCAATACCCGAAATTACCCCGCCTGTGATCACAATAAAGTGCATATCTCTTATTTTTTTCAGATATTAATCTTTATTCTTTTCTTTTTCTGTAATTTTAAATATATATTTATCAATAAATTCATAAAGAGCGTTAAAGTATTAATTTAATCTTATCATGAGAGAATAATGGAAGATGAGATTAGAGTAATAAGTTCTTCTTATTACCAGGATAATGGCACGCCCGTTCTGGAAATTTTCGGTAGAAATAAAAAAGGAGAGTCCTTTACTCTCTTGTACAAGAAATTCTTGCCTTATTTTTTCGTCCTGGATCCAACGGAATATGAAATAAATTCATTGAATGCTATTGGAGAGAAGGTTAGCATAGAAACGAAAGAATTATGGTATAAAGGGAAGAATGTAAAGGCTATAAAATTTACGTGTAAATCCCCCTGGAGGGTTCCTGAATTTAGGAAGTTGATAAGGGAACAAAATAGGATTCTTGCGGCTGATATCCCATTCCACTTCAGATTTTACTATGATTTTGATCTCGGTTCTTGTGTTAAATTTTCTGGAAATGAAGTTAAAACAACAAAATTTACTACGGATAAGGTTGTAGAGATTGATGCAATTTCAAAAACAAATGATTTTCTTCCTCCGTTGAAAATATTAAGTTTTGATATAGAAAACAGTATAAAAACTCAGCAGTTATATGTCATTGGATACACAGTAGAATTCGGGGATAAAGTTGAGAGGGGTGCATTTACCGGTACTCCTGCAGAAATTTTAAAGAAATTTATTGAAGAAATCAGGAGAATAGATCCTGATATTATAACTGGCTATAATATAGATGGGTATGATCTTCCGTTTCTTTTTAATCTGGCGGAAAAGGAGAATATTCAGTTAAAAATAGCAAGAGATGATTCCTCACCACAGAGAATACAGGGACAGTTCTGGAGGATTCACGGAAGGGTGGTCGCAGATGCCTGGTGGAATGTAAAGAGGGAGCTTCATCCGAAACAGGAAACCCTTGCATTCGTGTCACAGGAACTTCTTGGGGAAAGTAAAGGGGATGTTGATCGGCTTAATATAGATAAAGAGTGGGAAAGGGACAGGGATAATGTTATAGAATATTGTATAAAGGACGCCTACCTTGCATTGAAAATTCTAAAAAAACTGGATGTAGTGGAGAAATATGAAAATATGAGTACCGTCTCGATGCTACCCCTTGATGATGTATGGAACTCTGGCAATTCAACACTTATTGATTCAATCCTGATAAGAGAGGCAGATAGAAGGAATATAGCGGTTCCAATGAACAATTTTACTGTCCAAAACGAAGAAAAAATAGAAGGAGGATATGTCCATACAATAGAACCGGGACTTTATGATATGGTGGCCGTAATGGATTTTAAAAGTATGTATCCAAGTTTGATGATTAAGCACAACATTTGTTTCACCACTTTATCGCCAGATGGAGAAATAGTTGCACCTAATGGAATTCGTTTTCTCTCTCCTCAGAGGAGGAAAGGTCTGATACCTGAAATTCTTGAAAGATTAATGATCACAAGGGACAGTTATAAAGCAATGATGAAAAATGAAAATAATCCTGATAAAAAGAGGTACTTCAACTCAATGCAGGGGCAAGTAAAAATATTGATGAACTCCTTCTATGGAGTCTTCGCATCGAGTTTTTACAGATTTACCGATCAGAATATAGGGTCAAGCATCACAGCATTCGCAAGGGAAACAATTAAGAAAATTATAAATGACTTAGGAAACATGGGCATTCAGGTTGTTTATGGGGATACTGATTCCGTCTTTATTAAAACGGGAAAAAATAACGTTGAAGAAGCTCTAAAACTTGCAACAGATCTAAAGGATAAAATTTCCGGTGAATTAGGTATTCAATTGGAGGTTGAAAGGATTATAGACCCGCTATTTTCTCATGGTGCTAAAAAGAGGTACGCAGGTAGGGTAGTTTATCCTGAAAATGAGAATGGAAATATCATAGTTAGGGGATACGAGATCAGGAGAACTGATTCTTTTGATCTTCAATCTGAGGCTCTGATGGAAATATTTCAATTTATACTTAACAGGGATGTAAATGGAGCTCTTAAAAGGGCAAAAGAGATTATAAATGATGTAAAGAGCGGAAATGTTGATGTCGAAAAACTTGTTATTTCCAGAAGTGTCAAGGATTTTGATGTATATAAAGATCAAAATTCCCTAGCAAATGTTCAGGCTGCAAGGAAGTTGATCGAAAAAGGGCAGGAATTCGTCCCGGGTATGAAAGTATCTTGGATAGTTGTTGATAGTAAAAGAAGACCGCAGGAAGTTGAACCTTACCTTCCAAATCAGCAATTCAATAAGAAACCGGATTATGAATACTACGCGGATAGAGTCGCGCAAACTCTTTCAAGAATTACGGAGGTATTCAATGTGGATGAATCCTCTCTAAAAAATATTGATTTGAGAAAGAAAAGTACCCTTGAAGATTTCTTTTGATTTTTTTAATTTTATAAGAAAATGGAATTTTACAAAGAGAAAAGGTTTTAAACTAAGATATATAATATAATCTGTGCCCTCCTACGACAGTAAGTTAAGTGATATTTTAATAGACATTCTTAAAAAACCTAGGAAAATAAGGGGGGCCAAGGGATCATTTCTATCGGAAACTGAGTTTCTCAGCATGCACAGTTTTGATCCGGAAAAATATGATGAACTCGAGACCTATAGCATCAGGGAGCCATATTCCTACGCCAAAATTTTACTTGATAGAACAAGCTATGACAATATTTACTGGGTAATTGAGCCGATCTTGTCAGAAAACGCAAAAAATTTTCTCGAAATAATGAGGAATTCCCTGGGGCAGGTAATGAGCCTTACTGATGAAAGCATGAATCCCAGGGAGAGGGAGGAATACATAAGGGAAGGAATAGATACATTTACAGAGACAAGGAATTTCTGGATAGATTCAGTTACCAGGAAAAAGGTGGAATATTATCTTATAAGGGATTTCCTTGGGTATAGCATTATAGATCCATTGATGAAAGATAGAAATATAGAAGATATTTCATGCGACGGAATCAATATTCCCATATATATCTACCATAGAAGATATGAGAACATGAAAACTAATTTAAAATTTTCAAATTCAGACTCTTTGAACAGCTTCATAGTTTATCTGGGACAAAAGGGAAGGAAACAGGTCTCAGTTTCAGATCCCATTTTGGATGCATCAACGCCTGAAGGAAACAGAATCAATGCAACTTTCAGCGATGAAGTTACTGCTAAAGGAGGGACTTTTACCATAAGACTTTTCAGGGAAACACCTTTTACTCCAACAGATTTGGTTATTTCAAGGACGGCCAGCGCAGAGAGCATAGAAAAGGAAAATAAAAAAGAAACAGAAACCGGAGAGAAGAAACAAGAAAGCAAAGAAAGCGAGGAGTCGATAGAAGCTGTAAAAAAAGAAGCTGAAGAGCTTAGGGACAGGCTTCTGAGGCTTGCAGCTGAATTCGACAACTACAAGAAAAGAGCAA
>Ga0080006_1146934_pt1 | contig 12996 bp, 10 predicted proteins | sample RS3BMetagenome_FD_69209 | JGI IMG/M metagenome (GOLD analysis project Ga0080006, IMG submission 69209) | Ferric oxide microbial mat and aquatic microbial communities from Rainbow Spring, Yellowstone National Park, USA - RS3B (SPADES... ...
CGCTCTGGCCCATATCGCCTTCGACTTCTCAGGGAGGTTTGTGGGCATGGGTCGGGAGCATCCGCCGTGGCTGCGGCCTAATGAGCGCTTCGTTGTCTGCTGCGACTTGAGGGAGAAAGCCGCTTAAGCCGCGCCCCGCCGGCCAATGGTACCGGTGCTGTTGAAGTGAGTGCTGGTGAGGGAGCCAGGGGGGCAGCTATGCTTGCGATGGAGGAGGCGCTCAGGGCTGCTGACCCGCGCCGGTTCGTTGAGAGGGCGGTGAGGCTGAGGGAGGGCACACTTGTGGCAGGAGGGAGGAGTTTCAGGCTCGACAGGTACAGGAGGGTGCTTGTGATAGGCGCGGGGAAGGCCTCGTGCCTGATGGCTGAGGGGGTCTGGAGGATTCTGGGGGGGCGCGTGACGGAAGGGCTCGTGATAATACCCGAGTACCAGAGGGAGGTGCCCGAGCTCGGGAGGATAAGGTTCGAGAGGTCGACACACCCGCTCCCGACTTTGAAGGGCGTGAGGGCTGTGAGGAGGATGCTCGAGGTCGTGGGGAGGCCGGGTGAGGATGACATGGTCCTCTGCCTGATATCAGGGGGCGGCTCCTCTCTTATGCCCATGCCTGCAGAGGGAGTGAAGCTCAGGGACAAGGCTGCAACAACGGAGATGCTGATGAAGGCAGGGGCTGACATAAGGGAGCTGAACTGCGTGAGGAAGCACCTCTCAGCGATAAAGGGAGGGAGGCTTGCCGAGAGGCTGTTTCCAGCTACAGTCCTGACTCTCGTGGTATCGGACGTTGTGGGGGACGATATTGGATTCGTTGCATCCGGCCCGACTGTCCCCGATGCCACGACGTACAGGATGGCAAGGTCTGTCCTCGTGAGGCGCTCGCTCTGGGGGAGTGTGCCGGAGTCTGTGAGGAGGAGGATACAGGAGGGCGTGGAGGGGAGGGTTCCGGAGACGCCAAAGCCTGGGAGCGGCGTGTTCTCAAGGGTCCACAACGTTCTGATCGGCACCAACAGGGACGCTTGCATTGCTGCTGTGAGGAGGCTGAGGGTGGAGGGGTACAGGGCGAGGCTCCTCTCGACGCGGATTCAGGGCGAGGCGAGGGAGGTTGGGCGGAGGCTCGGTCTTCTGGCAAGGAGGGCGGTCGGGGCAAGGGTTGCTTTCGTCGCAGGCGGTGAGACGACTGTGAGGGTTGTGGGCGGGGGGAGGGGAGGGAGGAACCAGGAGCTTGCGCTGGCAGCTGCGATGAGGATGGAGGGCGCGAGGGGTGCGTGCGTCCTTGCTTTCAGCACGGACGGGATAGACGGGCCGACCGACGCCGCCGGTGCGTTTGCTGACTGGAGGACTGTGGAGAGGGCGAATGCGATTGGGATGGACCCAGCGAGGTACCTGGAGGAGAACGACTCGTACAGTTTCTTCAGGAGGCTTGGAGACCTTGTGATGACAGGACCGACTGGGACGAATGTGAACGATGTTCTGATTGTTGCGGTTGGGTGAAAGAGGATGCAGAATCAACTTTTGAAAATATTGAATGGGCGGCAGGGGAACACAGGAGCTGGTTAAAGCTCAGAACTACAGCAGTGTCTTGCGGGGAGGAATATTCCAGGCCAAAGAGCGGCACGAATAAGGGCGTCAGCTGCTTAGCTGGGGCCATGGGTTCAAATCCCACTGGGCCGGGTATCAATTAGGTTCCTATTGCTTATCTCAAAATCGTTTCGCAATTTTCATTTCTCCATAGGCCAAGCGCTCATAGGGTTTGGCGAACCAAGCGTGCTTTTCGGCCTATACCCCATGTAAACGTTGGGAGAAGTGTTTTAAACGGGGGCAACATCTTGACGAATTCGTCACACAAATCTATAAGAAATCGGCCATACCACATGAACCGTGATGCGACTCCTATTCAAGCTCGTGCCGATGGAATCCCACCCTTACATGAACGACTACCACTACAATCTTCAAGCTGCAATCTATTCGCTAATTCGCGATGGTGGGCTTCCTGAGGTGCATGAAAAGCGAGGCTACAAATTCTTCTGCTTCTCTAACATATTCCCGTTTGGAGACTTCAAGCGGGGAGTTGAAAAGGACCTACTAGTTTCGTCTCCCGACTATGCGATTTTGGAGTCGATTGAGCGTGCTGCCTCCGCGAAGGTAAGGTCTGGACGCCCGCTAGTCATGGGTGAACTCCAGTTTGTGATTGCAGATGTTTCCAAGCCCTTTCGGATTAGTTTCGAAGGCCCTGAGGTGACTGTTCGCTCTGCGACTCCAATCGTAATGCGAATCCCCAAAGCCAAGTTCGAAGAGTATGGGATAACGCCAAAGCTCGATTATGATTACGTTTACTGGAGGGAAAGTATATCATTCGAGGCGTTCATTAAGCAACTGCGAGACAACATCGCTAAGAAAGTGAAGGAGTATCTGCAAGGACAAAAGATAAACTCGACTAAACAAGTCCCATATTCAAACGAAGAGACTCTTCTACCCGCGGTCGTCTCATACAAATTCATCCGGTCAGTTGCAAAACCCATTACCTTGAAGGGGCGTAGACAAATTATTATCGGGTCTATCTGGGACATCACCCTCCTCGCAGAAAGCGCGGACCAGATGGGCACATTGGAGATCGCGCTTGATTCGGGGCTTGGGGAGAGAAACTCCCTAGGCTTTGGGTTTATGAATGTGGTTAAGATGGGTAGCCAACACTAGCAAGAAACTCGAGTAGAATAAGCCGAATGCCCTTTCCACAGTGTCATAATTGGTAAGTGTCTGGCAGAATATAATTGCACTATCATTCGCATAGCCTAATCCTATAAGACAGAATTCCTTAGCCGTTGAGGGGAGCCCATGGTCCTGACCGCGATTGCTTCATTGGGAGATATTGGTGAGAAAGGACTGAAGTCTTTAGTCGACAGATCTGGGGCGAGAGATTGCATCGAGATTATTTTTAACAAAGGCGACTGCTCATTCTCAGGGTGTGAAATATCCGCCAACAAAGGGGAAGAGAAATATCTGTACCATAGAGAAAAGTCAGGAAAGCCGGGCATGTTTCTTTCTTGGACCATATCGGTCACTGACGTGAAGAAATTTCAAGATCTGTCCAAAAAGTCATCGAGGTCAAAGGAGGATGAAAACCAACTGGTTGATTTCTGGAAGAGGAAATTCGAGTGGTTTAGTAGTCCTAGTGAGGGTGCTTGGTCAACCAAGAGCAAAATAATCAACGACGACAGACTGATGCAGATTATCGACGAAGATTCAAGATCGTTCCTTCATCGTCTATGCGAGAGTTACGCAAATTCTCTTGATCGCATCCGTATCGAAGTCGGGAGGCAGCTGGAGGAATACGTATTCAGCAAAGAAAAAGGTGCTCGTACTAACAAGTTACTCATTACAATAGCCTTTAGGGAAGGTTCTGGAAAGAAGTACCCCGGGGATATAGCATCTTTCGTGCAGCTGTTCACCAGAGCCATTTCTGGTGAGGTCGCCGGCACGGGAAATCTGACCTGTACGGTCTGCAATTCTCAGCTTGGCTACGCACTTCGCAACCCAGCCCCGCTAGAATTTATGACGCAAGACCAGCTCGTCTATGTCCCTGAAGGGAATCCACAAAATAAAGGAAAAGCCATGGCCTTGTGCCAAGAATGTAGTGACAGGTTGCGTGCAGGGCAGGCATTCATCAACTCTAATCTTTCGTTCAGGATTCTTCGGTCAAAGCTGTTTTTCTGGTTAGTGCCGGTGGTTCCTGAACTCGCTCCCGTAAGACAATACATTCTGCGTCTCGCTGGGAAGAAAAAACCTCTGTATCTCAGGGACTTGCGAAATATGTGCGACGGAATGGAAATGGTTAGCGGGCGTTCTCGTGGCTCGGAAGAGACATCCGAAGCTGAAGCTTGGCTGACGTTCACTTCAGTATTTTGCTACAAAGACTCCATGGGACAGACTAGGGTCTCGGGCATAGCTGAGGGAGTGTATCCGTCCCGACTTCGTGAACTTGTTGAGGCCTCGAGGACAGTGCAACGTCGGTATCCCTACTTTCTAGTAGACCCGAAGGTGAGTTTTAGTTTCCCTCTTCTTGCAGGGTTCTTCACCGGGAAGAAAGGAGAGACAACAATTACACAAGTAATGGAAAGCCTCTTCACCAAGGGCTCTATCGACTCGGGTCGGGTATTCTGGATTTTGGCAGAGAAGGTGAGGTCCGAAGGGCTGACTCGATTCAAAGGGAGCACTGACCCTCCGAGACTGAGGATGAAGAACTTCGTCACCAAAACCCTTAATGCTCTTATAGTCATGGAGTATCTCCATGAAACGGGCGTCATCAAAATTGGACAAGGCAGTGGAACACCTCTGATGGAAAATGTTCTAAGGGATCAATACGTAAATGAAATTCAAAAGTTCATTGCTTCCCATAGGTACCTAAGAGATAACGAAACAGCGAGGTCAATCTTTCTCACAGGCGTTGCGGTCGGAATACTTTTAGAAGTCCAAATGAAAGAGTTTGGTTCGTACCCATTCTGGAAACATCTCAATAGGCTGGAGCTGGACGTCACTCGAATAATGAGCTTCTACCCGCAAGTTAAGGCCAAATTGGTACAATACTCGAAAGGCAAAGCGAGGGCAGAAATTGCGGCCTTGCGTACAACGGTGGAGTTCATAGGAAAGAACTTGAATTTTGAAATAGAATCGACATCTGCCGACCAGAATTTAGTTGACCTTTTGTTCTCCATCGGGCTTTCCGAAGGATACCTTATATATCATACAGTGAGTGAAAGAAGGGAATGAGTGCAGCGAAAAGTGAAGCGACCCGTTCTGAATTCTTATTCTGCTATGATGCTCGGATGACAAATCCAAATGGAGACCCGGATGAGAACCGACCTAGGATCGACCCACTTACGAAGAGAAACATTGTAACTGAATTCAGGCTCAAAAGGACAGTCAGAGACTACCTCTGGAAGAAATTTAACAGCCCAAAAGGTAAGTTTTCTGAAGGCAAAAAAGTGTTCATCAGAGCTGAAGAAGATAAGGAAGGTAATCTCAAACGAATCGACGATCTTGGAGCACCTTACATAAAAGGTAATAAAGTCGATGCGGACCGTTTGCTGAAAGACCACATCGATATTCGGCTATTCGGCATATTGTTCTCGGTACCTAAAGTCAGCTTCAAGAGAATTGGACCTGTGCAATTCGCCATCGGCCAATCGCTAAACCCAGTAGAAGAGATACCGATTAGGATAACACGCGTAGTCCCGACAAAGGAGGACGCTCAAGCAGGAACTTTTGGCGAGAAATCCGTCCTTCGTTACTCGTTCATTGTGTTTCACGGGTTCTTGAATGACATTGCCGCGAAAGACACAAAACTTACGGAAGAAGATGTTTCGTTGATGACGGAAGCCATGTGGCATGGTACCACCAATCTCTCGACAAGTTCCAAGTATGGTCAGCAATCTCGTCTGCTCTTGAGGTTACGATATAAACAGCCTCTCGCCTATATCGGTGACCTCGACCGTAAGCTTCGGCTCTCTGCCGTTCCTCCACTGACGGACCTCGGCAAAGCAGAAGATTTGTCGCAAGTCACTCTCGACGTTACGAAGTTGAGTTCCGCAATTGACAGCAATGCCTCGATTCTTTCGGAAATCGATTTCTTCGAAAGTCCAGATCTTGTTTGCACGAATGACAGCCAAAAAGGTAAGTTTTCTGAAGTCTTCTCAAAGAAAGTTAGCTTGAAGCCATTGAGCTGATTCTCGGATTATGAAACGAGTAATAGCCTTTGATGTGTGGTCACACTTCGCCTACTTCCGAAGACATTACACCACGACGAGCGCTTCCACCCATCCTTTCATCCCTCGAAGCGCGGTGGAAGGGCTCGTGGGCGCAATTGTTGGATATCGGAGCGAAGAGTACCCAGATTTGCTTTGGGACGCCAGAATTGCCATTGAACTCAGGAAATCTGGCGACTTGGTTCAAAGAATCACAAAGGTTCCGTTTGGAATTTCCTATACACATTCGGATTTCTGGCAACAGGTTGGAAGATATCTGAGAAGTGGAGGTAACCTAAATCACGTAACGGCTCCAAGGAAGATTGAGATTCTCAAAGAGCCCAAGTATCGAATATATTTCAGCTCTGAGCACTCGGGCGTCTACTCACAACTTCTTCAGAACCTTCGAGAACACCATACTCACTACACTCCCTATCTCGGTTCAAGCAACATGTTGGCGAACTTCGAACTTGTGGGTGAATATGAAATCACGGCGGAGACTGAGAGTTCATCAAAAGCAGAGAGGATTGTCTCCATCATTCCTTTCTTCAAGAGGATCCCCCAAGTCAAAGTTGAGCAAAAGTCTCATTATGGTGTGGAGCAGAATCTTCCACTACATCTGAATAGTGAAAGGAAGGCTACGGGTTACTATTCGGCCATCTATAGCCCGGAACCTGGCCAGACAATTATAGCCAGAAATGCTTCATTCTCTACATTGAAGATGGGAAGCGAGGAGTTTAGCATTGCCTTTATACCAACAACTCCGAGCCCGGCCTGATCGGACTGGCAATCCGCAACTTCTAAGGGATCATCTTCTGAACGTTCAAAGAAAAGCGGATACGATTGTAAAAGAAGTCGCGATGAACTCAGGATTCCAGGGGACACAAGCGGGCCTTGACTACTCAACCCGATCTGCTCTCGTCAGGATTATTGCTGGCTCTCATGACATCGGAAAGGCTTCACAACCTTTCCAAGATTTTATCAACCAGCCGAACAAAGACACAGGGAAGAGAAAAGCGCACAGTCCTCTTTCAGCTTTATACGCTTTCTTTGCAGCGAGAAAGCTTCTGTCATCCCATTCCAGAGTGGACCTTCTCTCCACGCTGGCTGCCATTTGTGTCTTTGCCCATCATGGTAAGCTCAAGTCGCCGTCCGGAGTCAGTATCGGTCTCCATTCTATGAAGGATGTTCTTCCAGAGCAAATAGAGTCTATAGCAGGAGAACGCGTCGAGGAACTCGACGCAATCTGCGCTTCCCTCGGTCTTCCGCCGTTTTCTGAATTCAAAGGCATATGGAGAGATGTGTTGAGAGATTTTGAGCGTCTCCAAGGGGCGGCGGTTTACAATCAGCCGGACCTGAACTTATACTATACCACAAACGACCTATTCTCAACGCTGATCGATGCCGACCGTCTCGACGCGGCAGAACTCGAGGTTCCCCATAGAAGCTCTCTGCCCTTTGAAAGCATTGTGACTAACATGACCAGAATTCAGGAAGAGGGGAAGAGTAAGGCTAATGCAAACGTGCGAAGGCTTCGCGAAGCTATCTTCGGTCAAGTGAAAAGCAAGGCGGAAAGCGTCAAACTGGACCAACAGTTGTATTCGCTTACTGCGCCGACTGGCTCAGGGAAGACGCTTTCTGCGTTTTACTTCGCTCTGAGGCTCAGAGAAAGAAGACTGAAAAATCGCCCTGTTTCCAGAATTGTCTATGTGGCTCCTTTCCTCAGCATCATCGACCAAAACCTAGAAGTGTTCAAAAGGACGCTTGACGAATTGAAGAAAAGATCAGACATCATACTAGAGCATCACCATCTCTGCGAAATGAATTACCGAGATGAAGATATGGAATATTCAACAAATAAGAGCGTACTGCTGGTAGAAGGATGGAATTCAGAGATAGTAGTCACGACATTTGTACAATTCCTATACACTATACTTGGGCGCGGATCTAGAGAACTCCGCAAACTTCACAACCTTTCTGGCAGCATAGTGATATTAGACGAAGTGCAAGCGATTCCAGTCAAATATTGGAAACTCGTTCGCCTCGCAATAAGATATCTTTCGGTTTTCTACGGTATCACCTTCCTCCTAATGACCGCAACACAGCCTTTGATATTTGAGAAGGGCGAAATCGTCGAACTCATAGACAATTACAGGGGCTACTTTCAGGAGCAAAATTCTGCTCTTGATATTTCTTCTTTCAACCGCTCGGACAAGTCAAGGAAGATGACAATCTCTGATTTCGCGGATTATGTCGTCGGCATTCTAAATGTTGAGGCATCAAAACGCAATCTAATGATCGTATTGAATACGATTGATTCGGCGACATTCCTTTATGATAGGCTAAAGGAGGGGGGCACGAACCATGACCTTCATTATCTATCCGCAGAGGTTACTCCGAAGGAAAGACTTGAGCGACTTGAGCTAATCAAGAGACGGCTGGATGAAAACAGGCGAAAGCCAAACGACTCGAAACCGGTGCTTCTAGTAACGACGCAGCTTGTGGAGGCAGGGATTGACGTAGACTTCGATATGGTTATACGCGATTTGGCTCCTATAGATTCTATCATTCAATGCGCGGGCAGATGCAACAGGAATGGAACGAGGCCAAAAGAGAAGAGCGTGACCAAAGTAGTTGAACTAGTAGACGAAAGTGGAACGTCCCTTGCTAGGAAGATCTACGGGAATGTCTCAATACAAAAGACGACAGAAATATTGTCTAGGTGGGACCCGTTGGGAAGCTTCAGTGAACTATCCGACAAATATTACAATGCTATGGATGCCTCGCGAAGTCAAGTTGAAGAAGAGGAAATCCTCAATGAGATAGGTGCACTCAATTATGACAAGCTCGAAGACTTTCAGCTATTCGAAGAAAGGCCCGGTGGAAGCGTCTTCATAGAACTCGATGATAATGCGATGTCAATATTCAAAAGGTATAAGGAGATTTGGAGTCAGAATGCTAGGCGCGGGAAAGCAATGGAAGAATTTCTAAAAATCCGTTCTGATTTCTACCGATATGTAATCAATGTTCCAGAACAATATCTATCACACCTTGCCGAGCCGATCTTTGGCATCTATTATGTCGGTAGGGATAATCTGGGGAAAATGTACAACGTAAAGGGATTCGTAAGAAATTCGTCGGGCGTAATATAACCGCAAATCACACTTGTTCGGTTTCAGTTTTAATGCCATCTCTCAATTAAGACAGACTCCTTAAATCCGTACCCAATCATGCAAATGCGAATTGGATGCGAATGAATCCGAAAGTGAAGGGTTCAAAGAACTGATTGACGAAAGCCTCAAATTCACAGGCACTCAAATTAATTACTACTTCGTCTGCAAAAGGAAGCTCTGGCTATTTTCCCACAATATGGAGCTTGAACCGGAATCAGATCTCGTACACCTTGGAAAGCTCCTCCACGAACGAAGCTACAAGAGAAAGCTCAAGGAAGTTCAGGTTGACAGGATAAAGGTGGACTTCTTAGAACTCAAAGCAAGAAGTATCCAGAGTGGAACAGAGAGAAATGAATCGTCACCAATCATAATTCACGAAGCCAAGAGGTCTAGGTCGATGCACAATGCCCACGTATTCCAGCTTCTGTACTACATTTACTACCTCCAGAAGAACTACGGCGTTAACACAACAACCGGTATTCTGCACTACCCTCTGCTCAAAACCAATGTCCCGGTCGAACTCACAGCAGAGAATGCGAGCCAAGTGGAAAAAGTTCTAGACGAGATAAGGCAGACGATATCGTCGACTGAACCACCCCCTGCGGTGTGGATCAAACCATGCAAATCATGTGCGTACAGGGAAATGTGCTGGAGTTGAAAGTGGAGAACTTACTTTGAGGGACTATTATGTGACGAGAAGCGGGCGGATGAAGAGGAGTGAGAACACGATAGAACTCGAACTGACTGACGGAACAAAAAGGGATATACCGATAAACGACATCAAGTCAATACACCTCTTCGGAGAGATTGACCTAAACACCAGGGTTCTCGTTTTTCTCAACCAGCATGGCATACCGGTCCATGTGTACAACTGGTACGGTTACTATTCCGGAAGCTTCTACCCGCGAGAAAGGCTTCTTTCCGGTTTTCTGCTAGTGAAACAGGTGCAACACTATCTTGACGAGGAGAAGAGAATGACGATAGCAAAGGAGTTTGTCAGGACAGCGATACACAATATAGTGCAGAATCTCAATCACTACAGAGACAACGGTAAGGAGGTTGGGGAATACCTGAGGAAGATAAAGGAGGAAGAGGCAATACTCGAAGAGACAAAGACGATTCCAGATGTCATGGGGTCAGAGGGAAGGGCAAGGGAGATCTACTATTCCTCTTTCGGAACCATCCTCAGAGAAGGATTCGAGTTCGATAGGAGGACAAAGCAGCCGCCGCAGAACATGCTTAACTGTATGATTTCTTTCGGGAACTCCCTCATGTACGCGACAACGTTGTCCGAGATATACCACACCCAGCTGACACCAACAGTTTCATATCTCCACGAGCCAGGAGAGAGGAGGTACTCTCTCGCCCTAGACTTGGCAGAGGTGTTCAAGCCGGTAATAGTGGACAGAGTCATCTTCAATCTGATTAACAATAGAATAATCAAAGAGGAACACTTCCTGCAAGAGCTTAACTCCTGTTACCTGAATGAAGCAGGCAGAAGAGTCTTCATAGCGGAGTATGACAAAAAGCTCAGCACGACTTTAAAGCACACACGGCTCAAGAGGCATGTGTCGTACCAAAGACTGATCAGAATAGAAGCCTTCAAGCTCGTCAAGCATATCCTGGGTGAAGCCACGTACCGCGGCTTCAGGAGCCAGTGGTAGGCATGCAGGGATCTGCGCAGTCGCAAATCTGAGCGAAAGCATTTTCGGCACTGTTGCTGAAGTCTAGCGGACGAAAGCCGTTGCATGTGATCATAGCGTATGACATAGGGGTCGAACGGTTGCACAAAGTCTACCTAGTTATGAAACAGTATCTCAACTGGATTCAGAATTCCGCCTTTGAAGGCGACTTGTCAATGGGACAGTTGGAGGAGCTTAGGCTTAAGGTGACCAAGGTGATAGACGAGGAGAAGGACTCGATTGTGGTGTTTCTGGTTTCGAACCCAGAGTGGATAGAGCGCAAAGTCTGGGGCAAGGAGCGAGGACGCACAGAATCTGTTATTTGACTGCCTTGAATGTTTGTGTTCCGGCAGTGTTTATAAGTGGAGTGCATCATCAAGGGTTGACCCGATGTTTCCCTTGATTACAGCGGTGGGAAGGGTTGTTTCATGGGAGGGAAACGCCCCACAGTTTGGGGGTTTGAATCGAACTATAGTAGGATTGAAAGCTTGATTTTCCAAGTCACCTGGAAGACCGAGAAAGTGTTTGAATCGAACTATAGTAGGATTGAAAGAAATAATATTCTGCCTCTTCCAATCCCATTTTCCACGTTTGAATCGAACTATAGTAGGATTGAAAGAACGTGAGGTTGTTCGACGTGAATAGCAAGGCGAGTGTGTTTGAATCGAACTATAGTAGGATTGAAAGAGCTGCGGCAAGCCTTCGAGAAGGCAATCGAGGCACGTTTGAATCGAACTATAGTAGGATTGAAAGACAAGTGTTGTGGAGATGACAGTGACTGGAGGGACAGTTTGAATCGAACTATAGTAGGATTGAAAGTGATCCTGTTCAGGACGAAGTTGAAGAGAGGGCTGAGTTTGAATCGAACTATAGTAGGATTGAAAGAGACATGGGAAGGACTTAACGTCGAACGCCCCTTGTGTTTGAATCGAACTATAGTAGGATTGAAAGTGCAGCTCTTTCAGTGCGGCTTCTATCACTGTGTGAATGTTTGAATCGAACTATAGTAGGATTGAAAGTCAGAGTCGTCGCGCTCGTCGCACGGACCTTCGGCGTTTGAATCGAACTATAGTAGGATTGAAAGTGGAGAGCCTCCTGTCGAAAGCGTGCCGTATGTACCGTTTGAATCGAACTATAGTAGGATTGAAAGTGACGCTTGAATATCCTGTCAAGTCTGGTCAGTTTTCTGTTTGAATCGAACTATAGTAGGATTGAAAGGAGCTCCCTTCTTTCTTTCTCCTGCCTCAGGAGTTCGGTTTGAATCGAACTATAGTAGGATTGAAAGTTGGTTCTGGGCAGGTCTGCGCCGGACGGGGAAAGAGGTTTGAATCGAACTATAGTAGGATTGAAAGTACCGTACGAGGGCATCAGTCGATGAGGGCGAAGGAGTTTGAATCGAACTATAGTAGGATTGAAAGCCGCCTCTGTCATGGAAGGTATCGGAAGTTCAGGCAGGCCGAGCGAACGCCTCAGTGAGTTCCTCACAATCGCCCTCTCCCTTTCAAGCAGGAGCTTCTCAAGCTCCTTTATCTCCATCACGAGAGTATTCTCGCCTCCCGTTGTCCCTCTGAGCAGACTCGTCAAGCCGCCGCTCTGACGGAGTTCCCCCGCAAGCATATCGAGTATCTGTTGAATTAGGCCACCGCCTCCCGCTCCCTGCTGTTGAGGCTGCTGCTGTCCTCCTCCGCCAATCTTCTCGTCCACATACTGCTTCAGCAGCTCGCTCTGCTTCGTGAATGATGCGGTGAGCTGGGGCTGCAAGTCCTCAAACGCCTTGGCGAGCTGTGCCTGCGCCGTCTCCAGGGCGTCTATTCGGGGCGCGAGCTTCTCCCTGAACGCCGTCAAAAGGTCGGAAACAAGGCCCTTGAGCCCTTCGACCTCAGCCTTGACCGCCGCTAATTCATCCGCCTCTTTCTTCTTTCTTCTTTTTTCTTCCCTTATGGGCTTCCCCTTTCTTCTTTCTTCTTCTTCCGCATAGTAGGACCTGCGACGTTCATCTTTCGAAATATCACGATGGACCCCTTGCTCAGCCTCAAGCTGAGCACGAAGTCGCCTGCGCTCTTCCCGGCGGCGTTCCGCTTCTGCGTTTGCCTGGGCTTCTTCCTGTACAGCGCGTGCTTCTCGAGCGGCACGTCGGGCCCGCTTTTCCTCACGACGCCTCTCTTCCTCCTCTTGTTCTCGTCTTTCACGCTCACGAGCTTTGCGTTGACGAGCTTCGAGGTCCGCTTTCTCACGCTCTCTTCTTTCCTTCCGTTTGAGCTCACGCTCAGCGCGATCGGCTTCCTCGGCCTGATCACGCGCTTGGCGTTTAGCTCTTCTTTCAGCACGTCGAGCTTCCATATCAGCATCCGTTTCAGCCGGCGCGTCGGTGGTGAATTCATCCGGATCTATAGCTCGGGAACGCCTCTT
>Ga0080006_1117292_pt1 | contig 12989 bp, 12 predicted proteins | sample RS3BMetagenome_FD_69209 | JGI IMG/M metagenome (GOLD analysis project Ga0080006, IMG submission 69209) | Ferric oxide microbial mat and aquatic microbial communities from Rainbow Spring, Yellowstone National Park, USA - RS3B (SPADES... ...
CCATCACCTGCAGGACGGCTTGTGCTTCGACCCGTAGCCCTTGGGGCGAATCGATGAGTGCGTTCAACGACGGAATCCCCCACAGCACCGGAACACCCATCGACAACGTCACCCAGACCGCCGCCAACGCTTGCCACCGGCCCCGATGGGGGATGTGCCACATTCCCGACACGATTGAACCCAACCACAACCCCGAAAAGACGACGATTGCATTCACCAAGGCATGTGCCAGTGTAGCCCCCTGATGATCCATGAGGGTGTACTTTGCGACGACTCGATGATGAACGGCCAGTGCAAACAAGAGAGCCGAACCCGCGGCTTGAATCCCTGTCCTGTACCGACTCGTCACCCATACATTTGCCGATTGAGTGGCCAACTGCAACCTCCCCCAAGGATACACCGCGCACCCTCGGGGGTATTATCTTCCAGTCGATAAGTCGCTATACCACGCCATGCAGTCGTTATGATCGTGCGGGCAAGGTCATATCTCGGAGTGCATCCTTGAGCGACGTGTCTTGCACCCACGCGAGAAACTTTTCCCGTTGCGGGCGAGCTCGATTGACATCGACCCACTGATCGACACATGTGGGATCGAATTGTCGCCCCCTCTGGTCGACGAGATAGTCCATGGCCGCATCATGTGTCCATGCGTCCCGGTAGACTCGCGAGGAGGTGAGCGCGTCGTAGACATCGGCAACGGCCAATATTCTTGCCACCAACGGCGTCTGCAAACCTGACAGGCCGCTTGGATAGCCGTTGCCATCCCAGCGTTCGTGGTGGTAGCGTATCGCATCGAGTTCACTGTTCGCAAAACCTAGCTTGACGCACATCTCGTACCCGGTGACCGGGTGCTGTTGGACAACGCGATACTCCTCCGCCGTCAACTTTCCTTGCTTGTTGAGAATAGCGTCCGGAATCCCGATTTTACCCACATCATGAACCAGACCCGCTCGAAAAATCGTCTTCAGGGTCGCCATGTCGACGTCCATCTGCAGGGCAAGTTGCCACGCGTAATAGGCGACGCGCAGATTATGCCCCGACGTATAGGTGTCGCGTGATTCGATCGCCAGGATTAAGCTCAGGACACTGGCCGGGATGCCAAAGTCGATTCCCGATTCCGTGTAGCGTACCGATCGTTTCGCCTCGTACATGCGTCGGTCAGCCATCACAAACAGTTCCGTCACAGTGCGACCATCGTCCGGACAGACAGCTTGGCCTACACTCACGAACAGATTTCCCAAGTGCGCTGGCTGTTCAGACCGGCGCACGGCCATCCCTTTCTCCACTGCCCCGACCAGATCCACCCTCTGCGCGTCTCGCACAAAGACCACGAACTCGTCGCCGCCGACGCGAAAAATGCGCGCCCCACGCGGCAACACGGCCTGCAGCGTGTCCGCAATCTGTCTCAGGACCTCATCGCCAACGAGGTGTCCGTGCTTGTCGTTGATATCTTTGAAGTCATTGACATCGATGACGCCGATCTGCCCCTCGGAAATCCCGGTTCGCACGGATTCACAAAAGAGTTCCCACGACGCACGATTTTCGACGTTGGTGAGACCATCTTTCCACGTCGACTGCTTGATCTGCTCCATGCGGCTGTAGTGACCCACCGACTTGAAGATGCCTACTTGCAAGATCGTAATGGCCAAAATCCCGAGTTCCATAGTTTGATGATCCAACAGCGATGCCACGACGATCAAAAAGTAGGCGTTCAGGTACCCCCAGTGCAACTCCTTGAATGTCAAGCGGACCTGCTCACCCAAGGAGCGTTGCTCGCGGTTGGCCACGATCAGCGCCGAGATCAGTCTGTTGACGAGCAGGTGAACGAAAAGGGCCGGAAGCAAGGCTAGCGTCATGGCTAAGGGACCGGAGGGGAGAAGACTAAGGAGCGCATCGTAGGTCTGCGCACCGATATAAAGCCCAATCCCCACATGCGCAATCGTCTCAAAGTATTTCCACCACGGTGCACGGGCCTTCGCTGTCAAAACGATTAAGCCCGCGATGGGCACCACGACCACATAGGCGGGTTTGAGGAGAAAGATGCTCATCATCATCAAAGGCACACCAGGTCGCCAAGACGCGCCGCTGGGTAGCCGGACGGACCACGGCAACAGAATCAGCCCGATACACCCTAACTCCACAAAGACCGACAAGTGCAGACTGTGATCGTGTTTTACTATGAGCGTGACGCCGTGGACAGCCAATGCTGTGCCCACGAGACTCATCGCGAGCAGCAAGCCAAACATGGACATTCGTCGTTGTGTCATATTCACTGACCTTTTAGAAACAGTATGAACTTCTGCCTATGAACTCGGACTTATAACCGACTCTTATAGATAAGGATTGGATCGACACGCTTACACCCAGTATACAGCAATACAGCCTACCAGGAAACTATCGACGCAATCAGCCAGGCCACCCGCAAAGGGTGGACGCGCCCCGTCACACATTGGCCACGCCTGTTGGGCGAATTTAAAGCTACATTCAATGATGGAGGCCTAGTCTAAGCAAGTGATGAGGGATCGTTCACTTCTTCATCCGCAATCCACAAGGGAAATGGAGAGGTCACGATGAACTTTAGCCATAAACGCTGGATCGGCGCCGCCGCTGTGCTCATAACGGTCGCCATGGGTTCGACAGCCGCCTTTGCGGCAACAACGGGGGGATGGCACCACCACGGCATGCGCGGAGCCCATGGGGGCATGATGGGAGGCTCCCTGACGAGCCTTGCCAAGGACCTCAATCTCAGTCCGGCCGTCCTCCAGTCTGACCTGAAGGCAGGTCAAACGATCGCTGCCATCGCCAAAGCGCAAAACGTCCCGACTGCGACGCTGATCGAAGATCTCGAAGGAAGCGCGACGACCCGGTTGACAGCCCTCGTCACGGCCGGCAAAATCACGAGCGCACAAGAGCAGACGATGCAACAACGGGCAGACACGATGATCACCAACTTCGTCAATGGCACGATGCCGAAGTGGACCGGCAAGGGAATGGGAGACCAAGGCATGAAACCCGGCTCCGGTCATGGCATGTGGGGTATGAAACCGCATGGTGGGCCCGGCATGTGGGGTATGGGACAGGGTGCGAGGGGCCAAGAGATGACGACCCTCGCCAAGGTCCTCAACCTCCCTCCAGCCACCCTACGCGCGGACCTGATGGCTGGACAGTCGTTGTCCACGATCGCCAAGTCGCAAAACGTGCCCACCACGACGATCATCGGCGACCTCGAGGCGTCCGTGACGACCCGGTTGACGGCCCTCGCCACCGCTGGCAAAATCACAGCGACCCAGGAGCAGACGATGCAACAACGGGCAGACACGATGATCACCCACTTCGTCAATGGCACCTGGCCCAAGTGGTCAGCAACGGGCAAGACCGGTAACCCCGGCGCAGGCAACGCCAATCAACCAGCCTGATCAGCGGTGACACAGAAGCGCGCGGAGGCATCCCGGCCACCGCGCGCTTCTCCACGCACCGTCCATTTATGCCAGCAACGTCACAAAAAGCGCACTGAAAAGGAGACCACGGCCCCTCCCTCAGGCGCATTCGACACCTTCATCATTCCTCCATGCCGCTCTGCCAACTCCCGCACGATGTAAAGCCCGAGCCCTGCATGATCCCCACTTCGCGCAGGATCGGCGCGGTAAAAAGGTTGTACCACCCGCTCGATATCGGACTCTGGAAAACCCGGCCCAGAGTCATGCAGACGGACCTCCATGCCCCCGTCTGCGATCTGGATGACCCAGTCGATACGCCCCCGATCGGGCGTATGCTGAAGAGCATTGGACGCCAGGTTATCCAGGATCTGCGCCACGCGATCCACATCGAGCCGTACCAGCGACGGGTCTGCGCGCACATCCGTTACCTGCATGGACATCGCCGCTCGGTCAGCGACAAGCACCTCGTACTCGGCGAGTTTGCCGCGCACAAACTCCTCCACATCGACCATCGACAAATCCAGCGCAAAATTTGGACTCCCAACATCCGTCACCGTCTTGAAGTCGCGAAGCAGCCGTGCAATGCGCAGTGCATTGCGCTGGATCGCGAGCGCGTACCGCCGCACCGCGTCCGGAAGGCCTTGCATCTCGACCAACAGATCGGCGTGGCCCTGAATGATCGTCACAGGCGTCCGCACGTCGTGCGATACGGCCGCGAGCATTTCCCGACGCTCGTCTTCGAGTGCCCACTGTCGCATCAAGGATGACTTCAAGTCCGCTCTCATCTCCTCGAAGGCGGACAACAATTGGCCAATCTCGTTGGGTTCGTGATAATCGATGACGAAATCGAGTTCCCGCATCTGGATCTTGCGCGCCGCCTGCACGAGCATCTCGATCGGTCGGTTGATCTGATGGCTCAAGCGACGGGCGAACAGCCACGTGTAGAGGGCAATGTAGACAAACGGCGTGCACAGCAGTAGCAAAACCAACCCCCCTGCCACCCAGGGAGGGTCGTTGGCTAGCGTACTCATGCGCGCGCGCCAGCGTATGTAAACGGCCCCGGCCAAGTGACCATCGCGACTGAGCACTGGTACGAGGCGCGCCGAGACGACTCGAGGGAATCCGGCACCGCCCGCGATCACCCGTTCATTGAGGTGCGCAAACAGGTCGGCCCGCGAAGTGTACAATCGTCCTTTGACGGTACCGTACAAAGGACGTCCCGTGTCCGTCATCACCTGAAACGCGGCTAGGCTAGGCGGCAATTGACGGGCCAGCTCCCGTCCCATCGTCGGCGTCAGGATCCCAGCCCCGACCCTTCCAACATAGACCTGCGCCCCTTCGGCGTAGAGCTCACCGTTTGGCCCTTGGGTAGCGAGTCGTGAGACGACAAAAAACGTCAGCATGGTACTGACGAAACTGAACAGGCCAATGAAGACGACCCCAAGCATGACTCGACCCTTGATCGAGAGCGTTATCCTTCGCGAGCGGCGTCCCATCGGTATCCCACTCCCCATATCGTAGCGATATATCGACTGTCCGGATCAAGGATCGCCAGCTTGCTGCGGATTTTCTTGATGTGCTCTATGACCGTGCTAGGCTCCCCCATCGCGTCAAGCCCCCACACCCGGTCGTAGATCTGTTCTTTTGAGAATACCTGACCTGGGTGCAGCGCCAACAGCGCCAAGATGTCAAATTCGCGCGGTGTCAGCGGCACGTTCTCCCCGCGAACTTCTACCACGTGCCGAGGCACTGAGAGCCACAACGAGCCAAAACGCAGCACGCCAAGCGCCGGTGCCGGACGCGCGCGCAGTTCGCGGCGCAGGTGTGCATGCACCCGCGCCCGCAACTCCGCAATGCCAAACGGCTTGACCAGGTAGTCATCGCCCCCCAGAGCAAGCCCCTGCACGCGATCCGTCTCGGCATCCCGCGCACTCAAAAAGACAATCGGGCATAAAACGGTCTTGCGAATGGTCCGACACACCTCAAAGCCACTGACCCCTGGCATCATGACGTCGAGCAAAATCAGGTCCGGAGCCAGACGTGCCTTGGCCTCCGCTTCGAGTCCTGACCGCGCCAGATCCACGTCGTACCCCTCGACCTCCAGAGCATCGCGAATCATCTCGAGGATCTCCGGCTCATCGTCCACAACCAGTATTCGCAACCCCATGAACACCCCTCCGACCGCTTACGTCAAAGCCACATCGCGTTTGCGGAAAATATACCACGAGAGTCCGTTCATCACGATGAAATAGAGGGCGAGCACCACGACAGAGAAAGTCAGGGTCATCCCGCTGATCGCAGGCCCGTTGAAAAAGTACTGTGCCAGATTGGTGTTGGCAAACAAGATGTACTTGTCCCACGTGTAGGTGCTGAGCACGCGAACGATCGTGTTGCCGATAAACAGCGAGACGATCGATAACGCGATCGCGATGGAACTGCTGCGAAAGATCGTGCTGATCATAAAGGCAATGGTCACCGTCATCAAGAGCGAGATACTGTTGAACCCGTAGTTTGCGAACAGGTACGCGATCATGTCCATTTGCGCAACGTGCCCCGTGGCGCTCATATAGATATACGGCGCCGACGCACCAGCGAACCCAAACAGCCCACCCCCAACGAGGAGCGAGACGCCCAGTGTGACGGCCATTAACACGACGGAAAACAGCAACACCGCCAGATACTTGGACAGGAGAATGCGACTGCGAGTCTGCGCGCGAGTGAGCAGCAGTTTGATCGTACCTCCGGTGAATTCGCCGGCCACGATGTCGCCAGCGATGATCGCCACAAAGACCGTAAGAAGAACCCCCACCGCCTCCTGCTCCACCTGGTTGCTAAAGCTCCAGCCCGTGGGCTGCTGCGGCGGGACGTTGTGGCTGATCGCATAGTCGTTCGTCTGAATCTGCACCTGCAACTGTGCTTTACCATGTCCAAACAACGCCAGGTGCCGCCCTCCACCCGCCGCTTCTTGCGTCAGTTGCTGATTTTGCGAGATCAGCGCCTGCTTCCAGTTGGCCGGTGTGGGCTGTTCATGCCCCTTCATCAAAACCCCTGTCAGGAGGACAATGGCCGCCATCAACACGATGAGAATCCACGTGCGGGGGCGTCGATACAACTTCATGTTCTCATTGGCGAAGAGGCTAAGCAATGGTCTCATCTCCTGTCATCTCGAGAAAGCTCTCCTCGAGTGTCTTGCGCTGACTTTTGACTTCAAACAACCTCACGCCTTCGCCCGTCAAGGCCGCGACCGCCTCGGGAACCTGCTCGCGCAACAGCGGCAGCGTGACCCGATGATCCCCCGACGTCACGACCTGCGCCGCAAAGTGTTGGCGAAGCACCCGCTCGGCCACGGCGGCATCATCCACTTCAAATGAGGTGGACAGCGCACCGTCGCCGGACAGTCCCATATCGCCCATGCGCTCCACCTGAATCAATTTGCCTTGTTGAATGACGGCGACGCGATCACACATCAGTTCCATCTCCGATAACAGGTGACTAGACACAATGACCGCCATTCCCTGCTCGCGCGCCAGCTTGCGCAGGTGATCGCGCAGCTCACGGATGCCAGCAGGATCCAGGCCATTGGTCGGCTCATCCAGAATCAGGATCGACGGCTCGTGCAAGAGCGCCTGGGCCAGCCCCAGCCGTTGGCGCATCCCGAGCGAGTAGGTCTTGACCTTGTCGTGAATTCGATTTTGCAGACCCACCAGGGCCACCACTTCATCGATGCGCCGGGGGTCAAGCCCTGGCGTCATTCGCGCCATGTGACGCAGGTTCTGATAGCCCGTCAGGTACTTGTACAGTTCAGGGTTTTCGACGATGCATCCGACATGCTGCATGGCCTTTGAGAAATCCTTCGCAACGTCGACACCGTGAACAAGGACCTGCCCCTCACTGATCGAGATCAGGCCCACCATCATCCGGATGCTCGTCGTCTTGCCCGCTCCGTTTGGGCCTAAAAAACCAAACACCTCACCTTTGGGTATGTCAAATGTGAGGTGGTCGACCAACGTCTTGTTGCCTACACGCTTCGTAAGTCCGCGCAGTTGCATAGCCGGCTGCTCTTGCATAGATGGGGATCCTCCTGTCCTATCGCTTCTTGGACAGGCTACCACGCAAAGATAAAGAAACTATAAGGGGGGAGCATGAAACCATTCAACCCGGCCCCCAAGGCACAGAGCGAAAGGTAAGGGCATCGACCCACGGCGGCTACCAGGGCGGCTGCCGTTGCGATCAGCAGCCACCAAATAACCCCTACTTTTAACACTAAATAAGGCCTGCCGTCCCGAAGTACTCGCTGCACTCCTTGCCGCTTTCCTTATTTTAGATATATTGCGTTCTCCGACATGTTTTACACCTGAGAGGCTGTCAAACTCTCGGCGCGTCGCGAGCTTGGCACTCTTTTGGATGCGTGAGACGCCGATTAGCGTCATCCGTCGGTGTAAACTTACACCCTGCGTAATCGGGCCCCGCGCGCTGTCGTCGCTGTCTTCAAACGGTCACTCAAGATTCGTTCCAAGCATGTTTGAGACGCCTTTGAGACGCCTCTCAGACGCCTTATAGACGGTCTGTGGTATACTCCACCAAGAGGTGAGCGCTATCATCTCTACATACTACTGGATTTTATGGGACGTTTTGATCGGACTGGCCTTTCTCGTCGGCTTTAAGGTCGTCGGTGGCTAGCACTACAATGAACAATATTCAGCTTGACATTTGATTTTTCAAGTAGTATAGTGGGGCGAGTGAAGGAAGGAACAAGCGAGGGAAGTTACATATGGACTACAGGTTTGATATGACTCCACGAGCGGGGACACTTGGTGATTACGCAGATTCAGTGCGGTTGATCAAGGTTGACGAGACCAAACTGGAGGCTTTTTGGAACGCCTTGATGGTAAAGTACCATTACATAGGTTACGAAGGGCAGTTCGGATGCCGCATCAAGTACCTGATCGCCATCGGGAATCAACCAATCGGCGCCATCGGTTTCTGTTCGGCGGTCTATAAGTTGGGTCCGCGTGATCAGTATATTGGGTGGGATGAAGCGACGCGCCTGTTGATGTTGCCGCACGTGATCAACAGCAACCGTTTTTTGATACTGCCATGGATCCAGATCAAAAACCTGGCCTCCTTCGTCCTTTCCGCCAGCTTGAAGCAAGTACGCACGGACTGGCAGAAGCAGTACAAGGTGGAGCCGTATATGGTAGAGACCTTTGTGGACAGGCAACTGTACCGCGGAACGAGCTACAAAGCTGCAAACTGGACGTATCTGGGCATCACGCAAGGGTATGGTCGGCAGGGCGACACGTTTGTGTACCATGGTCGGCCGAAGGACATCTACGTCAGGATCATGAATCGGCGGTTTGCGCACCAGTTTCGCCCCGACCTTGGACGACTTCGCCAAAGCGATGCACAGGAGATACTGACCATGATCAACGGTGTTCCTATGTGGTACCCATCCGTATTGGATACGATGGGCATAGATCATATCAACATGGAGACGATTCCAAAGTTGCTTGCGGAACATCTTGCGACATTTACACCGTACCTGGGTCGCAGTGAGCAAAAGAAGCACTTCACCACGCTGATTCAAGGCCGTTTGAGCGATCTGGACAGGAAGTCCAACGAGCCTGTCGCCATCGCGTTTTCCGGTGTAGGCAGTGTGAGAAATGTGGCTAATTTTATGAGCAGAGATCTCTGGGACGAAAACGGCATGTTGGATGCTTACCAGAAAGAGACGGGGGCGCTTCTGTTCCATCCCGAAGGCATGATCACCGGCGATGGTTGTGATTTTCCCAAAAAGGGCAAGCACTCTGTTGGCGTACAGCGGCAATACTGCGGTCGTCTCGGCAAGACGGACAGCTGCCAGGCGTCTGTCATGGTCGGATATGCTGGGCCGAACGGATACGGCTTGTTGGATTACGAACTTTATATGCCCAAGCGATGGCTGGATACGGATTACGCTGATCTGCGCAAGGAGTGCAACGTACCTGAGCAGCTTCCATTCAAAACGAAAAATGAGCTCCTGTTGGAGAGTATCCAGAAGATCGCTCAGTCAGAGAATTTCGACGGCAAATATGTTGGTGTAGACAGTTCCTTTGGCAGCGATAAGGCGTTTCTAGACGCTTTACCGGACAACCTGATCTATTTCGCTGACGTCCATTGCAACTGCGAAGTGTTCAAGAGTAAACCTGATATGAACGTTCCGGACTACTCTGGGAGAGGGAAGCGACCAAGCAAAGCGGTGCCCTCCTTCGCGCCGGTTTCGGTGAAAGAGATGGCACAAGAGGATTCGATCCCTTGGCATGATGTTGTGTTGGGAATCGGTGCGAAAGGGCCTATCATCACCAAAGACAAATGCATACCCGTCGTTGAAGTCAGAGACGGCGGGCCGGGCAAAGAGATCTGGCTTTACATACGCAAATTGGAAGACGGCTCTTTCAAATACGCGCTGTGCAATGAAGCGATGGATGCGACCATGGCGCAGATCCGCAAACCGGCTCTGATGCGGTGGGCTATCGAGCAGTGTTTTAACGAGTGCAAGCAGTATCTCGGAATGGATCATTACGAAGTTCGCACGTGGCAGGGCTGGCACCGCCACATGTTGCTCACCCTTATTTCTCATCTTTTCGTGGCCAAAATGCGCAAGCAGTTGAGTGTTTCGCCACGCACTCCGGGAGCTGCACCGTATGTGGATAGCCCCGTTTCACTGGACGAATACCTCGATGCGTTTGAGAAGCTTGAGAAGGGTGAACCGATAGAGAATCCTCACATCATGGCCATGCCGGACAAGCCACAGCAGATCATGACGATTGGCCTGGTGCTTGATTTGGTTACCTGCTTCATGACTAAACTTGGGGAGATTATGAGGGCGCTTGATTTCAAATTAAAGAACATGGCTGATTCGTTCAATTCGCACGCATCTTCGAGAATCCGCAAGGTGCTAGAGGAGAGAGCCCGCTCCAATGTAAGCACGGGGTAGAACAATGGACACGTGGATAAAATATATTTATGTTTCCTTGTAGTGTTAAACGGTCTGCGGATCGGCAGACTTGGCGGAAAGGCTTATCGGTAGAGGGACTGGGGCACGCGTGCAGGAACTTTGGCCCTTAACATTTCCACGGTTGACGAGAGGAGGATAACTGTTTGGGTTGGTGCCAGATTGGGAGGACAGCCGACTCCGTTGCGCCCTTGGTGTATGATGATACGGAGAACCAGCACGGCAGTACTTGCGCTTTCGGGCAGAATACTTGAAGAAGGCAGACATGTTGTGGACATATAACTAGTTCCACAGTATCGAGCGAACTCAAACTTGTTTGACACAGGGGGATGAATTCATGGGACATTTTGCTGAAGTACAGGATGTTTTGGACAATTACAGTTTATCGGTTTATGGAAAAGATGTAGAAAAATTTTTATCCCCATACGCATCTGAAATCCACATTTATGATTGTTGGGAAAAATGGGAATGCGTTGGTGTTGACCAATGGGCGGAGAGTGTCCACGGGTGGTTTACTGGCTTAAGCGAGGAAGGTGTAGTACTCAAAATCGATTTTGATGACGTGGTAGTGGAAGAGAATTCAAATCTTGCTTTCGTGCATTGTGCTGTTACATTCGCAGCCTACAATGTAGCTGGAGAAAAACTTCGCCAGATAACCAATAGATTCACATTTGGACTAAGAAAAGAAAACGGATCTTGGTCAATCATACATCAACACTCATCATTGCCACTCAGCATGGAATCAGGAAAAGGTATATTTAACTTAAAATAAATCCTCTCTAGTCCGGGATGGGTGACAGCCATTGCATGGCGAAGTGTTCCAGTTCGAGGTGCGTACGCATGAGCAAAGTAGGGTTCCTCTTGGAGGAATCAGTGCTCTTCATTCCGTCGCTCACGTTATTGTGACCTGAGAACCGAAGCGCAGTGTGCTGAGTCATATTGTACTTGTAACCTAAATTCCCGCTCAAATTATACCTACACGGGATCCTTCACGGCAAAGGCCTTGTAGATGGTCTTCTGTTCCTTGGTTAAGGGGAACAAGATACGCTGATCGTGAATATGCTGTACCCGGAGTTTTGACAAGATGAGAAGCAGTTTCTTCATGGTCACACTCTTGTATAACGCCTTGTCCAGCATCACTTTGTGCAAATGCGACAGGAGGATCAGAGCGATAAAACCGATGAACACCTTGTTTTGCATGCTGTCGTCCCTGTGAACACGCAGACGTTCCAAGTCCAGATTGGTTTTCAAACGAAGGAACCCCTTCTCCACCACATCCTTCTGACGATATATGGAGAGCGCCTCCTTGGCATCGGCCACGTCATTGCTCACAATGACCAGCCACCCGACCGTCTCCAACTCCTTGGCTACGACCTCTTCCCGAATGCTCACCGTATAGCCCGAAGCCGTCATGGTGGAATTTCGAATAATCAGGTACTGCTGCGATGACTCGTCCTTCAATGCGGATCCCGGATCGATCTCCGCTCGCTCTTTCAATACCGTCACATGCGCGTACAATTCTTCCCGAAGTTTCAACGCTTTCAAGGCATGATAATACACGTGGGTATAGAGGCGGTGGTTTCCATCCCACGCCCGCTCCTTGGTCACCGCACGCATCGAATGTTCTCCCATGACAAGTGTACGCTGTAGGTGATCGATGTCTTTCCGATCGCTGGCCACCGTCTTCTTAGCGAATTGAGAGGTGAAGGGAACGGCGACCACAAATCGGATCGGGTGGACGTGATGTCGAGCGCGAGATACTCCTGTTCGCTGCGCAACTTGCACCATGCCTGGTAAAAGGCTTCCCGACCTTCGGAGGTCACGGTTTGAAGTAGATCACTGATTCGCTGGGATGAGAGCGAGCCGACGTCTTCTTGGCATGATGTTTTGCTCATCCACTCTTCGCAGTACAAAAAGGGATCACCGGACAGAACAAGATAACAGGCCAGCGTAAAAATCTCTTGGTGGACGGTGGGCAGAGCGCGCTGAAGCGCATCGAGGATGCCAACTTGCTGCGCAATACTCTCGAGCAAATACATGGCTCCATACTCCAACACGGACGATTGGAGGATATCCTCGCGCGTAAAGGCGGTCGCAGCCACTTCCTGCGTGATCGCCCCGGCGGCCATCATGCGCGCCGCGTACTCTGGTTTGTAAATGGGTTGGCCGCTCGTCGGATCAATCTTCCCGATCGGCACGCGTCTGTTGCGGGGCTCCCATCCGCGTTGCGATAGGAGACGGATTCCCTATCATGCCTATAATTCCATGTAAAGTGCGCCAGTTTGCTGGAAATATGGTAGCTCTCGTTGAAACGATCGAAGCGGCTCAACTGATGTGTAGCGAAAACACGATTCAGCGACTTCGTCTACTGCACACAACACACCTGCGTCAGTAACGAGAATTTGTACTTTCAGCGAGCCGTTGAATTTGCCTGTACACTGATCGCAAAGGGTTAGGGGGGAGACTGATGTCATTTGAAAACTTACAGCACAGACGATTGATTGGCCAGGTTTTATCACGGGTCTGTCAAGTATTTTGTGTAAACTCAATTTCATGAG
>Ga0080006_1151231_pt1 | contig 12989 bp, 14 predicted proteins | sample RS3BMetagenome_FD_69209 | JGI IMG/M metagenome (GOLD analysis project Ga0080006, IMG submission 69209) | Ferric oxide microbial mat and aquatic microbial communities from Rainbow Spring, Yellowstone National Park, USA - RS3B (SPADES... ...
AAAAAGAGTAATAAATATCAAAACAAATTATTTAATATTTTAACCTCCATATGCGTTTCTCCTCGTGGCGATGTATAAAGCCATTGCTAGGCAGGCCCCAATCAAGACGGCAACAGCGAGTTGAGTCATGACTCCCTCCTCAACCCCAATCATGACTTGCTGCGGGGCTAGGGATTGATTCCCCCCCACGCCTGGACTAATCCAGAGGAGGGGAGTCTTATTCATCATGATTGCGGTGATGGGGTTGGGGGTGGGTGGATTCAGGGAGAGGGTTGGATTAGTTAAGTTAGTGGTGAGGGTGCCCACAGCGAAGGAGTGGGGGTAATCCCTTAACTGGACTGGGGAAGCAACGGTGCAATTAATGTAGAGGTAGCCACAGGCGAAGCCATTAGTTAGAGCCACGCCACTCAGCGGCGGGGCATGAATCCCCATGAGTGGGAAAGTCGCGGGGCTGGGAAGCGGCACGAATTGTATGGGGGTAATGACGCTGATTAGGGCCGCGGCGAGGAGAATAGCGGCGGCGGCGAGGAGCCACGCCCTATCCACCCTAACCGCGAGGCCGGCGGCCGCCACCGCAAATGGGGCGAGGTAATAAGTGAAGGGGGCCGAGTAAATGGGGCTAACCACTAAGAGGGGGGCAATAACCAGCATCACGGGGATCCACGCATCCCTGTTCAGGAAGGCGGGGAGGACTGGGGCCGTGGCCAGCACGCTGAGGAGGACTAGGAGGGTGAGGAGACTTAAGTGGAGTGGGGCGTAGATGGGGTTCCCAATTATTGTGCTGAAGACTTGGCCGGGGACGTGTGCGTAGCCCCGAGCCGCAGACAAGAAGAACGCGTCAAAAATGAAGAAGAGGGCGGAGGAGAATAGGACTAGGAATTCCCTGGTGTATTCCCCACCGTTCAGTATCTTATTAAGGATGCTGCCCACGCTTATCGCGGCAGCGATGTATGCACCCACGTACTCTATCCCCATGAATCCGAGGAGCATTATTGGGAGGCCCCACGCATCATTCCTCCGAATGAGGAGCGCGGCGCCAATGGGGGCGAGGGCTGTCCATAAATAATTCTCGGGCGATGGGGCGAGGAGGATGGGGGGCAGGATGAAGAGGAGGATGGGGAGGTTGGGATCCAGCCTCGAGGCCGCTAGCCCCACCACCAGGTAATAAATTCCCCACCACAGCATGAAGGCGGGGAATGGGGGGAGCAAGGAGAGGGGGGCAGTGATTAATTGCGTGAATGCTGCGTGCTCAACAAGGAGGGGAATGCCGGGAATAATTGTGCCCCCCAATAAGTCCCCATGCATAATGGAGGCGCCGGCCTGATACATCGTCGCCCAATCAAGGAGGCCCCCATTAGGGGAGTACTCCAACGCCTTGAAAATCATCGCTATCACGGCGAACTCAAACAAGCGGCGAAGCCTCACGCTCCTCACCTGAAGATTGGCTCCTCAATTATTATCTTAATTACTATTATTATGAGGAGCGCGGCGCCGGCGCCTATCAGCGTCGTGGCTAAGGAGGAATATAACGCATTGCTCTGCGTAAGAATGGTGCATGTTTGAATTGTCTCGCTTGCCTGCGTCGTGGTCACGCAACTATTGCCCGCCACGTAGTACGCATTCGCCGCAACTAATCCACCAATTAAGATCGTTAAAACGGCTAGTAGGGAGGCCGGCACCTCTTCCCGCTTCCTGCTTAGGAAGTAGAGGGAGGCAAGTAGGGAGGCGAATCCAAGCACGACGAGGGCAATCGCATCCATGAAATCAGGACTGATGCAAGAAATAAAAAACTATCTTTTTAATGGTGATGAGGGGGAGGGATTTACATTATTGGGGAGGCCCTGGCCTTTACCTGCTCGAGGAAGGCCTTTATGCACCTCTTCCTCTCCCCCCTCGGGGCATTGGCCTCGCAGTATTTGACGGCCTCCCTGAAGACCTGCTTCCATTGCTCCCGGGTGAACCCGGTTTTCCTGTGCTTTGTTCTGTAGCTCGCCATGAATCATAACCGCACACCGTATTTATAAAGGTTCCGGTTAATCAGCGAAGGGGCTGCGGAGCTGCCTTGGATCAAGCCCCACGGCATTCATGTACGTGAACGTCATCTTTAGGGAGGAGTGCCCCATTATGCGGCGCAGCACCTCGGGATTCATGCCCCTCCAGAGCGAGTATAAAGCGAAGCCGTGCCTCAACTCATGCGGGTGAACATTGGCCTCCCTCTTCACGAGCCTCCAGGCATGGGTGGGGCTAATGTTGAATAACTTATCGTAAACCCCATTCCAAACAATGTAATTATTCAGGAGCGGGGGGAACCACTCCGGGAGCGGAACCACTCGAGGCGGGTGACCCCTAACCTTCTCAGTTATTATGGTGACTAGGGGCGGGTTCCCATTTAACTCGAAATCCATGACCCGGAGGCCGGGGGAAGTGGGGGAACCAATCACCTCCCCAAGCCTAGCCCCAGTCACCCCAAGCGTCAACACCAACATACAGGGAAGCACTGCCTGCTTACTACACCTCCTCCTACTCTCATTAATGATATTAACAAATGAATTAAGAGTGATCACTCCCCCTCACCTCCTCGAGGATTGCCCGCGCCGGGTCATTGGGATCCATGTACTTGCTCAGCACCGCCACGAGTTGATTAGCCTCCTCCCCATGACCCTCCTCCCTCAACAACTTAACAATGATGGCTAGGTACATGCTCCACACTGGATTCCTCGCCGTGAGGATGGCGTGCTCCAACCCACTGAAGCCCCCGCTCCTCAACACTTCATGCCTCCCCACGAGAATCATTCCATAAAAACCAAGCGCGGCGCCAATGAGAATAAGGGGGAGGAGGAAGAAGGCGAGGTGGGAGCCGCGCACCGCAGCAATCGCGCTAAATATTAATGTAAGTAATTGAACAACCCAACCCCCATACTTTGAGTAACCATATTGATACTCAAGGATGAGGCGGCGAACATTCATAGCCTCCTCACCGTGCTAATCAGGAGGGCGAGGACAAATAGGATTATGAGCACAATGATGAGTACCCCGAAGACTTTGCCTAAGATAACCATTAAGTGGAGATTCGCCGGGGAAACCGCTACCCCAATCGCCGTGAGGAGGAGCAGAGTAATAACTAATAAGATAATAAGAATAATTGGCCTACTCATTCTTCTCGCCCCCCTCCCCCTTCTCCTTCTCCTTGCCCTTCTTCTCCTCATTAATTATGGGGATATTACCGTAGGCCCTAGCCTCCCCCAACCTGTTTTGCGGAATCATTGCACCAACGGCGGCCACCCCCATTAATATCCTCGCGATCTCGCTCGGCAACGCGGGGGAGTACTTTTGGAAGAGGCCGGCCTTCTCGATCCCCCTCACGCAGGCCTCCTCATCCCCCTCAAAGCACGGCCTAGTCAATTCATTAATGATCTCGCTCGCCCTCCTCAAAGCGGAATTAACCAGCGTGGCATATAGGATGGGCATCGCCTCCGATTCACCCCCATAGGGAAGCGGAATATAGGGGACGGGGTTACTCCCCATAGCTTGACTGATCACGTAATAAATGAGGTTCATTGCCTCGCTCGCGCCGTGGGACTCAACATCAACCTCCTGGGCATGCGGCATTATTTCCTCAGCAGCGGCCTTAGCCATGCTTGGATCCACGGCCAACCTATTGAATGAGAGCATGAGCATTAACGAGGGGGGAAATATAAAAAACCTATCCCTCATCCCCCTCATCAATTCCATAAGGAAGAATTGGGGGCGAAACCTCCCATTATAACCCAAAACAGAAGAACAACAACAATGAAAGAATTAAACCATGCCATGAGAGAAAAATTACACGAGAACCCCCTAAAAAAGAAAAGGATTGAATTAGTTGGATTTAAAAATTTATTTTCACCACACATCAATCGCGAACACATCAATGTCTTTATCATCAATGCTTGAATCCCTTGATTGTGGATTCAGCATAAAGACGAATAAAACACTAGTCCCATCATACGTATAAGTCTCTTTATTCACGTTCACCCCCAATGACTTAGCTATGGAATCATTGGAGATGAATGACTCCACCACCACTGAATTTAACCTTAATACCTCCAATAATCGCTCCTTCACCTCACTCAAGGAGCCACAATAATAAACATCCAATTGTTGCTCCCCGCTCTTTTTAATGTATGAGGATAATATCGTCGAGAATGGCAATGAATCAAGCAAGACAACCTCCTCATCCTCAATATCTCCCAGAAAATCCTCACACTCCTCCTTATAAACGGGCTGCTCCTCTTCCTGTGATTCCTCTTCCTCCACGTCACTCTTTTCATCCCTACTCATAATCCTCACGCTCCTCAATCAAGGAATTACGAGTTATCTTCGGCCTTCACAACCTTGAAAACTAAGATGTATGTGTCGTCACTCATCTTGCTGAGCCGCATGGGTATAAGAAAGTCGCCGGGCCCAGCAACCTCCTTCAGATACCTGTAACTACCCCATCCCACCTCGTTCAGCTTTATTACCTTTCGTTCCAAGTTTATTTCTTTTGTTTCGGGTTCGGGTGTATTTGCCTGCATAATTATGGAAAAACTCACTAATTTATAAATATTACTATTATGAAAATCAATTAATTAGAAGCTGCTGAAAAATTGTAGAGCTGCTGAGTTAAGCGATGGAGCTAAATTCACCCACTTCCTGAATCAATTATGAGCTGCATGCATATGCCGAGGGTGCGAATACAGAATATTAGGGAGGCGTTAATGGATAAGGCTGCACCCGCGGCCCAATGCCTCCCAGTCCTGGCGCCCATCCTATCCAGGCACTATAATTTAAGCACGGAAGTGAAGGCGAACACCATCATGTACGCGTACCTCCACCTCAACTGCGTCTCAACATTCGGCAAACACCCCCCAATCAGCAAAGAATTACTATATAATATTATAAGTAATGAGGACGCGGTTAATTGCCTAGGCGGCGGGAGAAGCATTGAGGAGAACTGCACCCATAAAATAATGAAGATCTTCGCCTCTGCCGGGATACAGGCCAATCACGACGATGTTTTACGGAGGTTTAATGAGGCTGGGGAATTATCGCCGTCCCGGCCACTCCGGGCAGCCTTCATCCTAACACTCATGAAGCGGGAGAAGTATGGAGAATTAAAACTGAAGGATATTTGCAGGGAATTCAACGTGGCGCCGACAAGCGTTAGGAACGTGCTGAAGAGGATGCCTCCTACATGAATAGGGCCACCCAAGGATTATTGGGGAGGGGCCGGTAACCCAGCAGTCGCGGCAATGCCCCCGGCACGTACCTGCCCCCCTCATCATCAATGATCCTCGCATCAATCCCGGGGAAGGGGCTAAAGGGGAACCAGGCTAAGCCCAATTCCTCCGCGACTCCCCGAGGCCAATCACCCACGGGGCCGGGACTCATTAAGCGAAGGAGGAGGCCCCACTTCCCGCCCGCGGAGAGGAGGAGACCACCAACCCTCTCTCTCACTCTCCTTACCTGCTTCTCCTCCCCCCATAACCTAATTATTGGAATAAAGACGGGGCGAGACCTCTCCTCCTTATCAAAAAGATAAATGGCGTCACTGACTAGGCACTTTTTCCACGAGGCGGCCCGGCCCCCATCCATACAGGCAGGGGAGAAACCATGTGCCTCATCAATTGGAGAAACCATCATATGTACTATTTTTGCATACTCCATAAAACCCTCCATAAATTCATAACGAGTTGGAGTTTTTAAATTTTTCCGAAAAAATGAAAATGTAACACCTCATGCCAGACTGCGCTGGTTCGAGGTATTTTCCCCTTTTCCCCTCCTGAGTCATAAAAAGATGCCACTAACAGCAAATCACGGCATGGACAAAAGCAAAACAGTGAGTGGACAAAGTGCAAAATTTAGGTAAGGTGAGTGTGATAAATGTAAACTCTTCCTCCACATTTTAGTAAAATGACTCTCCTCACTATATAGAAGCAACATTCCCTATATATAAAAGTGTGATTCAGTTTATTATTAAAAACAACGACTTCTCCCTTATATAAGACCTATATAGATGAAGAAAAAAGAAAGAAAAATGGGTTAGAGCATTAATTTCTCTCTAGCTTTTCCAGCCTTCCTCTCCTTTTCACGCTCCCTACGCTTCGCCTCCTGATTCAAGCCCCACCACCAAGGCGGCTCCGGCTTTGATTGATTCGGATTCTCCAAGAGGAACGGCGGCGGTAGGTACATTTCCTCCCTACTTCCCGTTGGTTGGTATTGTATCGTTGTCGTGCTCGTCGTCGTCGGCAACTGTATTGATGATTGCACCGATGTCGTCGTCGTGCTCTCTTCCTCCTCATTATTCCTTGTCTCAGTGATGATGGGGTAACGCGGCACACTCCAAGTCCATTCCCTTGTTGAGGGGGCTTGCATGGATCCCAACGACGTCCTCCACGTCATGCGGAGTGTCTCGAGGTCTCTTAACCTAGTCATAATATCCTTATCAATATTATTAATGGAGTATCGCTTAATGATATCATTTATTTCATTCATATTGGGCTCAAGCTGCGTTATGGTATCAATTGAGGATTGCGTGGTGGGGGCTGGGGTGGGTGCATTACTCATTTTCTGAGCGGGAATGGTTTGAGCAGTGGTTGGTGCATTATTCATGGTTGGGCGGGGCACTGATAAGGCCGCCTCAGCCTCCTCAGCAGCCTCGCTTGCCTGTATGGGGGCACGCGCAAGCAGTGGAACCCCGCCCTCCTCCCCCCTCATCAATAATTCCTCCATTGATCCCTCAACGGTGTTGAGTCCCCCAATCGCATTGGATCCCCCACCCATTGCGGGTCTCCCGCCCTCACTGGGCGCCCCCTCAATAGGCGTGGTTGGTGCATTCCCCCCCTCCCCAATTCCCCAATCACCATACTCGCCTGTGAGGACTGTGGCTCCCCTGATTGGGATTCCGCCGGGCCACGCTTCTCCACCCCTTATAATTATTGGGCTACCCATTACTGAGTAACCAAGCGCTCGCCCGCCCAATAGATCGGAGATAATGCCGTAATCCAGGATGCTGCCTCCGGAGCGGGGGATTAGGAGCGGGCCATACCCGCTTAACCCAATGGATGAGATGAGGGTGTCCGGTAGATTCGTTAGGGTGGCCACGCTTGGGAGCCCCCTCATTTCCCTCATCATTTCATTAATCGTGTTGCTCAGCGAGGCGTAACTCATTGTCACTGGCCTCCCCAGATAGATCCCAGCCTCACTCACGGCGGCCCTCGGGAGTCCTCCCTGTATTGCTTGCTGCAGGAAGTCCTGGGGGAGTAGGAACGTGGCTCTAGGCGGCGCCTCCCTCCCCATTACTCTATAAATCATTCCCTCAATGGGGCTGGGGCCCAGCGTTACTTCCCCACCGGTTTCCTCCAGTATCCTCGCCGCTGCTGCAGCAAGTAATCCCTTATTCCAGTCCTCCAGGGTCTCCGGCAGGAGTGGGCGGAGGCTCTTGGGGAGGACGTACTCGCTGGCGGCTGCGAGGAGCCTAGCGAGTGGGCTTAACTCCATGTCCGTTAATGCATCCCTCACCGCTGCGCTCCTCGCCGCGGCGTATGCCTTCCCCAACTCCCTCCAGTAACTCATTATTAAGTTGCCTAATTCTTGGCTCGTGGTGTAGGGCTGAGTCGTTAATCTAAAGTTGAAGGGGGAGGCCTCCAACACGTCGCTGATGCCGATGAATCTATTCGTGATGCCGGGGGCAGCGCTTCCCCCAATGCTGAGGCCCAGTGGGATTACTCCCCTATTCGTTATTGCCCCCACGACGCCGCGCGGCGAGTAGTAGAAGAAGCCCTGGGGCACAATGGGAACCCTCATTCTCCCCTCAGTAATGGGTTGAGCAAAGTAAATCCCCTCGCCAGGCACCGCCTCCTCCACTTGCACTCCCTGAATGAGTGGAGCACCGCTCCGAAAGAGGCTGGGGGGCAGCACGATTCTCCTCCCCAACCCTTCCAGCATGGAGCCAAGCCTCAGCCTGAGGCTATCCCATAATGGGGCATTGATTGCGAGGCCCCTACTCATTAATTCCCCCGGCGGCGTGTTAAAGTACATCTCTAACCCACGATACAGGTCGCGGTAGTAGGCGTCGCTGAATTCACCATATAGCGCCGTTAGGGTGGGTAAGTCCATGGGGATATTGATGCGGCCCAGGGCGGGGGTGATTGGCTTAACGGGTACTAGGAATAAGTTATTCGCGCCCCTATATGCGCCGCTCGTGAGGAGGGCCTGCGCCTCTTCCTCCCCCGCCGCAGCCTCAACCCTATACCCCATCCTGTTAAGGAGGTCAGTCACTGCGCCGCTCATTAACCTCGCGCCGAGGCCCCCAACGCCGAGACCAATGTTGCGGCTAAGCGTGGAGAAAATGGGACTCACGGCCCGAGAAACGCCGCCGGCAGCCGCTGCCCCGCCCTCAAATACATACGTCATTGGATCAATGTACCTAATATTGCTTATTGCCTCAAGCGTTGGCGCTATGTCCGCTAGCCTCCCCACTTTTGAGAGTGATTCGAGGCCGGAGCCCGCTATGCCTGCAATAATGATGGCGGGATTAATGAGGCCGGCGGGATTAATGATTACCTCATTTCCTTGAGTCGGCATTCCAAGGAGGCTCGCCGCGGTTAGTCCCCACCTGTTTGTCGGGATCCGGGCCAACGTGGGTTGAGCCGCGAGGAAGGCCGCATTCGTGTTCCCAGTTTCCTGCGTTAAGTACCCCCTCCAGTAGGGGGGCAACACGTATTGCGCCGCTATTTGAGTAATGGGGGCTATATAATTATAGATGTCCCACCACGCCCCCGCTAATCCCCGTAGGAATGGGTTACTTGAGTATAGGGACTGCATCCCCGGCGCGAGGCGGCTCCCAGACGCAATGAGTCCAGCCACATATTGATCTTGAGGCGTTATTGTGATTGGGATCCTTGATGGGAACATGGAGGCGCCAGTTGAGGGCGGAGGCGTGTTGGCTAATTGTTGAAATGCGGCTATGTTTGGCCCCAGTAAAGCATTAAGTTCATTACCTAATATGTTGCCCGGGTTAAACAAATCCGCATTGGGTGATGGATTCGTTGTATTAGTAATTGTTTTTGTTGTTACCTTAGTAATTATTGGTATCGTTGTTGGCAGCGTGATTGTGGGGAGATTGGGGATTGATTGGGATTGACCCGTTAATTGTGCGATTGCGGTGGCGTATTGCTGCATCGCGGAGTTGATCTCGCCTGCTAATGAGTTCTCCTGATTGATCCACTGCCCTAGGGGCGAGTTCGGGTTCAAGTATAATTGGGCGGGAGCATATGGATTGGTGATGTAGGGGTGAGTTTTGGGTATGGGGCTAATTCCCGACCATGCATTGATTAGGGCTGGGTTAACCGAGTAGGCGCTGAGCAGCACCGATGGGGGAATTTTTAATGATAAGTTAAGCCCAGTCCCAACCAATCCAACTGGGGTTAAACTATAGTTGAGACTTTGGTTTAAGGAGACGCCGGGCGGCGTTGTGAGGTACTTGCCGAGGAGTCCACCAACATACTCATATGAATATGAGGCTGTTCCCCCCGGTTGGCCCCCAAATAATGGGGAGTGGTTTGGGGCGCCGAATAATTCCTCATACGCCGTCCCCGCCTTAACGATGTCCTGTAAGGTGCTTGTAATTGCCTGTAATTGATTGGGGGATAATGGAGTGAGTTGGCTTGGGATCGCCATTCCAGCGCTTAATGCTTGATTAATTGTTTTCTGGACTTCCTGACTCAACTTGGTGAGATTGGGGATTTCGCTTAACGCGCCCTTGGCCGTCTTAATTGCTTGATTAATGACTGGATTATTATTGCTGCCCCCGCCCTTTAGAACATCAATCGCGGATAGGTCGGCGGAGCCATACTCTATGGTTGGCCATGGTGGTCGCTTGGGGATTGAGCTCATCGCCGAGGTCGTTTTATTTACTACATTATTCAGCACTGGTTGGTATTGGGATAATTCCTTATTCAATTTTTGAGCTATCTGGGCTTGAACCGTTTCCTCATATAAATTATTCAATTGCGGAACAAATAAGAGCGGTAGAGCATAGGGGGAGGAGCCGCCAGTAAGCGTTAATGCGCCGGCGTACGCATTCGTTAAGCCCCCAATCAATTGCTGCATCATGCCTGGATTATTGCCGTAATGAGAGGCAATGTAACTAGTCACTTCCTCGGCGCCGGGCAGATTCAACTCAGTTAAGTAGGCTTGATAATAATTCATTAACCACTTCCTCAATTCATTCTCATTAATCATCAATTGATTATTGATGAATCCCGCGAATGGGAAAGCATTAGCGGCAAGCACTGGATGCTGCTTAAGGAATTGATCCACCTCCTTCATCACTTGATCAATGTTAATATTAGCCGTGTAGAGCTTGGCATTCGTGTTGAGGTATTGATTACTAAGCGGTGTCACAGTCACATGAATCAACCTATCCAGGAACCCCGTCAAAGACGATGGGGAAGACGATGCTCCTGCCGAGGATGTTGGGGTGGGGGTGGGGGGTAGTTTAGGCAGTGATGCTTGCACCTTGCTAAGGTGCTCCTCAAGGAGGCGCTGCTCAACCTTATTCGCTAGGTTCCTGGCCTCACCTAGGTTTACGCCCTGCTTAACAAAATAATTAACTATATTACTATAATTAAGCGGAACCCCCTGCCTCTGTAAGTCCTGTAAAAAGAGGCGTAGGCCTAATTCGCCGCCATTATTCACTAATTGCGCAACTTGAGGCAAACCCGGAATGATCTCATGCGGATTAAGGGGTGGGGCACTAGGCGAGGGCAAGCGGCTCTTTATGGGGGCGAGCGCTATGCCATGTTGAATTGCGGTGTTTTTCTCCTCCACCTCTTTTCTTAACTCGCTTAAGGCATTGCTCGGCAAAATACTCCTTCTAGGAGTAATTATTATGCCTTGATTATGAGGCAAGCCGCCCCTTGGCAAGTATGCGATGGCGATTGGTGTCCCTCCCTCAATTGGGCCACGCTCAATTGGGAGTGGTTTCCCAAGCCTCTCCCTGCTAATATTCTCTAAGGCATTAATGAAGCTAGTTGGGGCTTGGATACCAGTAATCGGTGCACGCACCGGCTCCCTAACCCTCATAACTTGGATTGGCAGTGTGGCCGAAGCCACTGTTGAAGCTAATGAAGTAAGGCGTTGAATAGGTGTATGTTGAACTGGAGTAATGTGTTCAATTGGGATACGCTCAATTGGAGTTGGTGCATGCTCAATTGGGATATGTTCAATAGGTGTAATCCGTGTCTTAGCGATTGTCGACCTAATCGGTGGCTCAATTATGGGGACATGCCTAGTTGGTGCGCGTTGAGCTGGAGTAATGGTAGGGACATGCTCAATGGGCGTATGTTGAACTGGAGTAATGTGAGTTGGCTTCGTTGCTTGCCTGGGGTAATCCATGCTCTAAAATTATATTCTTGTTTTATAAACTTAACCGAAGATTTAGAATGGGGAGCGAGCCATATACTTGTTTAGAAGTATTAAATTACTGATCAAGTTCTCATACACTTTACCATTCCTCCACTTAATTCGCTGAATATCCAGACGCCAACCCGTTCCATCCACGGTGTCAAAAACAATGTTGTTCTTTAGAAGTGGAAGCAATACTTTGCGAATGGGGGGCCCCATTAAGTGAGTAATCCCACCACCACGCTCCTCCAAAGCCTCGCGAATAATCGAAGCCCCAATTCCAATTATTTTCAAGCACTTCCCCGGCTCCCTACTACACTTAACATTCTCTCTTGTGGAGGTATTAGTGTTAGCGTCAATCGCTAAACCATCATAACTCAATAGGGGCTCCGGGATCCTTCCCTCCTCAAGGAAGCGCCGAGCCACGGCTATGAACCTAACCCTCACCCCTACATCAGTCCCCATCCTCCTAAGCTTCTCGGCGTACCTCTCGAACCTCGCTGCTAGCACGAGGTTCCTCCTAGCATCCCAATCATCTGGAACGACCACATCAATGAAAATGGGCGGGGAGTCCCACCCCTCAATCAACTTAATCATGCTTGAGTAGAATTCATAGGCCAAGCGTAGTTTTGCCTGTGTATCCGCATTAGCCGCATTCCCCTTCCCAATATCTAAATGAAGAATTGGGGAGCCGGCGGCGTACTCCAACGCGTTGGGAACATGCCCCAGGAGGGAGGGGGTGAGGAGAGTGCATCCAGTGTAGGTGGGAATAGTGCAGAAAATCATTTCACGCGCCTAGGGGTTACTCTTCTCCCATCACAACATCCTTAATGAACCTCATCAAGATTATTTCATCCCCCGGCTTGAACTCAGCCAGGGGGGAATCCATAAATAATAAGAATTCTGTTCTTCTCTTCCAAGCACTCCTCTCATACGGCTTCGCCCACCCAAGTTGGGTGATCCTCCTCAATATATAGGCGCCAACGCTTAATTGAACCACGGGGGCATCCTCCCCCGCAGCATCGAAGATCTTCTTGGGCGAGACCATGACCACTCGCCCCTTGGCCTTCCGCATTATATTTATGAGGCCCGTGGCGAAGCGAAGCAAGATCCAATCAAAATTCGTATCGCTCAATCCCTGCCACCCCTCACGTTTGATCTGGTCGAGGAGGTTGGGGTAATCCCTTAACTCCTCCATCGCTCGCCCCCTTAACTCTTGAAAGGCTTCAAGCGTGGGGGCGGCGTGGAGGGCCGCAAGCATGACTAGGCGCCCAGACTCGTAGCGCCCAGCCCTCATGAAGAGGGAAGTTAATTTAATTGCCCGAGTTATCCATTCATTTTCGTTTATTTGCATTTTTGGTCGGTTTATTCCTCATTCGCAGGTTTTTAAGTATTTCCTTTTCGAAATGCTTAAATATTACTGTATAACTACCTAAACATGGCACGAATAAATAAGGAGGGGATGATTCAAATAAACTTGAAAATACCCAAGCCACTCCTGGAGGAAGTGGATGAATTAGTTAAGAGGGGCATAGCCCCCTGCAGGAGCGAGGCAGTAG
>Ga0080006_1135329_pt1 | contig 12976 bp, 8 predicted proteins | sample RS3BMetagenome_FD_69209 | JGI IMG/M metagenome (GOLD analysis project Ga0080006, IMG submission 69209) | Ferric oxide microbial mat and aquatic microbial communities from Rainbow Spring, Yellowstone National Park, USA - RS3B (SPADES... ...
GTATTGCCGTATTGCATTAGGAAAATACAGTGCAGTGATTTTATGTATTTTATCTTTCCTACTTTCTTGCCTTTCTTGCCAAGTTCATGCAATGCCTTTACATTGTTCTGCAGCCTCTTTATAATATACTGCTTCATCTGCGACGACAATAATCTTAGTTCCCTCTCTTCAAATTTGTCCTTTACTTTTACATTTACTCTGTTTACTTTGTAATCCTTGTATGGCACCGAATCTGTTATGCCTTTATATATTATGTAGTTTGTAAACCATTTGCCTTCAAGAAACAGTCTTTGCAGATTGCTCAATTTCTCTTTTGATATTTTGCTCTTGTCAATTTTTATCTCAAAAGACTTTGCAGTCTGCGCTTTTCTTTTATTCCTTGTCTCACGACCTTTATTCCTTATTCTTTCATTCTTTTCTATAAGCATGTTGGTCAACAACACAATATCTTTATTATGTTTGTTTTTATATTTATAACTGTTGCTCGCTTTCATCCCCTATCTTGCGAAAAGGGACTTCCCGTGAGCAGAGTTAAAACTTTTGACTTTAAGTTTTATAAAACAAAGTGGTGCAAAAATGCGTGTTATAAGGTTCAATGAGCTTGCAAATGCGCTAAAGCTGCAACCAGACTCTTTTGACGATCTTTATCTGCTTGCAAGGATAGTGAGCCCAGGTGACATAGTAGAGGGCAGGAGCTTTAGAAGATTTCAGAATGAGATGGGCGAGAAAGGCGAGCAAAAAGAGGTTTTTGTTTCGATAAGCCTTGAAAAGAGCGAGCTTGATAAGAGTGGCGAAAGGCTTAGGCTTACAGGAAAGATAGTAAAAGGCAAGCCCGAGGAGCTAATAAGGATAGGAAGCTACCATACCATTAATATAGCTCCAGGCGATGAAGTAACAATAGTAAAGGAAGAGTGGAAGGATTATATTCTTAGAAGGATAAAGCAGGCTGTGCAGGATACACGAAAGATAAGGTTTGGGGCGGTAGCAATCGACGATGAAAAGGCCACAATTGCAAACATACATGGCTATGGTATAGAGATTATTGCAGAGGTATACAGCCATTTAAGCAAGAGGATGAAGGAGCAAGATTATGAAAAGGCTAGAAAGGGTTATTTTGATGAGATCATAAATATAATAAAAAATATGCATGTAGATACTGTAATAATAGCAGGACCAGGTTTTACAAGAGAAGACCTCAAGCATTATATAGAAAGCATGCATATAGATACAGGAAAGAAGCTCTTATTTGTGCCTGCAAGTGATGCTGAAAGGTCTGGCATTAGAGAAGCAATGCAAAGTCCAGATGTTGCAAAGTTTCTAGAGCATGAGCAGGTAAAAAGGGAGTTTGCCATGCTTAACTTATTTATGCAGGCTCTCCAATTTGGAAACGCATGGTTTGGTTTAGAAAATGTAGACAAATCGTTAGAAGAATATCTTGCGGGCGTTGTATTAGTTAATGACGATCTATTGATAAGCAGAGAGGTGCAAAGTGTATTAGATAAAGCAGACAAGCAGAAGGTGAGGATAGAGATATTTAATTCAACCGATGAGGCTGGAATGCAGCTTGCAGGCTTAAAAGGAATAGCTTCTATAGCAAAGAGTATGCTTACTGAGGCAGGTTAGTAAGGTTGAGGGCCTGCATGCCAAAGCAGTTGCTTGCCCATACAACCTCTAATTTCGCCACCCCACTGTTTAAGGTTATAGTGTTTGAATAAACTGTTGGACTTTGTAGCTTCCACGCACCTCCGCTAAATGTGCTTATCCACACATTCGATGCAGGCTCCTCATAATAAACCTCTTCAGCTCCTGCCGTATCTATATAAACCCCAACGCTCCTGCTTGCTGGCATGTAGAAAAGTGTTGAAGAAATGCTGAACATTGAATTATATGGTGGCGTGCAGAGAGTATTACCGTTTAGAAAAGAGGTAGTATAAGGAAAAGGCGCAAGCTTAAAGCCGAGAGCTGTGCCAGAGTATTGCGGTGTTGAGGTGTATGCATAGCCATTTGGATAAGTAACCCAATATCCATTCTGTACTATGCTCCAATTGTTTGGCACCAATGGTGCGTTTTGGTAGTTTGGTATCGCCTTGCCTTGAGGCCCAGCGGCAACAACAACCGCAAATGCTGTCGGCTTTTTTAACGAGGCCGAGGTTGTGAATGAGCCACTGTAGCTAAAACTTTCGCCACAATATCTTCCAAGATTGGCTAATCCTGTATTACAAGCTTTTCCTGTTATTGCATAAAAGCCCTGCACTAAGTTGCCAAGGTTATATGCATTATTTGAGCCAGCCATGCATAAAGTATACATGCCCGGATACAAAAAGCCAGGCGAGCAGTAGCCATTATATTTATATGACCTAACCATTACTGTTATATTTGTTATATTTATCGGCATTGCCTGTGAATTCTGTAGTGCTATAATAAAGAATGAGTAGTGTGCGCTTGAGTTTGCATAGTAGCTAGCTAAGCTGCATGTCGGACCGCTAAAGGAGGTGCAGCTCATCGGCACACTGCTTCGTGGAAGAGTCCCAAAATAAAAGATAAGGCTTGCAAGTACGCCTAGCATTATGAATAGGAAGCTATAGGTGGTAAGGAACTCGATAGAAGATTGGCCTCTCATATACATACAAAACAAATAAAAATAAGGAGGTTAAATTTATATTATTGTACTATGATGGAACCTCTTTTTTCACCAAGCAAAAAATTAGGTCAAAACTTTCTTGTGAACAGGCGCGTGGCTGTAGCTGAGGCTATGCATGCAGATGGCAAGGCGGTGCTTGAGATAGGTCCAGGATATGGTATACTTACCGAAGAGCTGGTAAAGAGGGCAAAGCATGTAATAGCAGTCGAAAAAGACCACTTTCTATACTCACTGCTCTCAACAAAACTAAAAAAGAAGAACCTTGAGCTTATAAAAGGGGATTTCTTTAAGGTAGAAAGTAAACTGAAAACAGATAATATAGATATAGTAATCTCAAACATTCCATATAATCTTTCAAGTAAGGTTATAGCATGGCTAGCCTCAAATAAGAAAGAAGCCCTGCTGTGCATGCAAAAAGAATTCATAGAGCATATGCTTGCAGTTAACGGTAGCAAAAAATATTCTAAACTAAGCGTTTATGCACAGCTTTCATTCAGCATGACAAAGCTTATGGATGTGCCTAGGGGCAATTTCAGGCCTATGCCAAAGGTTAGTTCTGCGCTCATTTATCTAAAGCCTAAGAAAAGAGAGATAAGCGAAGATGAGCTATTGGTTATTGGCATGCTAATGCAACATAAGAAGAAGGAGCTCAAGAATGCTATAGTCGATTCAGCTAAGCAGCTCGGGCTTAGCAAAGAAGAAGCGGCTAAGCTTGCAAGCATGCTTGCAAACAAGGAAAAACGTGTATTCAAGATGAGCCCGGATGAACTGCTTGCCACAGCAAAAGAGACCATAGAGCTTAGAAAGAGTAGCTTGGCTCCTGCACCTCCTTGAATAAGATATTGTTCTTCACCTCCTTTTTGAACTTTTCCTCTGCCAATCTCGAGCCCTCTTTTCCGAGAATAGCCTTATAGTGCATAGGTGCGAAGTATCGTGCGTTTATGCTCTTTGTTGCCTCTATAGCCTCTTCAACGCTCATGGTATATGTTCCGCCTATAGGAAGCAGTGCAAGATCGCATTTAACGCTTTTCATCTCTGCTATATTATCAGTATCACCTGCGTGGTATACTCTCTTGCCATTCACATTTATTATATAGCCCACCCAGTTGTTCTGCCTTGGATGAAAGTTTAGTCTTTCTTTTTCGACGTTGTATGCGGATACTGTTTCAAATCCGATTCCAGCAACACTGTAGCTCTTCATAGGCTCCACAAGAAACGTGTTAAATGAAGCAAGCTTGCTCTTTGCCTCGCTTGGCGCAACAATAACTGTTTTATTCGTCGCCACTTTTTTAATGTCGTCTAAGCTTAGATGGTCAAAGTGTGAGTGTGTTAAAAATATTATATCCGCATCGCCGAAGCTTCTGCTCAGCTTATACGGATCTATATATATCCTTTTCTCTCCCTCTACAATAAAAGCCGCATGCCCTATCCACTTCAAGAAGTCGAACTCCATATAATCACTTCTAAAATAAAATTTTAAATAAATAAATAAATTCCCAGAAAGTTCTTTTATTTTTCTAAAAGTCCCTTTGAGAATCAATTTTTATAAATATTCTCTAATATTATTTATAAGACGAGTGATTCATTTGAATAGGTTGTTCCTCCTTATAATCTTCTTATCTTTGTTTATCTGTTTAGATCTAATTTCGGCGCCTAGGCTAGCAATAGCCCAAGGAAGCGGCGGCACAAGTAGCTCAAGCACATTTCTTTATTGCGCATGCAACTCCTGTATACCTACCAGCGTAGCTTTTAAGTGCCGTTGCCCGTCAACCTGTCCCGACCTCACATCAGTCGGCTGTAGTCCAGGTTACTATGAATGTGCAACAGCATCAACCTCGACAACAACCTCGACTACAACCTCTTCAACATCAACTACGACAACAATATCTGTAATAACATGCAATTCGGTAATCTCATATATATATCCTATAGAATCTTTTCCTGTTTCTATACCTGTTAAAACGACCTACTCGCTTCCATATTGTCCGCTATCCTCGCAGCAATCTGGCTCTTACGCATATTCTCCGACACAACTCGTTAATGCTTCAAATTCTGCAAATGCAATATGGCTCCTAACAGCACCATCTCCACCTAAGCAAAGCTATACTGATAATTCTTTATTCCAGCCTTACCAAGACTTTACAGGAGGAGATGTATGCTTTCTAAACAGTAACCCGCTGTATTCCACAGTGAGCTATGACATAGTTGCTAGCGGGCCAACGCCCTATAATGTTATTATACAAAATTTCTACATAAACAACATAGGTGAGTTGGATCTTTTTAACCTCGGCTATTCCCCGCTTGTAGATAATACATTATCAAACGGCTTTAACACAAAGAGCTATATTTACGACCAACTGCCCTCGTATGCTCAGCACGGGCTATGGACCTGGGCTGCCAAATATGCAGAGCTTTCTGGAGTAAGCAATACGGTGGAAATATCATATAGCTATACCGAAGTTAATACCGTAACATGCTCTAATGGCTTCGTAAGTGTTAACACTATACCACTAACTGCAAATATGTATGTTACTATGAACAACCTTAATAATTATGTAATACCTTATAATGTGGTGTCAGGAGAAAATAGTTATACAACATTTAATACACCCATACTCCCTTACTTGCTCTATAATTTTTCGCTTCCTTCACCAGGCTCGCTTCTTTTGCCGGTGTACATGAACATGTCTTATGACACTTTTGGCCCTTGGAACTACTATGAGCCACAGAACTCGATAGAGCCTTATCCTATAGATACGGGCTCTAGGTTCTTTGTAAATTATAACAGTATATTGGTAAATAGCAATCCTAACGAAATAGTCAGAATCCCATTGATCGGCTCTATAATGGCTAAGCAGAACCTCATACAGCTTCCAAATCCTATACATATACCTAATTACATAAGTTCAAGTATCAAAAACACAATATCGATAGCCGCTGCACCAAACAACTATATATATGTATTGAATTATTCAAGCTCCGGAGGCGGGTATTTTCTAACGATGCTAAGGCTTATACCAAAAGGCTACTACAATACAACGAACTATCAGCCCAGCAGCGTTGGAAGCGCAAGCAGCGAGGAGCAATGGAATAGCAATTGGAATAATTATTGGGCAAATGTGATAGCCCTTCAGAACCAGTCTGTTTATGTAGTAAATAGTATAAACCTAAATACGTATAATAATAGCTTTCTATTTGCTCAAGCATTCACACCCATCAACATATCCGTTGATAATTTCGGTGACGTTTTTATAACTGGAAGTGCATACTCTTCAGACCTCTCCACGTATACGCCAGCCCTTGCTGAGATAACAAATACGCTCGTAAATAACAATTGGGTAGAGGCCTTCAATACAATTGAGACAAATGCAAATAATCAGATAATGCCAGAGATTGCTGCATCGCCAACAGGCTCGCTTGTCTTTCTCGCAAACCAAATCGATGGAGGCTACATTTATGTGTATAGCGGGGCTAATTTTATACAAATTAACAAAATAAACCTTGCATATGCAAGCTATATCCAAGGAAGCACGGTTCCAGACGCTACACTCAATATTTATTCATGGCTATCAAACAACGGCTTATACAGTCAAAGCCTTCCAAGCTCATTGTGGAATTTCTTCCAGAACAACATAATTGTGCTCGATACGCCGGCTTATCACCATCCTCTTGGCATAGCAGACATAAACGGCTACCTCTATGTTTTGGATGAATGGGCAGGCGATATAGGTATAAGTTTTAGATCTTCATTCTTTTCATGGTTTCCTGGCCTAAGCAATAAGGCCACCGGCGTGTTTTTCAATATCTTAACATTGCGCGTATTAAACTCAACAGGCAGCAATATACCAATTAATCCTAACCACTTCAATGATATGTATGTCGTTCAATCGTGCGGCTCTCCTATCTACCAAAAACAAACATTAAACCCTGGTACATGCTACCCAACGACCCAATATAATCCAGCAAATGTCATGTGCAGTAGCAGCTGTGAATTGGTAACCGATTCTTGTTATACTACTGGGACTTCTCATGGCTACAATTATTATATTCAAGGCTATCAATACAGTTGCATCTCAGCAAATACCTTATCAAGCACCTATTATAGCATAGCCCCTTCATATTATTCTATAGGTGGCGCATATCCACCGTATGGCTGGATATTGGCCGCAAACATAACCGGAGCGAAGCTTAGCAGCGTACGAGGCACTGCTCTATATTCGATAGATAAGGCTATAAGTATAAACTTCTGCGGGGGAAATGGCGGAACACCGCCTGCATGCAACTTTAACCCTGTAAATCTTAATCCCGCAATTTATCATTCAGGAACTGGTGTGAACTACTATGATGGCTCATACTATCCTATAGGTCCACAGCTCGATGCATTAGCTATGCACGGAAAATATTCCTTTGGGTGTATATACGGATACTGTCTAGAGTCATACCCAGATACGGCTGCAAGGACTTCGCCAGATATAAAGGTGGGTTGGGCTCCCGAATACAACAAAATAGGCTTCTCTGTAAACTTCAATGATTCTGTAGATATTCTCTTTCCAAACTCCACCCCAAAGAATCCGCTGTACGACGTGGGCGCTTTTTTTGGGAGTCTTCGTGACACGATTAAAAATCCAAACATCTACAAAGAATTGATCTTAACAAAACTAAATGTAGAGAACTACACAAAGCTCTTTGGCGGTCTGCCACCATATAACTGCCTTACTAACTATTCATATTATTACAATACGGTATGTGGCTATTTACCTAGCGTTGAATACATGAATCCACCTGTTTATACAGCAGCCGATGCGCTTAAATACTTGGCTGGCCTTGGCACGCCGCAGATAATGCCGATTGAGAGCGTAGTCTCCTCTACATATTCTGGAAACGGCCCAAGCAGTTCGCTTTGTGCGAATCCAATCGCAGCTATAGAAAATGGTATAGCGTGTGGTAACCTAAATCCAAGCAATGTAGTAGCTACTTCTTGTAGCATGATAAGTTCTTATTCCTCTCCTCCATCTTCTCTCCCTGGCATCGCAGAAACCTTAAACAGCATGCTTGCGGGTTATGTCTTGATTCCTTATACATATAATGTTTTAATTTCAAATAGTATAGCTCAAAATTCTTATCAGGTCTTCACCTACCAGACTGTAGATTCTTCGTCTCATAATTTTGATTCAACAATAGAGGGTGGCGATACCTATCTTATATTCAGCAGCGGCAAATATTATGTGCCGAATCTTTCTGACTACGGAACAATACTGCCAAAGAGTCTAATTACAAATCTGCTTACCGATAGAAACTTCATAAACATTTATGTAAATATAACTAACCAAAATGGACTTTATCAAACCATTGTAAACGGCTCTAAAACCGCAAACTTTGCAATAAATAGATATTATCTTGGTCCAACCTTTGTGTACTCCACAATCTCTTCCCTGCCAACAAGCGAGATTGGCAGGAGTGCTCTCTCCGCACTCGAGCCTATTGTAGCAGGATTTCCATCTATAGGTGCTGGAACCGGCTATTATTATAATCAGTTCGACGTACCATCTTTCGTGCACCTGTTTGATTGGTATAAGATAGGCCTCTTTTCAGATGCGCTCGACACATATCTAAATCAATCCCCGCTTAACCCTTATCCATACTTCAACGCGAGAGGCTATACAAGAATAATCTATGTGCTTAATGATAGATTCAACAACACATTATATGCTCCCCTCGATGCGGATATTGCAAATATAACGCAAATAAGTCTAAGCATAAGTCCTGCTGTTGATCCACAGAACGTAAACCAAACAACACTCTACATAACAGGTAATGCAGCATACTTTGACGGTGTTAAATACGTGCCTTTAGCAGATAATTCTATCTACATCTACTTTAACAACAACATAAATTACATGCAGTATAATGCGTTTCTCTATCCGGAGAACGCAATATTGTGTGCTTATAACAGTATGATAAGCGGGCCTTGCACACTTGCTGATCCAGCTTTCACAAGCACATCATCGAACTCAAATATAATAACATACTATCCGCAGTATAATGCCTTAGGCGAATGCGGACCACCGCCTACGCATCTATACGCTCCGACGGTATACAATTGCAATATATATGGCGATGGCTTGCCAGCAGCGTGCAACTCAATAGTTCTACAAAGTGGTAAGACAATAAAGCAGTGGTGCATACCTGTAGCTTCTAATGGCACCGGCCTATGCACCTCGCAAATTGGTCTAATGGGCATAGCAACAACCGACCAGAACGGCAATTTTGCATTTACAGCAAATGCGTGCGGTATAGGCACAGCTTCTATAACAGCAGAGTTTTACGGCTACCCATACGGCGAACCGGTAACAATACAGCAGCCATACTTATCTAATTCAGCAACTCTGTATTATAACTTATATGGCAGCGCGGTAAACCCAAAGCCGAACCTTGCAACATTCCAGGTGTTAGACTTTACATGGTCGCCAAATGAAACAACTGTAAGTCCCGTCCAGCTAGGTTTAAATATGCTTTCATACGGTTCTATAAGCATCATTTTACTTCTTGGCACAGCAGCTACATCTATATTGCTAATATATCTTATAGAAATGGCAAATAAGAGTAAAAAAGATTAATTATTTATATCACGAAGGACTTAATACTATTGATGATAAGCATAATACTTTCGATTGGAGCAATAAATGCGTTTATACCACTGATAATAATACTTATTTTGATAGTTGCAGCAGCAGGCCTGATGCGTGGCTACAATATATTTGCCTTGTTTGGTATAGGCGTTTTGTTGGGCGGTGCGGGTAAAGCCACTTTAGCTAGAAAAAATGTTGCTAGTAAGACTGCAGGTGTTAGGGCTGGTCTAAAAACGGGACAGAAAGCTCAAGCGCTTGGAACATATATCAGGAAAGAAGCTATTCCTAAAGCTAGAAAGTTTGCAAAGTATTATAGGCAAGAATACAAAGCTTCTCGTGCACTTGGTGTTTCTAGAGCTGAAGCGGCAAAAATCGCTTCCGCAAATGCAAGAATCAATATGATAGATGATAGAATTAATACATCTCAATCCAGCTTAGATAATATCGATAGTAAGTTAGGAGGATCTTTAAAGAAGTCTTCTGCCTTAAAGAATGATATTAAAGCGCAGAATCTATATAATTCAATTAATAGCGAACGGGCTAGACTTAGTGACTTAAGAGATCAAGCTAATCGAATACGACAACAGCCCAATAGAACTTCTGCTGCTGCAGCTAAGGCAAATCTTAATAAGATGAAACAGATCCAAAGAGAGTACAGAGAAACTGCGAATAACTATGTAAAAGATCTATATAGATTCAAGCGAAGATTTATCGTAAAAGGCACAATGGGGGTCGTATCATATTATTCTTCAAAGGCAGTTAATCTTGTATTGCCAAATAAGCTTAAGCTTAATGTTCCTAAACCATCTTTTCTTCAAAATACTAACGAACTGGAGGAAGAACAAAAAATTAATGTTCCTAAACCATCTTTTCTTCAAAATACTGATGAACTAGAGGAAGAAGAGAAAAAGAAACAAGAAGATGAAGAACAAAAAAAGAAACAAGAAGAAGAGAAAAAGAAACAAGAAGATGAAGAACAAAAAAAGAAACAAGAAGAAGAGAAAAAGAAACAAGAAGATGAAGAACAAAAAAAGAAACAAGAAGAAGAGAAAAAGAAACAAGAAGATGAAGAACAAAAAAAGAAACAAGAAGAAGAGAAAAAGAAACAAGAAGATGAAGAACAAAAAAAGAAACAAGAATATGGATATGGACTAGGATTGTAAAATCATTTAACATTTTTATCAAACTATTTGACTTGGTAGATTAAAGTTACAAATTCACATAAATTTGTAATTCAATAGTTTTGTTCAATAAATAGGTAATAATAAATATTAGTGCTGCTACTAATCCACCATCTTTTCTTAACAGAAATTACGAATCATAAGCGCCTGTAGTCTGTACAGTCTCTCATCAGACCTACAAAAATCATTTAAAGAAGCATTTAAACCTTAAAAATATCACGCACTTCTACAGACATAATCATAATTATTTTATAAACATAAATTAATAAAAAAAATAAAAAGAAGTTACTCTTCATCATCTTCTTCTTCAGATTCTTCTCCATCTTCGCCTTCATCGTCTTCCCAATCATCATCTTCATCGTTCCATTCATCTTCATCTTCGTCTTCCTCTGCCATATTAACACCATTTTTGTTTTTAATCTCTTGTGAAATGATTAGCAAAAACATATATAAATCTATCTCTAACCTTGGTTTCTCTCAATGCAAAGTGCTAGCTCAGGATAAATTTATATTTGTTCATAAAAAATTATCTTATGGGCTCGTGGCTCAGTAGCAGAGCGTCCGCTTTGCAAGCGGAAGGTCGCGGGTGCGATTCCCGCCGAGTCCAAATATGGTGTCTGCATGAAAGCAACATATAAAATACTATTATTCATACTTATATTCTCTTTTCCTTTAGTCAATGCGGGTAGCGTATGCCCTTTTGTGATAAGCGGCAATAATAGTACCTATATATTAAACACATCAATCTCATGTATGAATAATACAGTTATATTTAGTGCAAATGCGCAGTCAAATATACTTGACTGCAGTTCACACGCGATAAATTCTATAGGCACAGCTATTATTTTTCTAAATAATACATTCAATAACACTGTAGTAAACTGCACAATTAATGGCGAAATATTAAGTATGCACAATGCACAGAACAACATAGTTAATGTAACTGGAAATTATGGCCTTGTTTTCTATGATAATACCTCAAATATTGCAGTTGGTAATTTCTTTCATCTATTATTATATGGTCCTAATAGAGAATATACAATTGGTAGGTTTATACAGCTGATGCCAAACGTGTTTGCAGAAAAAGCTCCTTATCTTGTAGCAATGAATCAAAAGATGGGCGATTTTATAAATGCAGCAAGGGAGTATAAATTGCCTATTCCAAGATTCGGTATTTTCCCGAATGCAAGCTGCAATGGCTCATGCTATTTCATGCTAGAAAGCGAAGAAATATCTAAAAGCAATACAATAAACTTTAATCCCTATCTATATAGTACGCCATACTGGGGGTTTGATATACTAGGCTATACTAGGTTCAACATAAGCAGAAATATTTTGTATGAGCCCGCTTATATAAGCCCATTTATATACCAAGATGAAATATTCCCAGTAAACAAGCCAGTATATTGGAATTACACCATTATATTCAACACGCCTACAAAGACAAACAAGCTCAGGCTTCTTAATGGCTGGCAAGGGGATCCTAATGCTACTGTACAAGCTACATTCTACAACATTACTAGCGGCGAATTTGTTTATGAAAGGGGTTACCAAGAGCCAGGCGTGTATGAATTCATAGCGCTGCTTGATACTCCATATGATCATGAGAACTCTACTACTGAAACATACTCTGTTGGCCTTTCTTACTGCACTGATGGCATGGGCGGAATAGGCATACCGGGCTACTATCCTTTTGCTTATAATTCGCTAAATAAGATAAATGTTTTCTGGCTTACTAATGAGATCTGCTCGATAGGCATGGATATAGGTGCAAGCAATGTGTTAGTAGACTGCCGTGGCGGATATGTAAAATCTACAAATCTTGACTTTAAAGTTTCTGGTCAAAGAAATGTAACAATAGAAAACTGCTTACTATATGGCAATGGCGTATCAGCAATGTCTTCAAATCTTACTATATATAATACCACATTTATCGCGAATAGCAGCGTGGATAGGGCCATATTTGCAAATAATTCATATGTTTCTTTGTATGATGTAAAATTTATAAATTTCACCAAGCCTATAGAAAGCTTTAATTCGATTATAAACACTTTGAATAGTTCTATCACTATAATACCGCCAAGCATTATAACAACATCAATAACAACGATTCCAACAACCTTAACCTCTACAATACCATCAACATCTGTTGTGGTTAAATATCACACTCAAGTAAATAGCAAGGCTATAATAATAATCATTGCTATGGCTTTATTCATATCACTTCTTTCTTTTATAATATATTTGTTAACTGGGAGATTCTATGATTCCAAATCTAGATCCAAGAGCCCTTAAAAATATGATGGACAAACTCGGTATAAAAAGCAGGGAGATAAAGGCAGTAAAGGTAGTTATAGAAGGCGTCGATAATGATATAGTGATAGAAAACCCGCAGGTTACTATGATAGAGATGCAGGGTCAGAAATCATTTCAGATAACAGGAAATTACTATGAGAGAGAAAAGAGCGAGAAGGTGGAGATAAGCGACGAGGATATTAATTTTGTAAGTGAGCAGAGCGGCGTTA
>Ga0080006_1127276_pt1:10000-12975 | contig 12975 bp, 15 predicted proteins | sample RS3BMetagenome_FD_69209 | JGI IMG/M metagenome (GOLD analysis project Ga0080006, IMG submission 69209) | Ferric oxide microbial mat and aquatic microbial communities from Rainbow Spring, Yellowstone National Park, USA - RS3B (SPADES... ...
CAGGGAGCGCACACGCCCCGGACGCACGCGGCGCCGCACTTGGCACAGGGCGCCGCTCCAAGTGGGCCGTGTCCTGTCTGCGGACGGCCGCCAAGGCTCCCGTCAGCGCGGGGGTGCAGGACCCCCGCCGTCCGGCGCCGTCAATTCCCAAGATGGGAATCGCGGCTCTGCTGCGCGTCGACGATCGCGCTGCCGCCGCCGGCGATGGATAGGCCCGCGGGCGCAAGTCCCTCTGGGAGGGAGTTTGCGCGCGCAGCGGCCTCTGCCAAACGCCGCGAGCAGCGCCCGCCGACGAGCACCCGAACATGAACGCAGACCACGTCCCCACAGATATCTCAATGTCACGATCGTCATCGCTGCCCCCCAGCGGGTACCAGCGGCACATGGCTCGAACTGCGCTCGGCGCGGCTGTGTAGCGCGCAGCAGTACAGCAGACCCTTGCAGCGAAGCAGGATACGGGATGGCGAGCGAGCCTCGGCGCAGGTCCTCCAGCCCGCACGCTTGCGCGCGACAGGACTTGGAGAATGCCCCGCTTTGTGACTGCGCAAGCCACAACACTCGCGCCTATCCACGTACCGAATCGCGTTTCCACTTGCACTGCGCGCACCACACCTATCATGACCCCGCCCGAGACTTGTACCTGATTGGCGCATCGGCGCGTCCGCTTCCTACACGGGCGGTGCGACGCCCCTCGGACCGGACCCTCCGACGCGCGCTGTCGATGTTCACGCGTCTGCCGCACGCGCGACGCGGTAGCTACCGCCATAAACGGCGGCTCTGCGCCCGCGACGTCGCGTGCAACGAAGGACGCGATGACAAGCTCGCTTACAATCCGCTGCGTCTACACGACGCTGCAGCCGTTACGATTTGCCATCGCTTCCGAGCACGCAAAAAATCGTGGTCACTCGCGGGATCAGAAATGCAGAGCATGGGGTTAAATGCGATGCGCCTCCGCGTCCACAGCGGGCGCGGCTGCGGCCCGAAAGTCGCGCGTGCAATCGCGTCAGCCGCAAGCGTGCGCCGATTGCGGTATGAGCGCCGCGCCAGCGCCGCGCCAGCGCCAGCGCCAGCGCCAACATCAACAGCACGTGCACACGGCGCTCTTGAGGCGCAGACACCTGCAATAGTCCACTACACAAATGCTGATGATACAGACCCGTCGAGTTACTTTTCACAGCGCATATCAGTGTCAAAACCCAGGCATAGAATACGGATGCCATAGACACGTCGAAGAACTTCACATACCGCAGCGCTCATCTAATATCTCCCCCATACTAACGCGTCCATCGCCGTTGCCTGGAATCCGTTGCCGCCACATCATCCCACACATGTGTCCATGGTCCACGCAGAGTGCGCGTCAGAATGCGCATACATTGGGCGAAACCGGTGCCACAGACGCGGCTCCAGAATCATCTCACACCCCGTATGCACCCGTTGCGGGGCACTGGCCATGGCAATGGGACCTCATGGACCGCTCCCATGCCACCGGGATCCGGCGCGTCGCTCGGATTCCATCCATAAGAGTTTATGATCAGGGCGCGCGAGCATCATCGGCACCGGTACGTTCCCCGAAACCTGAGGCAGATGCCAGCCTGGAGCGAGGCCTCGGCCGAGACAAGCCGCCGGCGACTCATCGCGAAGAACCTGCCCGATCAGGACGATTCACTGAGCTGTTCGCTACGTTCCTGTCGTTCGATTGTTTCCGAAGATTCCTCAGATGCACAGCATCGACATTCAATGTGCAGTAATAACGGCTTGCCAACGGTCAAGTACTTTTAGCACTTTCGGTCGACCGGTCGGGGTGCCTGTTTCGAAGCCTCGGTGGAGGCATTCATTGCACCATCGTCATGAGGATGATTCGCAGTGCCCTCGAATACGGGCACTTGACACCCAGGTACTACTGTCGGATGCTTGCGTATAGTCCTGCACTCTTCTCCATTCCATATGTGTGGCAGACTCAAACCACACAATCTTCGAAGACGGGATCATTGGTTTTCAAAGCAGCCCCTCAGCGGAATCATTCGCGCTGCCGCAATCACACGGAAAGAACCGGTCAACTTGATCCCTTGAGGTCTTCTGGAGACGCTCATGCCGGCGATTCAAGAAACTGCTCACAGAAAAGTAATCAATTCCTTCCGAATGACATATCGTCAGCTCGTCATGCCCATCGACAAAACGGGATTCTCTAACAGTCCCAAGATACGTCGCATGGAATATGTTCCCATTTGTTCAAGCGTGTTCTCCTCTCATCGCAAACAGTCCTCGGCTTTGTCTATTGGCATCCCTGGGATCGGTTCCAGTTAGGAACGCACCATCGCTTTCCACGAAAGGAGCGTACACTGATTGTCGCCCGTTGACTCGTTCGGCAGTCTGGATTTTCACTCCGAGCCTCGGTTCATGATGGACAGCATATCGTTTCACAAGTCCTCTACGTAAAGGATCAACCTCCACTTGCGCATGCACCGTACTGCGCGGTCGTCGAGGGCGCCACCCAAAACATGCTCGTGATCGCGCGGTATGATACCAGGCGCGGAAACACAGCATGGCGTCCAGCGGAGCCCTCTGAACCCGTCAACAGCATACACGAATCAATGGAGCGAGCGGCCACGTGCCCCGGAGAGGCTCTTGGAGTTCATGGTGTTCCTGACAAATGCGGACAACCGCCTAGAGCCAATCGGAGCCTCTGCGAAGCAAGCACCCACACGACGGACGAAGAAGATGAGCAGTGTATCCGAAGCATTGATCGCTACTTTCGTGCGTGCATCAAGTGCGTAGCCAATCGCCGAAATCCGTTAGACCGAGACGTGAATGCCTGCCATCAACATCCTTCGACTGTGGACCATAGACCCGGAGCAACACGAGAGACCGACGTTGTCAAACGCGGAAATGAGGCAGAGGGAAACGAACCAGCCGCAAAACAATACACCAAAGAGTTATCTGGTAACCCCGGGGCGATACCAAGAATTTAGAGTGTA
>Ga0080006_1252083_pt1 | contig 12970 bp, 9 predicted proteins | sample RS3BMetagenome_FD_69209 | JGI IMG/M metagenome (GOLD analysis project Ga0080006, IMG submission 69209) | Ferric oxide microbial mat and aquatic microbial communities from Rainbow Spring, Yellowstone National Park, USA - RS3B (SPADES... ...
TCGGTTCGCCCTCTGCCGCTTTCATTCGCATTACTAACGGCATCGCGTTTGCTTTCTTCTCCTCCGGGTACTAAGATATTTCAATTCCCCGGGTATGCGTGCACCACTATTCATAGTGCACGGTTCGGTAATCCCAGGTTCAAAGGCCGACTTGCGCCTACCCTGGGCTTATCGCAGCTTGCCACGACCTTCGTCGCAACTAGAGCCAAGCCATCCACTAGGTGGCTTATATACAAGCTCGCTTCTCCTCAAATCAATCATGCAAAGCATGATCTCATGCTTATGGATAGTGAGTCTAGAAATGTACGATCATAGCATAAGGAGCGCTCTCGGTACATTGCCTCTATAAACTCAAGCTACCATAAGAGCACCAGAGTATATTTTGCTTATATAGATTTAAATATCTTGCTTTTCGTTTTTGTAGATTACTATACCAAAAGGTTTTTCACAAACTGCAATCTCAAAATCACGGTTAGCAATGTGCGTAGAACCATGACCACAATATATAAAAATATAACTCTGTTATAAAAATAGAGTACAATTTATTCAGCAGCGTTGTTTGTTGTATATGTGCATTATAAGGTGATAAAATGCCGTTAGCAGTTAAAGAAGAGAAAATAAGCGACATAACAAACGCTTTGCTTGAAAGCATAAGGGAAACGCCAGTGCTTGAGCTTACCGAAGAGGCAAAAGAGATAATTGAGACTGGTTATGGCAAATGTGATTTTATCCTTAACCACAGGGTGATCGGCAAGTTTGAGCAAAGCTTGCCGTTTTCGCACTCTATTAAAGACAGAGCAGCGGTATATATGCTTGTAAACGCACTAGAAAGTGGAGAGATAAATGCTAGCACAAAATTCATAGTAGAGGCAACATCAGGCAACATGGGCATCGCTCTTGCAAAGGCATCGCGGCAGATAGGACTGCCTGTACTGGTAATAGTCTCTAGAAGAATCGAAGAAGGGGTTATAAGGGAGCTCGAGAGCGCTGGAGCACAGATAGTGTTGCTAAATACTGAGATATGTCCTGTACCTGGCGCTAATGAAAGCGTTAGCATAGAACAGGCAAGCTTTGAGCTTGAGAAAATAAAGGAAGCGCTTGCGAAAGTCGGGGTTGCTATAGATTACAAAGAAGGAGAGGATGAAATTATCATGGCGCTCAAAGAAAACGACGCAATAAAAGTCGCAAAACTTGTTGCTAAGGTATACGGCGGCTTCTGCCCGCGCCAGTACGAAAATCCTGCAAACTATTTGGCGCACGTTGCAACAACAGCGCCAGAAGTTGAACATGCGCTAAAGGCAATAAAGGCAGATCCGCATTTGACCACATTGTTTTTATCAGCAGGCACTCTCGGCACTGCACTTGGGTTCTTACTCTACTATAGCAAAGGCGGTAGCACGCCGCTTATAGAAATAGTTTTCCCGAAGGATGGGCAGGATGTTCCTGGTATTCGAACCAAGAAAAGCGTAGAAGAACTTCCGTTTTACAAAGAGCTGGTGAGGCTACAGGAAAGAAAAGAGGTAAAGCAGGTAGTGTTTTCGGAGGTGGACTATTTAAAAGAAGGTATGCTTGTATATGCAAATACAGGTATAGGCATAGGTCCAAGTGCCTCGCTTGCATTTGCGGCTGCAATTACTAGCATACGGGAGAACGAAGAGATAGCGAGAATGCTTGCGGAAAACAAGCTAAACGAAGCTTTGAATAGATATGACGCTTATAGGGTAGAGATGGTAAAAACAGCACTAAGCCTTTCTGAGCCGCTTGTTTATTTTGTGATGATGCCTGACGGAAAGGAGAAGTACAAAAGCAAAACAAGAGAGGTTAGCGTTGAAGAAGCTCGCGCGCTTATTAAGATAGGTTATTCCTTAGCCTGGGTTTATCCAAGAGAGCTAGATGAAAAGACTAAAGAGGCGATAGCAGAAAGGCTAGGAATAGACAAGGGCAGCATAGAAGAAATTGGCGAAGAGGCCTTAGATGTGCTGAGTGCATACTACTATGAAGAAGCAACATACCATGCAAAATTAGAAAAACTGATGAAACGGTTGGAAAGAGCTGGAAAAAATGTGATATTTTTATGCCCGCATGGCAATACGAGCAAGTTGGTTGCAGATATAATAAATGAAAGCAAAGGCGAGAAGGATTTACAGGTGTGCTCGCTTTACGGCGGTTCTGAAGGTATACTAGCCGGAAGCGAATAGCATGCGCAAAAAGTGCAAAATACAAATTTTCTATATCTTCTTGCTTCGCAAGCGAGTTATGGTGTGTAATTTTCGAGAAGGTAGAATGCTGGATGCTTATCTGTAAAAGGTATAGATCCCATAGCAATAGTATTTATCTTATAAGAATCTTTATCGTATAAGCAGAGTGAATTATTGTAAGGCGGTACCATGCACCAGTAGCCATAATCTAATACATTGCAACTAAAGTTCCTCTCAATGTTTGCAACTGTACTATTTCCTGCACCAAGATAGTCGATCTGCATAGATGCCCTGCCAACCTCAAACCATATGTCAGGAGTAAAGGAAAAGACGAGGCAATTTGCAGGTACTTTCTGATAATTGTTATAGAAAAATTCGATTGTTGGTGCGATTACACTTTGCTGAGGCATATCGTTTACATTTAATGTAATAAGTCTAAACAGATTCGCAAATGGGTATGCAAAAAATATTGCAAAAAGGATTACCACAGAGGAATAAAATATAATGTTATGCCTTGAATTTTTTATCTCTACGCTTTCTATATTACGATTTTGTGGTTCGCTTTCGTTAACTTGCTTTTTGTGCTTAAGCCTAAAAGAAACCCATTCTACTATGTTAGAGATATAAACTGAAATAAGTATAACACCAATTCCCGCAAGAAGCGAGATCTCAGGAGTAATCTGGAGCATAAACCTTGCATCAACACCGAAGAGTGCAGAGCCTGCATAGAATAAAGCATAGAATATGAAATAAGCCGCAAACCAAAGGAATAAAGTAAAGAAGATCTCAAACTTCATTCTCTTGCTCCATTTTTGGAAGAAGATGAGAATCGCTCCGATAATTGCAAAAAGGAAAGAGAAGGGCGGAAAGACTGCTGGGAAATAGGCTACAGAGTTGTAAGTTCCCAAAAGATAGTTTAAGTTTGTGATAAAATTCTTTGGGAAGTAAGAAAGTGAGATAGCGGATTGGTTTGACGGCTGCCCATACTCTTGTGTTGAAGCTTCTATGCCTATATAGAAAAGCTGTGGAACTATCAATATAAAGAACACCAACGCAATAAAAGTGATTTTTGGATTGGTATTTAATATATTGTATAAATCTTTAGCCCTCTTCTTAATAGATCCTATACCTTCATAATCAAATGCAAGTAAAAGCAGGAAGAATACGCCTAGAAGAAGTATTGCTTCGGTTCTTATATAAAGAGTTATTAAAAGCGAAGAAAGAAACATTATAAGTGTGCTTATCTTTTTTCTGCGCATAAACAAGGTGAAGAAGAAGAACGTAATTATAGAAAAGGTCATAAAAGGTAGGTCAGGATCTGCCTGCGTTCTAGCCCATATAAAAAACTCAGGCATCATTGCAAAGATCAGAGTTGATGTAGTTGCTATAGCTTCTCTCCTTGTTAGAATATATGCAAAGAAGAAAAAGGCGAAAACGCCTAGCACACCAGCAAAAAGCTCTGCGCCATATGCGGTGCTTGTGCCTATTCCAAAAAGTGCAAAGGCTATGGCGAGAAAATATGACCACCCAACAGGATCATGATAAAGAACGCTATAGTAGCAAGAGTTTAAGTAGCCAGTGCCCATCTGGCACCAAAGCATAAGGCCGTGCTTAAGTATGTTGAGCGCAACCCCTTGATAAATGTTTTCATCGAAATAAAGCTCCTCAAATGCTGTAACATATTTAAGTGCTATAAAAAGGAAAAAAACTATTATTAGCAATAGTGCCAAAAGTGAACGTTTGCTTATTCCTTTTAATTCGCCAATTATCTCTTTTCTACCTATTATTATAGATGAGATTAACAAAATAAGAGCTACTGAGACAGCAAATGTAAATGAATAACCAAGGATTAAATCATAGCTCAATTATTTCCCCTTCTTATTTTCCACAAAATAGTCGCCAATGAACATATATTTTGTGCTTGTCTTCTTCATTGTTTCTATGGCATCTTCAGGGCTCATCACTATCGGCATGCCATGTATATTAAAGCTTGTATTTAATATTACACCATAGCCTTCAAGTTTTTTGACATGCTGAATAAGAGCCTTATATTCTGGGTTCTCATCGCCCACCATATTTGGCCTTGCTGTATAATCTACATGTACAACAGATTTCATAGCTTCTTTCACTTCTGGCTTTACAAGATAAGCCATTGTCATGAATTTATCGTAGCCCTTTACATCTTCAAATAGCTTTTCTGCTTCGCTTAAGAGCAAAGAAGGTGCAAAGGGCTGGAACCATTCTCTCTGCTTAACATATAGGTTAAGCTTGTCCTTAACATCTTCAGAGCTAGCCTTTGCAAGTATGCTTCTATTTCCTAGAGCCCTTGGACCATACTCCATCCTTCCCTGGAACCAGAATATATAATTATTTTTATCTATGAGCTCTGCGGCATGCTTGCTCTTGTCTTTATCATGTTCGTAGCTCAAATCCTTCTCTTTCTTCAATGCAGATATTATTTCATCTTCACTATATTCATTGCCAAGATAAGCATCATCAAATTTATAGCCCGAAACACCATTAAGAAGGTAATTGGTATACATTGCTGCACCCATTGCCATGCCACCATCGCCCATATGTGGGAAGACAAACCATTTCTTTAGCTTTTCGAGCTGCCTTACCTTCATGTTTGCTTTTACGTTAGAAAATGTGCCACCAGCCATAGCAACATCGCCAATGCCGTATTCCTCTAGTAGATTTGAGAAGAATTTCACCATTACATTCTCAAGAAGCTGCTGGGCCATATAAGCGAACTGTTCTCTAGGCGTATTCCACAATATTTTGTCAAGCATCTTTAGCTGCTTGTAGAAATGGTATTTTGCTATTATATTTGTCCCTTCTACTCTGAAGAAATCTTTCATCTTATTAGCAGAGAAATCAAAAGGATATGAATAGTCGGCCATCGCCATTACTTTACCCTCGTCTTCAAGCTCGCGCATGCCAAGCAAATATGTTACCTGCTCAAAGAAAATGCCAATCGAATCCCTTGAGCTTATAGCCTGATGCCTCTCGAGCTTGCCATTTTCAAATGTGCTCACAGAGCCGCTAAGCCCATCGCCAAGCCCATCTAGTGTGACAACAAGTGCTCTGTTGAAGCCGCTTGAAAATGCTGCTGTTGCGGCATGTGAAGTGTGATGCTCAACAGTATACAGTTTGAACTTTTCGAAGCCTATGTGCTTTAGTTGCCTCGAGACTATCGCCTTGCTAACAGTGCCACAAAGGGGCCAGATACCAAATTGCAAAAAGAAATATCTCAGCCACCTGTTAAACTGTTCGAATGTTGGTTTAGGTATCTTCCTTCTTCTGTACAAGTAATGATACTCTTTTGAATATGGGTATATTCTCTCCAAAGTCTTTGTAAGCTCTGTTGTAGGAAACGCAATAACCTCTATATCACTTGGCTTCAAGCCTGCATATTTCAGCGCAGCATTTATCGAGTTGTAAGGAAACTTTATCTCAAGCTTTCTTTTTGTAAACCTCTCCTCGTTTGCGGCAAAGAGTATCTTATTATCTTCAAGAAGCGCTGCGCCTGAATCGTGGCCGTCCCAAACGCCCAATATATACATAGCAAAACCCGGTATCTATTTAGTTTAACCCATTAAAAGTTTAATATCCTTCGGTATATCGCCTATTATGCTTGCTTCTTCGTCACAGAAGGTGTAATGCTTCCTATCATCCTCTTCTATTATGCCTATGTTCTTTTCTATTATCTTCTTTAATTCGTAGCCATCTTCCCTTATGCTTCCAAGCTTCTTGTTTACAAGTATTGAAGGGTATACATTACCAAAGCTATCCATGTATATCGAAGCTTCTCCTATAAGCCTCTTGAAAGGATTTTCGCCGGTCCTGAGGTATTCAAGCAGGCCTTTTAGATAAATATATTCACCAAGCACAACCAAGTCTAATGTAAAGCCCATCTCCTTCTTATAGGCCCTTATTATCTCTTCGACCTCTTTTATAGCCCTTTCCCTATCAACAAGTATATTGTCATGCAGAGATAGGTTATTGCCATAGTAGCCTTCGCTTACAGCGCCAAGATTTAGATGAAAATCAATTAGCTTTACATCTGGAATGTCTTCTTTTACCCTCTTAACAGTCTCGAGGAATTTGCCTTGGTTTAGCCCAATCATTGTAAAGCCGAACTTAAAATCGAAGTTTTTGTTTGCCTTTTTTATCTCAGCAAATCGCTTGTAGAGTGCTATCACCCTATCGTAATTTCCTTTTACTCCCCTAATTTCGTCTTCGAGCTCTCTGTAACCATCGAGTGAAAGTGTAACAACAATCTTTTTGTTAAGCTTAAGCATCTCATTTACCTTATTTACAACGGCCTCATTATTAACTAGGGAATTTGTTGGAATCGTTATTGCATAAAGTTTCTTAGAATACTCTGCGAAAGCTCTTGCTATCTCTGCAAGGTCGCTTCTCATGAATGGCTCACCCCCCGTAAGTTCAACTATAACAAAACTAGGATTGGCGCGCACAAAAGCGCGTACCTCATCTATAGTAAGCTCGTTCTTTGGCCTCAGCTGCCAGATATTGCAGTGCTTACATCTAGAATTGCAGTTAAGGGTTACAGCAAAGGTAAGCTTATAAGGCTCCTTTGGTCTAACAATATTTGACTTCAACCCATCACTCAATAAAGAAAGCAAGCCCAAATTATCGCCTATATTTAAAAATATATCTTATAAGCTTTAAGCTTAATAAATAATGCACTACTAATATATTTAGGTAATGAAATGTCTAAAAACCTTATATCAGTGGTCATACCAACATTGAATGAAGAAGAGAACATAGGCAAGGTTATAAATGAGGTAAAGAGTGAACTTGAAAGATATGGCTACAAATATGAAATAATTGTTGTTGATGGTTATTCTACAGATGGGACTGTAGAGATCGCAAAGAAGCATGGCGCAAAGGTAATATTTGATTCTATAGGCAAAGGATCTGCGCTCAGAAAAGGTATGGAATATGCAAAAGGCAGCATACTTGTTTCTATGGATGCAGATCTTTCAAACAAACCTAACGAGCTCAGGCTACTAATCTCTGGCATAGAGATTGGCTACGATATGTGTATGGGCTCAAGGTTCATTGCTGGTGGGGGCACAGAGGATATGCCCCTATTTAGAAAGATTGGTAACAAGGTATTCGTTATATTGGTAAATTTGTTTTTCGGCACAAACTATACGGATCTTTGTTATGGATACAGAAGCTTCAGAAGAGATGCGTTCAAGAAACTAAATCTCAAAGAGGATAAGTTTGGGATAGAAACAGAGATAAGCATAAAAGCTGCAAAGCGTGGATTAAAGGTTATGGAGGTGCCGAGCTTTGAGAAAAAGAGAAATGCTGGCACTGGCAAGTTAAGATCATTTAGAGACGGTTATTCGATATTAAAGACTATTTTCAAAAACCTTAGAGGTGGCTAGGACTTGTGTCCCTGTTCCTGTATACGCTCTTCATGTATGTGCTCGCGCTCGCGCCTTTTCTTGTTCTTTATGGACCTTGCCAAAAGGAATAGAGCTATTAGTAGTATTATTGCGATAATTACTGCAGTTATTTCCAATGGAGATAAGAGCACACTCTTTGCAATATATGGTGTTATTGAGAACGTCGCCATACTTGAGTAATGTAGACTGCTCATATTAAAACTTGCAACAGCGGCAGATGAGTAAGACGCGCCATTGTTAGGTGATTGTAGTTTGAACGTGAAGCTCTCGTTTGTATAAGGCTGAAGGGTGAAGCCATAGCTCTTATTTGATATGAATGAAAGGGTAGGTGGGATAATAAGAGATACTGTGCCATTTACAGGTGTTCTCGCTGCATTAAACAATGAAACATTAACAATTACTATATTCTTTGACGGCGTTGTCTTAACAACTTCGTATATTGGAGAGACTGTTGGCTTATTAATAAAAACAAGGCAAGGGAAAACGGCACTAAAGAATGAAAAGCCCTGTTGATACGTTACATAAAAAGCATCTGCATAAGTGCCATTAAGCCCAAAATTAGTAATCTTAACGAATAATGTTTTTGTCTGGCCTGGTGGTAGCACGCTTATAGCGTATGATGTATTAAGGGGGGTTGCACCTTCGACTATAGGAGAAATAATAAGATTGTATGCAGAGTCGTTACCAGAATTAGAGAGAGAGAATACAATTGAGCTGTTTATAAGAGTAGCATTGCAACTGCCTGTTAATGTGACTGTGCCGGCATGCACTAAGTTCAAGAATGTTAAAAATGCAAACATAGAAATGAGAATGTTAGACTTTAACATAAGAACACATGTTTTCATCACTCTTAAAGTTTATATTTTTTACTCCTGTGAGCATAATTCTTTGTATAAGCAATAGGTTTAAGTTCATCTACAATATAATCAAAGGCCTTGTGCGGGTCTGAGCTGGCACCATAAGAGTATATGTCAACAGTGCCAGTTATGTATATCTATATGGCTTTCTAGAATTATGGCTTAAAAAGCCTCTTAGAAAATGTATTTCTTTACATTTTTTCAGATAGGGTCTTTTAAATCTTTCAAAAAGAAGTAGCCCAGGGCAAGATAAGCAAGTTTAGCGGCCGTAAAGTTTGGCGCTTCAAGGTGAGGTATAGGACTTAGCTCTACAAGATCTAGTCCTGCCAGTTTCTTCTCTCCTGCTAGCCCCTTTATAATTTTTATAGTTTCATCAAAGCTCAGTCCATTAGGTTCTGGTGTACCTACACTTGGCATAATGCTCGGGTCAAGAACATCGAGATCAATTGTAAGGTATATGTTCTCTGTTGTTAGTTCACTTATAGCGTTGATTGCATTATCTATATCTTCGTGCAGTGAATCAACAAAGAAGATACGCTCCGTGTTTGCATGCTTAGCATAATCCTCATCGATGCTTCTTATACCTACATGCACAATGTTCTCAAACAACTCCCTTGCCCTTGCCATTACTGTCGCATGCATATATTTGCTTCCGAATAAGTTATCTCTAGAATCTGTATGTGCATCAAGCTGCACTATGCTAATATCAGCGCCTACGCTTTTAAAGGCCCTAAGCGCACCTATTGTAATTGTATGCTCTCCACCAAGAAGGATAGGGAGCTTCTTCTCGCCTAATATAAGCCCAACCTCTTTTTCTATTTTACTTATCATGTTTTCAGGGGAGCTGAAATCTGGGGCAAGCTCATCTGTTGTATATATGCCTATCTTGCTAATATCCGCACCGACTTCATAGCTATATAGTTCAAGGTTTCTACTTGCAGTAATTATTGCGTGTGGCCCATATCTTGCACCAGATTGATAAGAAGTTGTTGAATCATATGGTATAGGTAGTGCTACAACCTTTGCATTCGCATAATCTACCTCCTCTAATCCAAATAAATTATATTTTGGAAGCGTATTCAATGGCTCCATAAAATCAAACGAAATATTAATACATAGTTAGAAATATATTCTTTAAGTTTTTGATTAGTATTGGTTTCATGAAAAAATATAGCAAGCCTATTGCAATTTTGAAGCTTACAAGGATAGAACACAGCATAATGCTTGTAATTGCTGTAATTGCTGCAGAGCTTATTGTAAAGGGCCTGCCAAACCTATTCGTACTTCTAATGAGCATAATAACGCCCGTTTTTATAAGCATGGCCTCATTTGCGATAAATGACTACTTTGATATAGAGGTTGACAAACTCAACAAGAAGATGCAGAGGCCACTTGTAAATGGGAGCCTAAAGCCATCAGATGCGATTTATGTAACCGCTATAACCCTTATGCTTGGGATAGTGGCAAGCGCATTCATAAATCTGTACTGCTTTGCAATAGCGCTTATTTTTGGAGCACTTGCATTATTATATGCTTACAAGATAAAAGAAACACTCTTTTGGGGCAATGCATATATAGCGTTTTCTATGGCCATACCATTTATCTTTGGCAATTATGTCGTTTCTATATCGCTTAAGCAAAGTATAATACTAATAACGCTCTTGATCTTCTTTAGCGGCCTGGCCAGGGAGATACACGGCACCATAAGGGACTTAAAAGGGGATATAAAGATAAGGAACGTAAAAACACTGCCAAGAGTTATTGGTATAAGTGGAGCTTCCGCGCTTGCTCTCGTGTTTTACTTAATAGCGATTTTAATTAGTATATATCTCTTTATGTACTATGAGCCATTTAAGTTAAACCTTGTCTACATTTTACCAATAGCAATAACTGACATTACATTGCTATATTTAGGGGTAAAATATATTTATGAAAGGAGCGAGAAATTCTACTCGTTTGCGAGAAATGCTTCACTTGCTGCAATGGGCACAGCCCTATTAGCACTTCTGCTTGCACCTCTATTAAATATAGCAATATGAGCCTGAGCCCGTTTTATTTATCGCTTTCTGCCCTTAACATGTGTTACCCGTTTATTGCTTGTAGCTTCCTTGAGTTGTTCGCTTTGTGCATTGCAAGGATTTCGCAAAAGCAGCATTATTAGAACTACAAGTATAGCAAACAGCACAATTAGAATTATAAGAAGTATAGAATAAATCTGCTCTATCTCGCTTGAGATATCATTATAAGAGTATGTTTGATTTGGCTGTAAAATAAATGTACTGTTTATGAGCTTGTTTGCGCTGCTGAGCTTCGAAGCAAGAAGTGCAAGCGAATAGGCATTCTCAAGATTACTCTCATTTCTTGTTATATTGTATTCGTTTATATAGAATATCACCGATTTTGCAAATTGATTTGGCCATATACCATAAGTTGAGTTGTTTATCAGTGCTTTCTCTATGCTTATGTATTCTGAAGGCGTATAGTTGTTTATTGTAGGCCTATCAAATATGCTTGCGTAAGTACCTGCATATATTGCTGCAGGATAATTTCCATTGTTATAGAAGTTTATTGCACTTTGCAGATAAATGCTGCTTCCAAACTCACTTGCGTTCTGTATGAGCTTAAATGCATAACTCTTTAGAAGAGGTGATCCCTGCACAGGCACACCGCCCATGCTATCAGCAATACTATACATATCACTTGCTGCAAGGCACCAGCCGTAGGCTTCTCCTGCAGTGTATAAGCTTTCAAAAATACCATCAGATGTTTCACTACTATTTAGCATAGTGGCTGCATTGCCTGCTGTTATAGTACCGAGCTCCTGCCTCAGCTCACCGCCTATTACATATTCATAGTTTGAATTGGTCATTTGCGATGGAATAAGAGATGAGCAGTATGCAGAAACATTAGAGATAAGGTTTGTGGCTGCACCTTCGTTTGCATTGTTTGCATTAGCAAGCATAAACGCCTGTGGGTAGATCAGAAAAGCAAGGTCAGCGGCTGTATATAAATAGCCCTTCTTTGATATTGCAGCATACTCCTGCATCGCATTTGTTAATTCTGATTTTATAACAGAGTAGTTATTTGGTATACCGTCAATTGACTTATTTACAAAATCAAATGTAAAGCTTGTGAGGTTTTGAAAGCTACTTAAGTTACAGTATAAGCAAGATAGATTTGTATAAGGAATTTTATCAACATAGTAGTTAGTATAAGTATTGTAGGTTAAAGGATACGGAGCCCTTAAGCCTGTTGCATATCCAAAAGCTTGAGATGCATTCTTAACCTCAACCAGCGGTATTCCAAAAGTTTGCTGAGTGAGATAATATAAAAGATCTTCAAAACTTCCGTTCTCAACATAAGGAACAAGCACAAACTTTAGATTGTGAGTTTTTGCTGCAGCCACTTTATCGTATATGCCGCCTATCTCACCAACGCTGCCGTCAGAGCTTATTGTTCCTGTAAGTGTAAAGTCGTGCAATAATGGCTTATGCGAAAGCGCAGAGATTGCGTCAAGTGTAAAGGCAAGCCCACCGCTTGGCCCAGATACACTCACGTTTTTATCCTCTATTATATAAGAGAAGTTATAATCGCTCATATTTAAGCCTAGGTATCTGCATGCATACGCTACTCCAGTCTGTGCGGAACTTAATGTGCTTACACCAATAGATGAAGGGCCGCCTATCTTTACCACGCCATCTCCAGTAGTAACATTTAGATAGAACAAAGAGAGTACACCCTTGTTTGATTGTGTTAGAACTGCTGGAGCATAGATATAAGCACTACCCACAAAGCTCGCATATGGTGTTGAGGATAGGAGCATTACAACAAGAGCAAATATCAAGCCAATATAATTTTTCACAAGACCACCAAATGTTTATTAATTATTTATCTTTTATTCTTTTATTCTTTTACTTATCATCTTCAAAATCCGATATCCTCTTCTGCTTAATGTTGTTATCTGGCTTCTTAATCCTATTTAGCATGTCGACTATACCAAACACGCCATCATATCCAGGAATTAAATTAACTTTTGAAGCCCTTATATTTTCTATAGCCTCTGCAAGGGTCTTGTCTACTTCTTTTATAGCCTCTATGTCCTCGTTGAGTAGAACATTTATCTCGCTTCCGAACCTTTTTAATAGGTTAGAGTAAAGAGATTTAACATATTGAGTACCTCTTCCTTTGTTGGTAATGTATGAAAGCACCTCTATGAGTGGCACAGCGTATGCGAATCTAGACGCATTTTCTGGCATAAAGCCATCTGGCCTGTCTGCCAATTCGATAACCCTGTGCAAAACCCCTATTACCAAAGGCTTGCTACAAACAGGGCATTTATTGTTATATTTTTTTGCTTCCTCAGGACTCATTGAAACATTACAGTTTCTGTGGCCATCATAATGATACTTGCCCTCTTCAGGGTAATATTCTATAGTAAGACTAAGTTTTTTGTTATCCTTCTTCGTTATTG
>Ga0080006_1244476_pt1 | contig 12966 bp, 11 predicted proteins | sample RS3BMetagenome_FD_69209 | JGI IMG/M metagenome (GOLD analysis project Ga0080006, IMG submission 69209) | Ferric oxide microbial mat and aquatic microbial communities from Rainbow Spring, Yellowstone National Park, USA - RS3B (SPADES... ...
CTCTACCGACCTCAACCAAGGCGTGGTCTACGGGGTGGAGACGGAGCAATCGGTGCGGCATCCGGACCTGGCGACCCGCTTGGATTACGACGCCGTGTTCGGGACGGTCTTCACGGCCTCGAGCAGCGGGGCGGCGGCGCTAAGCACGTGACGCGTCACCCGAGCACGCTGCTCGGCATCGTCGGTGGCCCGCGCCATCCACTCGTCGAAAACCAATGTCTTGTGCCAGTGCTCTTGCCACTCAATCCGCAGTCCACATTGATCGAACCAGTCACACCAAACTCTGATGCTTTGGCAGCAAACATGGGTAGGGTCCCGGAGGCGTTCGGCGACATTGATAAACTCCGCCTCCACAGGATCGTCCGGCGATACATTGTCTGTAAAGCCGAAGCGTCCGCCGACGCGCAACACGCGCACCACTTCGGCGAGGAACCGTTGTGGATGTAAAAAATGATGCGCAGCGATCCGACACGTCACGATGTCAAATGACTCCTCCGCGAATGGCAGCGTCTCCGCATCCCCGGCGACGTACAAGATGTCCGTGTGCCCCTGGCTACGAGCATAGTTGCGTGCAACGGCGAGCATGGCTGGAGTCAAGTCCGACGCCACGACCTGACCCGCCCTCGCGGCGAGTGCCAATGCGACGTGTCCACCGCCTGTGGCGACATCGAGCGCGCACTCCGTCGAGGTCGGCGCGAGGCGTTCGATCAAGCGAGCCAAGTCTCCTCCCCGCTTATGGGACGCGCTCGTCACGTAGTGATCGGCGCGGGCACCAAATTGCTGCACAATCGCCTGCTTTTGCTGATCGTCTGAGGTACTCAATGTCATCGCCTCCTGTGTGATTCTAGTGTAAAGCAGGAGAGTGACCTTTGGTTCGCGAAATCCGTTCACGAGCGATCGATTCATTGAATCGCCAAGAGAGGATTGACCCTATGAAATTGGAGTCTCTCGATTCATTTCTCGCGGTGACTCGACATGGCTCGCTCCATCAGGCGGCTACAGCCCTGTTCGTAAGCCAGTCGACGCTGACCCATCGTATGCAAGTACTAGAGGAGGATCTCGGCGTCTTGCTTTTCGTCCGTCATGCCGGCGGTGTCGCCCTGACCGAGGAAGGTCGCCGATTTGTGCCTGTCGCAACAGCGATTGTAGACCAACTGCAAGGGTTCAGGCGCAGCCAGAGGCAGGCGCCCCGTCTGACCCTCATCGCTGGCAAGGCATTTGCGTCTTACGAGCTGCCGGATCTGATTTCGGGATTTCGCAAGCTGCGACCCGAGTTGCGCTGTCATGTCAGATCGGCCCTCTTTCCCGAGTCGGTCAATGCCCTGCTGGCAGGCACGGCAGACCTCGCGGTCATCGGCTACGAGGCCCACCATCCCGACCTCGTCTCTACGACACTGGCGAGCGATCGCATCGTTTTATGCATGCATCCGCATCACCGCTTTGCTCGACATTTTGACTGGCGCGATTGGGGTCACGAGGATGTCGTGGCGTTTGGCGACGTGGGCGCGCCCTTTCGAATCCGTGTGGACAACTATCTGGCCGATCGCGGGGTCCGGCCCCATATCGTCATGGAGCTCGACAGCATCCACGCGGTCAAGCGCATGGTCATGCACAATCTCGGGGTCGCCTTTTTGCCAGAGCGAACCCTCAGCGACGAGGCAGCGGCGGGTTGGTTGGCCATTCGCGACGTGGCGGCGGGTGCCTTGACGCGCCCGTCGTATGTGGCATACCGCCGGAGTCGCCAAGGAGAGCCCTTGATGCTAGAGTTCATCGAGTGGATCGCGGATCATCATGCGCGCGGCGGACCCAAGCCTCCGAGCGCCCGGCCTCTGTCGCCGCGCTAGCCGTCACCGAGCTACGCGCGCGATCGCAAAGCCGTCGCCGATGGGGAGTCCCACCGATTCCAGTCGGGGGTCAGCCGTCAGTCGCTGGACGAAGGTTCGCATCCCCACCACCGAGGCGTCTTGATTGGCGCTGTCCAGGATGCGGTCGCCGAGCAAGATGTTGTCTGCACAGACCAAGGCGCCAGGTAACGCCATCTGCAGGACGTAGTCCAAATAGTTCGCGTAGTTCGGTTTGTCAGCGTCGATAAAGAAGAAGTCAAACCGAGCTTCTTCCCGAACGAGAGACGCCAAACTCGAGGCCGCCGGCCCGACGCGGTAGCGAACTTGTTCTGCAAATCCCGCCTGTTCGAGGCTGGTTCGGGCAAACTCCGCAAACGCCGGGTTCAACTCAAGCGACGTCAGCGTGCCGCCTTTTTCGAGTCCACGGGCCAGACAGACGCCGCTATAGCCGCCGAGCGCACCAATCTCGAGAACCTTTTGCGCCCCGGAGATCTTGACGAGTAACGTCAACAGGCGTCCGAGCGAAGGCAGCACGGAGATCGGCGGCATGTCGCTCTCTCGCATCCGTTGAAGGATTCCCGCCAGAACGGAATCATCACAGTGAAATGTTTCTTGTAAATAAGCGTCTCGGTCCATCATGTCGACCACTCCTTTAACGGTTTCGCCGAAAAATAGTTCATGTGCATCGCGTCCCGGACTTCCTCCATCGTTTGTGCGGCCACGGTGCGCGCATGCGATGTGCCTGCTTGCAAGATCTCGTCCATACGGCCGGGATGCTTCAGTACTTCTTGCCTGCGGTCACGCATGGGCTCGAGAATTCGGTCAATTCCGTCCGCCACTAGACCCTTGCAACTCTGACAACCGAGGCGTCCAGTCTGGCACTCTTCCCGAATGGCCTGCGCTCCCCCCGCCCGAAAGGCCTCATGATACGAGAACACGGTGCAGGCATCCGGATGCCCTGGATCAAACCGCGTCAGTCGCAGCGGATCTGTGCGTGCCTGGCGCAAACTGGCGTGGATCTCCGATGTGGTCGCATCGAGGTAAATCGCATTACCCCTGCTCTTGCTCATTTTTCCTGCCCCATCCAGACCAGACAGCCGGGGGGTGTCCCCTACTCTAACCTGTGGTTCCACCAACACGGACCCGTAAAGACTGTTGAATCGACGCACGATTTTGCGCGCTTGCTCGACATGGGGCACGTTGTCGTCACCAACCGGCACCAGGTTGGCCTTGCAAAATGCAATGTCCGCCGCTTGGCTTACGGGATAGCCAAGAAAACCGTAATACAGGTCCTTATACCCCCTCTCCCTGGCTTCTGCCTTGATGGTAGGGTTGTGGCGCAACGAACTGACAGTGACAAACATGGAGAACAAGATCGTCAATTCAAGACGCCACCAGTCGCCGTCCATGGCACCACCTCCTTTCGCCTGCGAGTTCTCGTTACAACGCAAAAAGACCCGTCCTCAAGGGACGTGGTCACGCGGTGCCACCCTCGTTAGCCGGCTTGACCGACTCACTTTGGTCCCGTCCGCGCTGTTGCGCGACGGGGATCTCGATGGATAACGGGAGAGACATTCCCGATCGACCGTATACAATGCCACCCAAGGAAGGGATGCATCTTTCAAGTCAATGACTCCAAAGTCCATTCAGCAGGAGACGCGCACCGACTCACAGCGTTCATCGGCTCTCTGAAGCGCGGGGATGCCTGCCTACTTGTCTTCTTCACAGTCTCATGTAATGTTATTTTTGCAAGTATAGACCGCTCCGAAATGGATTGTCAAGACAGCGACAGCCGAAGTTCAGGATGCTGACCCAGGAGATCCGCCGCCGCCTGCCGGTCGAGTACCACCGTCACCTTGCGGTGCAACTGCAAGATGCTGGCCGGCACATCGGTGCGAACGCTACCAAGCACAGCGCGGGCGACGATCGCTGCCTTCTCAAACCCGAAGGCCATCAGGATAATTTGTTCCGCTTGCAAGATCGCCTGTACTCCCATCGTGATCGCTCGTCGTGGAACCTCACGCGGGTCGTCAAAGAATCGCGCGTTACTGGTAACGGTCTCCGGCCGCAATTCCACGATATGAGTCCGGGCGAGCAACAAGTCATCCGGTTCGTTGAACCCGATGTGGCCGTTGGTACCGATCCCCAGAATCTGAAGATCGATGGGGTGACGAGCGATCACCTCATCGTAACGGCGACATTCGGCAGCGAGGTCTACCGCATCGCCGTGAGGGAGGTGGATGTTCTGTGGATCGAAGTCGACTCGATCGAACAGATGCTCCCGCATGAAGTGGTGATAACTCTGAGCGTGCTCCGAAGGAAGCCCGATGTACTCGTCCAGATTGATCGTGACGACCTTGGAGAGGTCGAGCCCACACGCCCACAGATTCACCAGTGCGTCGTAAAAGGGCACCGGTGTCGAACCGGTAGCCAGTCCCAGAACAGGCTGACTGCGGGTGACCACCACCTCTTCAGCCAGTGCGCTGACGTAGATCCCGGCTTCCTGTGAGCTATCGAAAATGCGAATCCGCACCGGTTTTGACCTCCTTGATCGATCCCGCCTGAGATCCTTTACGCGGGACGTTCGTACACACTTCTACCGGCCACGAACGTGGCCAACACGTCGCCGCTTGCATCGAGCATCACGAGATCGGCGTCATAGCCGACCTCCACGCGACCTTTGCGGCGAAGACCCAGTCGGGATGCGGGATTGAGCGACGCCATTTGCCATGCGTCCCCTCGCGTCGCGCCACCGAGCTCCTGCACGCGTTTCACCGCGTGCGCCATGGTCAGCACGCTCCCTGCCAAGGTTCCGTCTGCCAACCTGCAGGCCCCGTCGGCGACCTCCACCTGCAAACCGCCCAGGTCATAGAGCCCCGGTGGCTGCACAGCCGCGCGAATCGCGTCGGTGATCAGCAGGAGTCGATCTGGTCCGATTGCGGCAAGCAGGGTTCTCATCATCGCTGGCGCCACATGAATGCCGTCGCAAATCAGATCGCCGGTCCAATGCGCGTCCATGACGACGGCGCCGATCGGTCCGGGCTCGCGATGAAGGAGAGGATTCATCGCGTTGCACAGGTGCGTGACGTGGCTGAACCCGGCCCCAGCAGCCGCCTCCATGTCTGCAAAGTTGGCTGTCGTATGTCCGGCTGAGACGACCACCCCGGACGCCACTGCCAGCCTCGCAACGTCGTGGGCGGATGGTCGTTCCGGAGCCATCGTCATCATTTTGACCAACCCGGTGGCAAACCACCGCGTTGCGAGCGTCGGATCGGGGTCCAAGATGCGGTCTGGACGCTGTGCGCCGGTCCTTTGCGGGTGGATGAACGGCCCTTCAAGGTGCACGCCTGCGACTTGTGCGCCCGCTGCCGGGTCGGCAAGGTAGCGGGCGGCTGCCGCAAGCACAGCGTCGATCCGTTCTGGCGATTCTGTCACGGTCGTGAGCAGAAGTGAGGTGGTGCCGAACCGGGCATGGGTTGCCGCCACCGTGGCGAACGCCTCCAGACTGGCATCCATCGTGTCGGCACCGCCACCACCATGGACATGGATATCGATGAAGCCTGGAGCAATCCACGGCAAGTCCTGCGCGGGATCGGCAAAGACCCGAATCGCGGCGATCCGCGACCCTTCCATGCCGACTTCCACGGTCTGCCATGAACCACCGTCTGTCATCCGATTGCCCGCCAGCCACCTCATGTCCATCGTCCTCTCATCGCATCATGGTTGAACGCTCTATCCCGGAGGCTGACTGGCGTCATGGCCACGTCTACGTATCCTCACAGAGGTTCCCACTGACTGCCGTCACCAGTTCCACGGCTCGCACCAACGACCAACCGTGCTCGGCCAAAGCCAGGCTCGCAGCACCGATGACTGGGGGGTGCAACAGACGCTCGCATTGCCAGTCTGGGAGCCGCGTGCGCAGTAGCGTCACCAGCGGCTCACTGTGAAAGAGGCCACCCGCCAATGCCAGGCGACGTTCGGAGTGGCCACGGCGTGTCACCCTTCGGACCAAGGCCGCTTGTGCCGTGACCGCCGCCTCCACGATCCGGGTCGAAGCGGGGTCTCCTTGCCCCCAAAGCGCCAGAACCCATGCCGCAAACCCGGCAATCACGGTCACCGGGTGCGGGTCTTGATACAGCCGGGACACCCACTCCAGTTCTGTGCATCCCGCGGCTTCCAGAGCCGCATCTACGTAAGTTCGGGCGGCCAATGCCAGGGCGGTTTCGTCTTCTGTCCACGACTCGGATGAAGAAAGCGCCGCACGCAGGCCCATTTGCCCGATGGCAAAACCACTCCCCTCGTCACCCAGCAGGTAGCCGTACCCACTCTCCCGCGTCAGGTGACCTCGGCCGTCTTGCGACACGGCGATCACGCCCGTCCCGGCAATGAGCAGTGTTCCGGGCTGAGCCTGCCAATGCGCAGTGAGCGCCACTTCCGCATCCGTGGTCACGTAGATTCGGGCCGATCCATAGAAGCTGGCAAGAGCCGCCGTCATGGCGTGACGCAGGCTCGGACCGCCCATGCCAGCTAAGCCTGCGCACACGGCGCTCACATGATCACGGGACCGCTTTAGTGTGCACAGGCACTCCGTCACCGCTTGCTCAATTTGTTGAAGCGCGGCCCGCGTTCCCACAGCGGCCGCGTTGGATGACTGAGCGGTTGCGTAGTGGGCGTCACAGGCTTCTGTATCGACGGCCAGTACCCGAGTGCGACTTCCCCCACCATCGACTCCGATGACTACACTCATCAAGTGACCGCCTCCGTCCCTCGACACGACGCCCGAGTGGGCCTTAGACTGTGGGCCGCTGATGTTGGCTTTTCGTCCGAACCGTGTCATCGCAGATCGTCCAAAAGGCCAGCCATACCCTGTGGCCGCAAACTTCTGTATAGTACGAGATGAGCGCCATGGTACCATCTACTCTATAGATTCAGCATAGCACAGGGGTTCACAGGCATCAAAGCCCCGCGTGCACAAGGCGGACAGCATGACGGGAGGTTCCCTGATGAGTGCGGGGCAGTTTGTCATCGTCGATGTATTTACCCGAGGCCCGGGAGCGCTACACGATTCGCGTTGGCGGTCGCGTCGCCATGGTCGCTTCAGCGCAGTTGCGCGCAGTTTGGTAAAGGGAGTCGCCCTAGGCGTGATGACAGGCGACTTGCTGCCCACTTGGCAACCCTCGCAAGGTCGGCTGCTCCCGACTACACAGTTCCGTCACGGCGGGACAGCGATGGGCAAACGGGCACCCGCTCCGGCCAACGAACAAATCAGGCGCTTCGATACTCGTCTCGCCAATCTTGAGATCGACATCACTTCCGGCTGTGGATGCCAGCAACAGCCGCGTATACGGATGCCCCGGAGTCCCGACCACCTGGTCAGCCGTCCCTGTCTCCATCACCTGGCCGCCGTACATCACCATAATTCGATCCCCAAAGTAGCGCGCCGAGGCCAAATCGTGCGTGATGTAGAGGTAAGCTACCTGCAGATCCTGTTGCAACTTGCGCAATAGCTTCAAGATGTCCGCGCGAATCGACACGTCCAGCATGGAGATCGGTTCGTCGGCCACGATAAACTTCGGGTTGACAGCCAATGCTCGGGCGATGGCCACTCGTTGTCGCTGCCCGCCCGACAGTTCATGTGGATACTTCCCTTTGAACTCGTAGCCCGGAATCAGTCCGACCCGTTCCAACAACTCATTGATGCGATCTTCCAGTCCCCCGCCCTGAAGATTATGGTGACGGCGGACGACGATCCGCAGATGTTGCCCCACCGTTCGCACAGGGTTTAATGAACCGAATGGATCTTGAAAAATCATCTGCGTGGATTTGCGAAGGGTTCTCAAGGCGCCTGCCGAACGGATTTTCTCGACGGTTTGTCCGTCGATCTGAATCTGCCCGGAAAAGGGTCTGTGAAACCGTACAAGGGTTTTCCCAAGTGTCGACTTCCCGCTCCCTGATTCACCCACCAAGGCGAGCACCTCGCCTGGAGCGATCGAAAAACTGACACCATCAACGGGGGCGATTTGTCGCGCCGCGCGTCCATTGCCGACAGTAAACCGTACCACCAAGTCACGAACGACGACGATGGGCTTCTCATCCGGCATGGTCGAGCCCCCTTAATTCGGATGGGGACAAGTGACACGCAATCTGCGTGTCACCGGACTTGTGTGTTTGGGGCCTTGTGACCGAACAGTCCACACGGTCGCGAGCGTGTGGGCAGCGCGGGTGAAATGGACATCCAGGCGGGATAGACAGCAGATTTGGCGGCGATCCTGGGATACCGGCCAAGTCCTCGGCGGTCGCCAAAAGGGTTGGCATGGCCCGGATCAGCCCTTGCGTATAGGGATGGTGCGTCGCCTGCCGCCACGCACTCGCACCGGGCGACAGTTCGACAAGTTGGCCTGCGTACATGACACCGACGCGCGCTGCGATCGATGAAACGAGGTGAACATCATGGCTGATGAACAGCACCGCGAAGCCGACTCTCTCCTGCAGTTCCTTAATTTGTTCGAGGATCGACTTTTGAACCACAACATCGAGCGCGGTCGTCGGCTCATCCATGACGATCAGCTTCGGTTCCAGCGCCACTGCCATGGCGATGACGACGCGTTGGCGCATGCCACCGGACAGTTCGTGCGGGTAACTCCCCAGCCGCTTCGGATCGATGCGGACCAGCGCAAAGAGTTCCTGCGCCCGCTCGCGGGCCTCGCGTTTGCTGATGGCGACGTGCGCCTGCAAGGTGTCCACGATTTGGCTCTCAATGGTTTTGACCGGATTGAGGACATTCATCGCACTTTGAAAGACCATCGACATCTGGCTCCAACGGAATTGGCGCAAGGCCTCTCCCTGCAGCGAATAAACGTCCTCCCCGTTGACGAGAACGGTCCCACTGGTGACCATGGCGTTATCACCAAGTAGCCGCATGATCGCCTGCGCCAATGTTGATTTTCCGCAGCCAGACTCGCCCACGAGTCCCACGATCTCGCGCTCCCCGATGGTCAATGACACGTTTTGGACCGCACTGGCGAGTCCGTTCTTTGTGATGTAACTCACACTCAGATTCCTTACGTCGAGGATCGTCTTCTCGCTCATGCGCTTTCCCCTCCTTGGACGCTCTGCACCGGGAGCTTGAATCCCTTTGGCAGACGGGGCGGTTTGGCCAATCGGGGATTGCTGATGGTGTCGATGCCGTAGTTGATCAAGGTCAAACTGAGCAACACCAGCGTAATCGAAGCACCGGGTGGGATGAACCACCACCAGCCACCGTTGAGGAGTGCCTCCGCGTTTTGCGCCCAATTGAGCATATTGCCCCAGCTGGGCGTGTTCGTGCTGCCGATGCCCAAAAAACGGAGGAATGCCTCCCCGAAGATGCCGGTGCTCATCATCGAGATAAACGTGTTAAAAACCAAGGAGAGCATGTTCGGGAAGATCTCGGTCGCCATGATGCGCAGATCCGAAACACCCGACAACTTTGCGGCCAGAACGAAGTCACGACTGGCAAACGTGAGCGCTTGCGCGCGTTTCATTCGTGCCGCTGCCGGCCAACTGGTCAAACCGAGAATCAAGGTGATGGCGAGGGAACCCGCATCGGGTATATAAGACGCGATCACGAGAATGAGCGGATAGGATGGCAGAGCCAGCATCACGTTGGTCAACCAGTTGAGTGCCGCATCCACGCGTCCTCCCTTGTAGCCACCGTAGACCCCGATCAGCACGGAGATCACCGTCCCGATCAGCCCTACCCCAAGACCGATCACCATCGTGGTTCGCGTACCAAAGACCCATTGACTAAAGACGTCCTGTCCCTCATCTGTGGTGCCAAACCAGTAGGTTGCGCTTGGCGGCTGCCACGGTGTACCGAGAATAGCCGTCGGGTTGTGTGTGGCGATCACCGGAGCGAAGATCGTAATGAACAGAAAGAAACCCAGAATCACTAGCCCCACCACCGCTTTTGGCTCCTGAACCAGTTGCCGCCAGAAGCGAAAGCGCTCGACGCGTTCGCGCTGCAGGCGCGCTGGATCAGGCTCCTTGGGAGTCCGGGCTACCGTCATGGACTGGCTCATGCTTGCGCCACCCCCACCCGGACTCGCGGATCGAGACGCGCATAGAGAAGCTCCACGATGAAGTTGGTGACTAACATGACCACCGAAAAGACGAGAAAGATGCCTTGAATGAGGGGATAGTCCTGGTCTGAAACCGCGCTCGCCATCTGAAATCCGATGCCGGGGTAGGAGAAGATTGTTTCAATCAGAATTTGTCCGCCTACGGCATAGCCCAGCGCAATGGCAAACTGTGTGACGTTCGGCAAGATGGCACTGCGCGCGGCGTAGGTAAACATGATCCGCCGATCGCGCAATCCCTTGGCGCGTGCAAAGCTGACGAAGTCGTCACTGACCACCTGAATCATGTTGTTGCGCATGGCGAGCATCCATCCTCCGATGCTTGTAATCAAGAAAGCGAAGCCGGGCAGGAAGGCATGTCGGAGAACATCCCAGATAAACGAAAAGCTCAGGGTTGGGATGGCCGTACTGGAGTACGAATGGTCAAGCGGAAACCAGCCCTTGATGAACCCAAAATACCAAAGCATGAGCAGCGCCAGCCAGAACTGCGGTACGGAACCCAGAAACATGGAGATCGGTCCTTGGATGCTGTCGAACAGTTTATTGCGGCGCCAGGCCGCAAAGATCCCGAGCAAGGTGCCGATGCCAAAGGCCAAAATCGTAGCGACCCCGATCAGGCCCAGGGTCCAGGGCAAGGATTCGCCGATAATCGTGGCAACCGGAACGGGATAGTATTCGATCGACGTCCCGAGTTGCCCGTGAACCAATTGTCCGAGATACGTACCGTATTGCTGCCATAACGGTTGTCGCGTGATGCCAAACTGCAACATCAACGCATGCAGGACACGAGGGTCCGCCCGTCCTTTCATCCGTGCAATCAGGTTTTCTGCGGGATTGCCTGGCATCAGTCGCGGAATCAAAAAATTGAGCGTGACCGCAATCCAGATGAACACCAGGAGCGCCCCGAATTTGCGCATAATGTATCGCATAATCCAACCCTCTCCAGCAAAGCGTGTCGTGGATGGATCGCCTCGGGCAGGCCGCGACGGCCTGCCCGAGTGCGTTCCAAGTGGAAATTACTTGGCTGGTTTCAGATGCATCAATACAATCCCCGTCGAAAACCCGTTATAAGGCGGCGAGTCTACGTACGGGTTTTGGGCCGAAGGCCAACCCGTGTAGCCCGTGGTATTGTACTCATACCAGTTGGCCGCGTACACCAGTGGAATGACAGGAAGTTGGTTAGCCACAGTCGTCTCCACGGTCGCCATGGCCGCCTCTTGTGCGGCTTTGGTTGAAGAGTGTTTGAAGGCAGTGAGCGCGGCCGTCACAGCTGGATTGGAAAATCCCTCGTAATTCTCCCATCCTTTCGGGTCGAGGACGTTGAAATACCCGTAAAACGGCGTGCTCCCCGTAATGACGAAGGACGACTCGAGCGCCAACTGGAACGTATGGCTTTGCAACTGACTCTGCCAGTCTCCTTGTTGGATTTCATCCACATTGACCTTGATGCCGACGGCCTGAAGATCCGTGGCGATCAAAGATTGGTCCTTGTTCCAGTCGGTCCATCCGGCCGGTGCAATCAGGTTCAAAACCAAGGGCTTGCCGGCCTTCTCGCGAATGCCACCTGACCCCATCTTCCAGCCCGCCTGTTGCAAAAGTGAGTTGGCTTTTTGAATGTTCATCGCGAAGGAGCGGTCAGCCGCTGGAACTTTGCCTGAGAGCCACCCCGTCTCACTTGGCAGGACGAGTCCAGTGGGATTGGCAGGCTGCTCATAACCATACTCTCCGATCTGGTAAATCTGCTGACGGTTGATCGCAAGGCTGATGGCTTCGCGCACACCGACATCTTTGAGTATTGGATTCGACAGGTTCGGATAGATGGATACGTCGCCAACGGGTGGGAACCAGTACTTGTTGGTGGCTGGACTCTTGTTGACATACAAGTTGTTGATATTTGGAACAAAGAGACCGCTCCAGTCCAGTTTCCCCGCTGCCAGTTCCAGATCTGCACTGTCATTGCCGCTGAGCGCCGGATAGTTCAATTCTGGAACCGGCGGGAGGCCACCCCAGTAAGCGGTGTTGGCTTTCAGGGTGTAGTCCTGGGTACTGAAGTGATCGAGTTCGTAGGGGCCTGTACCGACGGGATTCGGGTCCAGCCACTTGGACGGATTCGCAACTTTCGACCAGATCTTCGCAGGTACGATGGGGATCTGTCCCAGCAGAATCTGTGAAAACGGTACGTCCACCTTGGCAAACGTAAATTGCACGCTGTAGGGTCCTTTCGCCGAGACAGACTTGATGTCTTGCCAGACCAAGTTGGTGTCGAGCGCCGGAAACCGTTTCAAAAGCGTGTAAGAAAAGACAACGTCTGCCGAAGTGAACGGCGTTCCATCGCTCCACTTGACGTTGTGGCGGAGCATGACGGTGAGTACCTTGTTGTCACCGCTCCACTTGAAGGAGGTTCCCAGCAGTGGATACGTCGGGCCGGTTGTACTGAAGTAGAAGAGTGACTCGTAGATGACGCCATCCGGGACCTGCTGATTGTTTAGGGCAAACGGATTGAAGTTGTCCTGCCAGGATGCGACCTCTTCTGCCTCGATCGTCCGCGGTGGGTTGGCGGCGGCCCGCGCCGGCAGCAGGCGGGAGAAGGCCGCCTGGATCCGCGGCAGGTCCGCGAGGAAGTAGTAGGTGAGCACCGGGGCTATGGCCAAGGCGAACAGGAGGCGAAAGCCCGTGAGCAGGTCCGCGGTGGCTTGGGCGATGGCCACTTCGGCCTGCCGCTGGCTGCGCCGCAGGGCGGCGTCCACCGCCCGCCGCAGCCCGGCGGGCAGCGGCAGGTGGCGGTAGCCTGCCCGCAGCGCGGCCACGGGCGCCTGAAGCCGGCGGCTGAGAGCCGGCAGCGCGCCGGAGAGGCGCTGCAGCTCGCGGATCAGGTCCGGCAGCACCCAAGCGCCAAAACCCGCCGCCAGTGCAGCCAGTGCGGTATAGGTCAGCAGGATGGCCCACGGCCGTGGCACCCCCCAGCGGCGCAGGGCGTCCACGGCCGGCGCGATCAGGGACGCCAG
>Ga0080006_1135305_pt1 | contig 12957 bp, 12 predicted proteins | sample RS3BMetagenome_FD_69209 | JGI IMG/M metagenome (GOLD analysis project Ga0080006, IMG submission 69209) | Ferric oxide microbial mat and aquatic microbial communities from Rainbow Spring, Yellowstone National Park, USA - RS3B (SPADES... ...
TCGATTGTATTCTGATATGACTAGTTTCTTTCCTTCGAAATTAACTATTGCTGAATTTGTATCTTCCACTATTTCCTCTATTATGTTCGGATAAGCTAAATGCAGAATATCTATCCAAGATCTGACAACGGGTGTGCCTCCATTCTTTAATTCCAAGGTAAAAGGGTATTTGCCTTCAATTATTTTTAAAGACGCAGAAAACCAATTCCTGGCAACTCTACGAATCATGTTGAGACGTCGCAATCTTTGGCTGTTAACATGCTGTTTGAAAATTCCAATTAGCCTTTCGTTGAACTTCATATTACTTGACTATAAAATTTTCTTAGAATAAGTTTAAGATGCCTAGATTAGCTTGAGAAACTTGTAGCTCATTCAAACTCGAAAGCTTGTAATCTCTTGGAAATTAAAGTCATATCACGCGTCAAATGTGGCCCGACATAGTCGTCCAAGGTCATGGGCATAATTGTTGGTGTAGTCATCTTAGCTAGTTCATACATTGAAAGTCTCTTGTTTCCACAAATATGGATGACCCCTAGTATATTATCCTCTACTACTTCCCTTATCCTTTTGGCCAGCGTGTCTGCAAAAAGGTATGTACCGTACCTATCAACGAAGGCACGTGGATAGGGCCAAGGTTTTCGAGGCACAAAGTTGCTTCTAATTATCAGCCATTTTTTCAATCTAGAATTCTTGACTTCGCACTCGCCTAGAAGCTTGGTTAGCCCATAAAAATTCTGCGGGTAAGGAACAGAATCCTCATGATAGTTTCCTTCAAAACCTGAAAATATGCATGGAGTAGATATGTACACAAAATAGACTTCTGGCGAAAACCTGAAGCATGATTCTAATAGGTTCCTAGTTCCGGTTACGTTTACTGCATACGCCTTCTCTTTATTGTTTTCACAATCTACCACCCCGGTCATTGCTGCACAGTGTATCAGCAAATCCGGCTTTGAGTGTTGAATAAAGTCTTGTACAGCTGAAAAGTCTGTGATATCCAGCTCATCATGAGAAGGGGCCTCACAATGGGGATACACATTCCGTAATTCTGTACCCAGCCTACCCGTTCCTCCTGTTATGGCGATCTTTATGTTTTCATCCCCCTCAGGCTTTCCGCGTTGCTATAGCAAGTTTTTTTATATGACTTGATTGTACCTAAATCTATTGCTCGCTTAATCTCTGCAATGGCATCCAAAATACTCTTTTGAAGTTGAAAACCAGTTGCTTTGAAGAATTTTTTGGAAGAAACTTTGTAATTTCTTCTGTCCTGTAGCTCTGAATATCGAACGACGTTGCAACTCAGAGTGGAACTTATAGAATTGGCTACGTCGTTAATCGTAAAATTTTCACCCCCTAAGTTGAATAGCCCAATTAGTTTGGATTCTACACACAACTTTACAGCATCCGCTACGTCCTGAATGTGGATAAAGGGTCTATACTGTTGTCCTCCAAAAATAGTAATGGTCTTGTCGAATATCGCTTGAGCTATGAATCTATTAATGACCAGGTCAAACCTCATCCTTGGTGAATACCCATATATGGTTCCAAATCTAAATATAACATAATCAGAAGAAGACAGTACCACCGAGTTTTCCTCAGCAACTTTCGACATCGCATAAATTGAAAGAGGTCTCAGGTCAGCGTTCTCATCGATTACTTCATGTTGGAATCCGTACACCGAGCATGATGAAGGATATATAATCCTAACTCCATGTTGGGCCGCACTTTTTACAAGTTCCCTACTCGCCAGAAAATTCACCTGTAAGGCCATTTGACTGTTTACGTTGCAGGCTTCCTCTCCAACTATCCCAGCCAAATGAACCAAAATGTCTTTACCACGCATGATCTCGTGTATCTTGGCTGTGTCCCTTACGTCAACCCTAAAAAAATCTGCTTCGTTAGGTGGAGGTTGACCGTACAAAAGCGAGTCAACAACAGTGACATGATATTCTTTGTTCAAGGTTCTAGTCAATACTGACCCAACATAACCTGCACCACCAGTTATTAGAATTTCTTTTTTCCGCGTCAACGGGGTTTGACCTCCCAAATTTCTTTACCTAATTCCATCGGATCCATCCGTTGGTCGTCTTCTTTGCTCTCTTCTAAACTCTTGTCAGACATGCCAAGCAAGAGTGTCCTATCCGTTAAAGAAATCCATCCGTGCGGGTATCCGGGTGGAATCACTAATATTTGAGGACAAGTAGAAGAAATTGTCTCACATAGAACGCTCTGATCCGGTCTCTTTATGATAAATTTTGCGGCTCCATTCAAGGCCACATAAGCTTTGGATTCATATTTGTGATAGTGCAGTCCACGTATAGTACCGCGAGAAAAATTTTTAATAATATATATCCTCTTGATTGTGAATGGAACTTTAATAGGGTCTCCATAAATCTGAAATAGAACCCCTCGATCATCGACATTTGCTGAACATTGACACTTATACGGTAAACTCATCCTCTTCAATTCACCTTGTAAACCTTCTTTCTTGTTCTACATAAATTTTGTTTGATGTGATAAACGTAAACATTTCATTCGACAAATGACAAAAAGAATGAAGCGATTCTTATCGGACTTAGATTGGATTCTGCTATCCTCTTTCCGCGAATGGCCAAAGTCTTTCGGATATCCTTGTTCAAAAGCAAATTTATAGCATCTCTTAGAGCTGCGGGGTTCCTAGGCGGGACTAAAATACCAGTTTTGAAATTATCCACATAATCAACTGTACCTACGCATCGTGTAGCTATTACAGGTTTCCCCGCTAACATCGCCTTCACAAGAACTGTCTGACCCGCATTATGATATGTATTAAGTAAAGGTAGAACTACAATAGTGGCTCCATAAAGTAAATTGTCGAAATCTCGCTGCGAAATATCTTTGAGTAAAATAACATTCTGGGGAAGCTCTGGAATGTTATCATAAGCTGAATTTAAAGGATTTTTTCCTAGGACGATGACTACCTTTATACTAAGGCCGGCTACAGCTTTAATTAAAGTGGTGTAATCTCTATCAGCTCTCCCTCCAGTGAAGACATAATCTTCCGTAAACTCTCTTCTTATGCCTCCTGATAAAAAGTTTAGAACAGTAAGCGGAAAGAAGAAGGCATTATGCTTCCACTTTTTCCACAAACTAACTTCAGTGCTGGAGTGGCAGAAAACGATATCTTTTTTCGTTATGAGTTTAATTACGATTAATCCGAAGAGCGAACTTATCCCCCATCTCTTGATGTAAGAAATACCAATAGAGAATATAAAATGCTTACAATTTCTTCGAATCAATCGCGATAATAAGGAAAAGAAAACGCCAACCAGCGCACCTCGGGAAATAACTATATCATACTGATTACAGACTGATAGTCCATAAATTGCTTGCGAAACGGATTTTACTAGCATGTCTAACCTACCGCTACTATTTCCCCTTGTACCCAAAACCCAGACGCTGTATTGACTCGGAAGCGCTGTCAAGAACGAGAGCCCATTTACTATGGGCTCGGTTGAGGAACCAATTGTTAGGACAAGAATACGCTTATTGTTTGGCAAATTATAATTTAGATTATTCATATACTTTCCTAATTCGACATACAGACTGTGCATAATATATGACTATTGTTAGCACCATGACTTTGAATGGCCCTCAAATAGGCGTGCAACGTCAAATGTGCTCTTTTACTCCAATTATATTTCTCTAGAACGGTCCGTCTTGCATTATAAGCAATACGCATAGCGAAAATGCGATCTTCTAGAATCTGGCTAATCTTTTCAGCTAAATCTTCCAGATGTCCAGATTTATAGTACACAATATCTTCCATATGTGTACCAACTTCCATATTTGGTAATATGTCTGAAGCCACGGTCGGTCTTCCACAACTCATCGACTCCAATAATGAAGATGGAAATCCTTCAGATATTGATGGCAGAACAACCGCGTCAGCCATGTTATAATATCTGGGAAAATCCTTGGCCGAGACTGTACCTGTAAAAATGATATCATCAGTAACACCCAACCGTTTGGACAACTTGAGCAATCTATTGAAATAACGCTTATTGGTTGGTTCGCCAACAAACAACATTTTTAAATGCTTGAATTCTCTTTTCAGTATTGGAAGTACTTTAACCAGCTCTTCTTGATTTTTTAATGGAACAATTCTGGCTGGACACATTACAATTCTGTCTTGATTTTCGATATGATGACGCATCATCAAATCGTTAAATTCAAGACTAGGTCGGAAGTGATATGTATCGACCCCAGGATTAATTACTTCAATTTTTGTTTCAGGCAAGTCGAAGAGTTCGATAAGCTTTTTCTTCAAAATGTTTGAGACGGGTAACACAACATCGACTTTGCTTAGCACATACTTCTGAAACGCGAAGGAAACTAACCTTTCCGGGAGAAATAAGCCAGACCTCATAGCTATATACTTCACCCAGTCTGGTTGCTCTATAGCTGGTAAAAATGGGTCGCCGCAAGTGACTGCGGTTGGTATTTTTCCATGGACCTTTTGCAGCAAGAAAGCAGCAGGGATAATGCCCTGAAAATGTACCACGTCGTAACGTTCTTTCTCAAGTAATCTACAAAAGTCTTGGTTGAGAGTCCAGGCAAAGACAAACTTGTTAAGATATTTTGAATTGTAGCCACTGTTTCTCATTGGAATCAGGTTATATACGTAATCATGTTTGGGTTTTGTCAGAGTTACTACTGTGACTTTTTGTCCCAAGTCTGTCAAAGCGGTCGATATTCTGTGAGTTTCCCACGCTGAAGTGTCAGCTCCATCGGGGGGATATACAGACGTCCCGTCCGGTATTTGACATATTTTAATCATAAAAAATGCACCGTCTACGATTATCATCTACTCCGAATACCGACCGAAGTATGCCAGCTTGTTCTTCGCTATCAGACATTAATGCGCCTGATACACACCAGATTTCCAAGTGCTTTCACATGAACTAATATAGTTTGATGGTCTTCTTTTGAAGCGCGTCTTTACTCTCCAAAGTTATAGAAAAGTCTATTCAGGGCCGAAGAATACACTAAATCAAACGAAGGGTTCCCTAACAGACTGTTATAGGTCGACGTTATGATAGAGTCGTTACCCCACTGGTACAAATAACTCAGTCTATCACTCTGCCCGATCTCAACAAATGTGCTGGCCAAACTGATGGCACATGAACACGGTTCAAGTGGCGTCAAATACACGTACGGAGTTATTGTTTTTAAATTCGAACCATAGTAGCCAACTAGTCCAGATGACAGCAATGTTTGCATACCTGGTACAGGCGTAGGATTGTCGTAAGCCGAGAAAAACTGAGAGACAACCAATGTAGATTGTGGAACAGATTCTGTTGCTATATTACCGTACAATACCAAATACGATACTGGGACAGAAATCGCGAGAACAAGCAAAATTAGAGGCTTAATAAAACGGCTCTTCAGCTTTATTACAGTAAAAAGGTCAAAAAGGATCAGGATGGGTATAATGCTAGCCAGCCAGTAAGCGTTGATATTACCTCCTTGCAAGCTACCTATTGTAATTGCCGCCAAAAATGTCCCAAAAGCGAAGAACAATAAACGAACAATTTTTGTATTCTTTAATTTGATATTATAGAACAGACCAGGAGCTGCAAGCAGAACAAGTCCAAACAACAAGGAAATTTTCGTCCAATTAACAATCAAGTGCTCATAAGAGACTCCGACAAAGCTGCTGGCTGTGCCGCCAAAGAAGGAATTCAGAACCGTCAAAGGATCTTGAAGATAAAATTTCAACGTTGGAATCAGGAACCCCAAGTTCGGAAAGAGTAGTCCCCATAGTGAAACTAAAACTACGGAAAAAAATAATATATACATCAATGTGCTTTTAGTTAAAGACGGACGCATTAAAAAAAAGAAAACAAACCCAGAAATCATGATAATGTCCACGACTGGATGTGTAGCAGAAAGCGTAGCAACGAATAGCAACAAAAGGATCATTTCAGGTAAGCCGGGTCTTGCTTGCCCACCTCTAATCAGACGTGGCAATATTGTAAAAGTACAAGCATAATATAGTATAAATGCTATAGCAAACGGAGCAATCGTCGTAAACTGTTCTGTGTAATTAAATAATTGGAAAAAAACCACTCCAAATATTGCTGTTTGCAGAGCGTGTGTACGGAAGAATTGCTTTATCAGGTTCAATGTCAACAGGCTAGCAAACAGGTTGATCAATAAAGGCGCTGCGCGTGAAAGGTCTAGATACGGCAGGGGACCCAAAATCTTCCATACAATAGAATCAAGCAAGTATGGAATGGGCCAACCTTGATATACGTATAATGCAGGGTTCAATTTACCAAATTTTTCTATAGAAGCAATGTCAGAGTAGAAGAATAGGTCGTGGGCAGCAGCAGGAAATCGAAGACCTTGGTAGAAAAAAGCAGGAATACCCCATAAATATACCTCGAATAATATGAATTGAAATAGCAGAAGAACGTTATGTTTCTTTCCTAAAGACGTTGCTATGTACATTGCCATCAATAATAAAGCTACTGCCATAAAATAAAGAGGGGAAAGGCTTCCTATCAATCCGTAAATCGAGATTTCCTTTGACGATATACTCAATGAAACCAGCATAACAACTATCGATATGGTGGTCAGTATCTGTGCTCGAATGGCTATAATATGCCTCAAGCCGGATAACAAGGAACTCTTAAACCTGCTGATACGTATTTAGAAATATGATTTTTATAAATTGCTATCAGCCTTCGTTGTTGCTTTGGTCAGAACTAGAATATGGCCCATGGGCGGTAGATATCGTACTACCGATCTAAAGATCGGAAATTGTGCCCACCATGGGTACAATTCCGTAGGATAGTGATAACTGACAACTGAGAGTATGTCGAAACCTGATTTTTTACATATTCGAATTAGACGGCTTATAGGTATATATTCTAAAAAATATGTATCTACGCCTAGTGTCAACCCATATCTTTTAGACCTCCATTTATCCATGTAATTTTTCACCACGGCCTGGATTGATCTGGGATATAGGGCAAAAAAGGGCACGTGATAATGAATATCCAAAGGAAAGTACGGGTTCGGATTCTGAATTATGACTAGGCCCCTCCCCCTTAAAATTCGACCAACTTCTTGCATTAGTGGAAATTTATGAATGACATGTTCCAAAGAAGAAATTAAACTTACAATGTCAAAGCAGCTATCCCTAAATGGAAGCCTTGCCTCCAAGTCTCCTTGAACATACTGTATATAACTTTGGTATTGAATGTCTCGGTTTACGGCCTTTAACAAATGTTTATGTGATATATCCAAACCTATACCGCCTAAATGTTTGATTTGCATTCTCCGCATGAATTCATTCGCAAATTCACCGTCACCGCACCCCAAGTCGATGTAGTTCACTTGCTGGGATGTTTGGGAAATATATATGTATCTTTTAATTATGTTTATCAAGAAATCGTTGCGAACATCAGCAGCAGTTGAATGCAAATGACCCACACATTCTATTGTGATAATGTTATGGCATCAAGTTGAATATTCCATAAGACACAAAATACTATGCTTAATAACATACTCGTAAACGAAATTAATTTTTGATATCAAGTTGGACAATTTTCTATTCTTATCGTAAGGGCCAATATCATAATCAATCGACTAACTCTTGGAACGAAAAATTGTATTGGAATGGCGGCATTTGACGGATGCAAAAGCCGAGTGGGTTCGCTCTGGGCCAATCGGCCCTTGCGACAAATGCTAGCCGACTGACTATAATATGATTCCATGTGTTAGCTAACTGACGTATTGAAAGGTAAGAGCGCCATTTAGGTATCCCAGACCAATACCGAATAATACGAGCATACTGAAACTGAATCTTTTCCAGGTTAATATTGGCTCCTTTGAAGATTCTACTAGAGTGTTTGCTAGTTCATAATACAAGTTTGTCAAGACAGTGTAATCAAGCCCAAGACCCTCACGCCCATACTTTGAATGAATATATGCTCTATTGCGACCTACATGCATGGCTCGCTTTATAAGTGCTTTTGGGAATAGCGATTTCCTTCTTAATTTGTGCAATACCTTCATCTTCGGGTTGAACAAAATTATTCTATTGCAATTTTTTGCTATTCTCAACGCTAAGTCGGTGTCTTCGGCACCGAGTCTATACCATTGCTTTGCTTCTGGCCTATCACCTCTAGGTCCTAGTGACACGTTATAACCTCCTACCCTCTCAAATAATTCTTTTCTAACTGCAAAATTCATTCCAGCTGCTCCGCTCACTTCGATCGGTTTCGAAGAAATCCAATAGCATCCTCCTATTACCCACATCAAACTTCTGGGAATGTAGTCTAATTGATAGGCTTCAACAGGAAGCTTAGCTTCACCACTTACCCCTCCCACCTTTACGTCTCTCAAAGATTTCACAGCTTCTTCGCACCAATGCGAATCCAACACCACGTCGTCATCGAGAAACCCGAGAATTTCACCTTTCGCTATCTTGGCACCATAATTTCTCGCTGCAGACGCACCCTGTATCGAGTTTGTATTAACAAATCTCAACCACGGATAAGAGGGAATCAGGGTGCGGTTCCCTATCTCCGAAACCACGATGTCCATCTTAATAATCGAGACTTTGCCACGTGTCAATTTGTCGATTGTGGTAGTTCTTACTCTGACCCCACTGTTGGAGATTCGAGACTCCAGTCCATGTTTCTCTAGGAGTGCCGTTCCCTCTTTATCTAGGAGGGCAACGTTAATGGGAACGACATTGGATGCATAGTTCATCCTAAGATTAACAAGGAGGTGACGAAAAGTGTCTGGGTTTGGCTCAACCGCTATAATTTTAGACGCAATCTTGCTTGCTAGAATTGAGAAACATCCAATATTTGCCCCCGCATCAAGTACAATATCGCTTTTCTGAAGCACACGCAATATTGGCTCATAGTCACCAGAGAAACAGACTGAATATACAGACCAGGAGTTAAGAAAGTCTGTTCTGAATCTAAACCCGCGGTATCGCAAAGTGATCGTTTCTGTTACTGTTCTGAATGTCAAGTCTCCCTAACCTCGTGGCAATCAGTAGGGCCGAGAGAAAGTGTGAGTTTGGTGGTTGAGAATAATCAACGTTTGAAGTTTTGAATCATGCTAAAGTGTACCCAAGGGCAACTGCTAGTACACATAATACAATTTCGAGAGTGGCTTTGACCTGAAGGCTCAGTTTAGCTATAGGTTTCCGCGGCAAAACCATACGAATTAGCAACCTTCCCAATAGCCTAGCTTCAGGACCTAGAACGTCTGCTCGGTCGTATCTCTTGTTTCTGCTCAAAATCCGCTTCGTGCGTCCTACTTGGAAAGCGCGTTGTAGGACGAATCTCTGACCCGTTTTATACCGAGGAACTTGGTGGTACACGATAACATTCGGATCGAATATTATGGTGCCCTTTGTATGGTCTCTAACCCTAAGCGAGAGTTCGGTTTCTTCTCCAATCTCATTCCATTCATTCCTTTCCCCTTGATCATGCCCCTTCGGGCCGAATTGTTCGTTATACCGTGTTTCTGCTAGCGCATTCCTTCGAAAAGATGCGTTGGTCCCAAGGACCCCTCTTACTCTGCGTTTTGTGACGCCATCAATCCAACCACTACAGCCCACAACCCACTCCAACTCACTTGGCCACCATGACATGGATGCATCTTCCCATAATGGGATGACAGGTCCCGTTATGCCAACCACTTTATCGTCCTCATAAGCCCGCACAATCGCTCCCGCCCAGTTCGGGTCCAATTGTGCATCATCATCCACGAATGCGATTATGTCTCCGTTTGCAGAGCTTATTCCTATGTTCCGCGCAGTGTTGGCACCTAACGTTTTTCCAAAGTAAATCACTCTCATCTCATGATGCATATCCAGAGCTCGTTGATCAATCAGCTTAGCCAGTCCCATTGCTCGCTCAACGACACATATGACCTCAATGTGCGGATATACTTGAGCCTCAATACTCTCTATAAGTTTCAGAAGTCCCGGCAACCGCGTTACAGATGAGGTCGTTATGACTATTGAAATAAGTGGTGCGCCACCAATCCTGTTAGAGGGTTCAGTGGTAGCTTTAGATAGAACGAACATTTAACTTGCGCGTTTTTATTTATCTGGGTATCGCATGGCGAAGGACGCCTCTCGAATGGCTGGCCATTCACTTGACATGCAAGTCATCCTGCTATCATTCTGTCATTTTCAGGAAGGATGCATGGTCATGACAGTATTCTTCTGGAACCCGATGACAAAACGTATTCAGTTTCGAGTTTACTTGGCGGGCTGCTCCCTGTGCGAACCCACCATCAATATCTGTTCCATCCATTTGTACGTTAATCGAAGCCCACTTTGCAACGTCGTATGTGGCGCCCACCGAAGTTCCTTGACTGCTTTTTCAATAGAAGGTATTCGACTCAACGGCCCAACAGGCTTCGATTTATCATACCTGATTTCTATCCTTTTGCCACTCACTTTTACAATCGTTTCAGCTAGTTCACTTATGGTCGTCGTCTTTTCATTGCCCAAGTTCAGTATGAGAGGTGGGTAGGACGCCTTCTCCTCCATCTTCAGAAGCGCATCAATGCAATCCTGAATATAGATCAGGTTTCTTGTTTGACTGCCATCCCCCCACACCACGAATTCCTCCTCCGGATATCTTATCGCCTTTCTTATCAACGAGGGGACAACCTGAGCCGTCCCCTCATATTCGCAGTATTCGCCATAGGCGTTGAATATCCGCGCAGCAGCAGACCTGCACTCTTCCATCATTCCGAGCTGAATTTCGCCCATCAGCTTGGCCCAGCCGTAGCCTCCTTCAGGGTTGATAGGATAGATGTCATCCTCTTTGAAAATGGCGCCTAGTCTCTGCTGCCTGTCTATGGGGTAAACGGAAACGCTTGACGCGTAGACTATCTTCTTGACCCCGACTTCCCTGCACGCTCTGAACACATTGACGTCTATAGCAAGATTCGACTGTAGCGCATCAAGCTCCGCCTTGCTACTCCCGTGCAGGAAATCAATGCTCCCGACCCTAGCAGCCAGATGATATACTACGTCAGCACCATCCAGTGCTTTCAGTGCTTGGTCGTATTGCCTGAGGTCGGCGTAAACGATATCAACAGGTAACCCTTCAAGGTTCGTGCTCTTCCCTCTTGATATATTGTCCACACATCTAATGTCCCGTCCCAGCTGAATCAGTCTCCTAACAAGGTTGGCTCCTATGAATCCCGCTGCTCCCGTAACTACAGTCTTCATTCAGTTACTTTTCCCGAAGCTGTTCAGCTTCCTTTCTATCCGCCTGAGCATCACCGCGATCGTTGAGACGGTGAAACCCTGTGCACCAAGTACAAAAAGGACCAAAGATGCGAGAAAATATCCACCATGGTATACGTGGAAGAAGAAATAAAGGTAAATTGCATAAAAGAGCAGTATGAACGCCGGAATAAGAATCAAGGATGCAAGCACGGAAAAGAGCAAGACAGGATTGTACCTTAGCGCCAACCCTATTATAGCAAATAGTGCCCGAAATCCCTGTCTCCATGTGGGTGCCTTTGCCTTCCCCAGCCTTGCCCTGTAGTTTATTGGAACGTAAGTAACCTTACCGTCAAGGAGCATCTGGGCTGCTATCTCCTGGTCGATCTCAAAGCCCTGCCTATCCAGTATCAGTTGTCTCACCTTTTCGGTCCTCATCAGATACATTCCGCATGCCACATCAGGCACGTTGCTCCCCATCAGCAGGTTGAATGTCTTTGTGAGTATCCAGTTGCCAACTTTGTGAGTCCTTGAAATATAGGGGCTATTTCTGGGTCTAAATCCGATGATGTGGTCGTATCCATTTGAATGTCTTACAAATTTGTCTATATCTTTAGGGTCGTATGAGTAATCTCCGTCCATGAGGAGAAAATACGGTGTATCAACAATGTCTCGTGCCACCAGAACAGCACCTGTTTTACCCTTGCCATGCTGACCGACCACTTTGGCTCCTTTATCGCTGGCTATCATTACTGTCTTATCCTTGGAATATCCGTCAACAATGAGTATCCTCCTATACCCAGCTTCTTTGATTTCGTCGATAAGAGGACCTATAGCTTCTTCTTCGTTGAGTGTAGGAATTACAACCGTCACCCTGTCTCTGAGTTCATCGATACTATCTTCATGCTGCTGCGTAGACTGTCTTTCCTCGGAGAATTGTTTTTGTGTCAATTTATTGCCTTCGAGCCCGCAATCAATTTCTTGAATTCCTCCAGAGATTCGGGTGAACCTACATCGTAGAATCTCTTTGATACCTCAAAGGCAAACAGCTCCCTTCTTGAAATCAATTCGTTGAAGAACTCTTCTTCGTCCCCAGAGCGAGCCAGTCCTAAAGCTCCCTTCCTCAGCGCAAAAACACCATAGTTTATCCACTCAAGGCCCTTTTCTGAATGCTTGGAATATGTAACCACATGCCCATCTCTGACATCCACATCGCTCTTGCCCCATCTGTTGAAATTATGCAAAACCGCCATAATACCTAAAACGTCTGACCGCTTCAGCCTTTCCATCAGCCCAAAGTAATTCATAGGTACATAGTTATCCGCATAAGTCACAAGAAACTCATCATTCAGCATTCCTTCTGCCTTCTTCAGAGCGCCAATCGGCCCAAGCAGCTCCTCCCCATCATACGAATATCTTATCCTAGCTCCAAACCTGCCTCCATCTCCAAAGTAATCCTCTATAACATTCCCCAGATACCCAACACAGAAGACGTAGTCTCTTATCCCCCTGCTTACCATCTCTCTGAGCTTTATCTCGAGGAATGGCTTTCCGTTAATATCAACCATCGCCTTTGGCACTTTCAGAGTAAGAGGTCTCAGCCTTGTTCCCAAACCACCAGCAAGTATAACCGCCTGGAGAGTATTCATAGCATCACTTGCTTCGGGCAGAATTTCTTTCAGCAGGAATCACCGAAA
>Ga0080006_1141024_pt1 | contig 12948 bp, 12 predicted proteins | sample RS3BMetagenome_FD_69209 | JGI IMG/M metagenome (GOLD analysis project Ga0080006, IMG submission 69209) | Ferric oxide microbial mat and aquatic microbial communities from Rainbow Spring, Yellowstone National Park, USA - RS3B (SPADES... ...
TACCTCCCTGATAATCTTGAGTTTTCCATTAATTCTTTTCTTCCACCTCAGTACAAGGTATCTCTTCCCGTTTATTGTTTTCCATACGAGCCCGGGCATGTTATAACAATATGCACCTCACCGATAAAAAAGTTTCTGTATAAATACCTGATAACACAGTACTGAAGGGATTATTATTCAAAAAGCAGCAAGAAGAAATCATAGCACCTCATAAATTGTATTAGAAAATGAGCCATGGTACATAATCATAATCAGAATAAGCGAGGGAATCGTGTAAAGTCACGCAAGATGATGACGTTGTAACATTTTAAATTATATTCTTTGTGACAGCATCTATCTGATTTTTCACAGGCGCACTCAGATTCTGTGCAATATTTTACAGCACGATGGAAAATGGGACAAATATCCTCTGTGTGATACAGCTGTTTCAAATAATACTGATGAAAAGTATTTTTATGAGAATCAGATTATATTCTACCAGCATTTAACTCCAAAAATTTACATATTCACTATACATGTTAATTTTATTACTATAAACTACATGACTTGTCGTTGAAAATCTTATGGTTTGCCCACAGGGATATCAGACATCCAAGATCGGGTGGCGCAGAAAGGACAATTTATGAAGTAGGCAGAAGACTTGCTGCAAAATGTATGGAATTTCATCTTGTCACAGTTAACCCGGGCAATCTTGAGGAATATGAAAATGTTGATGGAATTATCACCCACAGGATAAGAGGAAATGTAATGGTGCATCTCGCTGCCCATAGAATGGTACGTTCAGTAGATCCGGATATTATAGTGGACGACCTTGGCCATGCGGTTCCATGGTTTTCCTCTTGGCTTTCAGGGAAAAAGGTTATAGTATTTTTCCACCATCTCCATGCAAGATCTCTCCCCGGGCAGGTAAATTTCCTACTAGCCAAATCATTAACCCTTATGGAAAGAGCATACCCAATAATTTACAGGAAAAACACATTCGTAACAGAATCTTCAACCTCCGAGAGTGACTTAGTAAACCTTGGCATTCGGAAGGAGAGAATTATGAGGATACCTCCAGGGGTTGACCTGGAATTATTTCATCCCGGAAATAAAACTGAATTCCCTCAGTTAGTCTACTTTGGCGGTCTAAGGAGGTACAAAAGACCGGAATATTCAGTCAAAGTCTATGAATTACTGAAGGATGAGGTTAAAGATCTGAAAATGGTGATAGTGGGGGATGGGCCTATGCTGAAAGAAATTAGGGATGAGGTGGACGGGAAGCATTATAACATTGAATTCATGGGAAGAATAAGCAATGAGGAATTGGCGAGGATTGTGAGGGAATCATGGGTCAATATACATTTTTCAGTCACGGAGGGATGGGGTTTTTCCATCACAGAAGCATCAGCCTCGGGAACACCGACAATTGCATTTAGGGTCCCTGGGGTTGTGGACACTGTCAGGGATGGGTACAATGGTTTCCTAGTTAATAGTATAGAGGAATTTAAGAGTAGAATACTGGATATTATAGAAAAGGAAGATGAATTTTCCGCAAATTCCAGGAAGTTTGCAGAAAATTTTAGCTGGGACAAGACTGCCAATTTATGGTTCAAACTCCTCAATAACTCATAAAAGGGCATCACGAACTCCCTTGAATTATGAATTGAAATTTGCAGAGAACGTGTAAAATATTCGAAAGGTGAAAACTGAACATATTCCTAAAGCAGTAGAATGAGCCTTTGCATCATAAAAATGTTATAATCAACCGGAAATATATCCAAGAACAAACGGTATTCCCCTTATAACCTGTATAGGAATACTTTGTATCCTGTTCCTCAATGGTAGCGTAGCCCTGTTTCTCCCAGACAACCCTGCAAATTCTTTGTATATAGTATTCCTCAACATTTTCTGTGAATTACCGTAGCGATAATATTTTCTGAATGTGTCTCGCAGTCCCACGTCTCCATAGTGCATTATTTCCGTTGTATCTATAAAGCCGATGTTTTGGGATATTCTGTACGATTCCAGATATATAAGTTCAATATCAAGTCCAACTATATTCTTCAGTATTTCCTCGGTAAGATTTCCCCTTATCCTCTCTAAAGCCTCCATTATGATTTCCCTCCTGTATACTCTAGGTATAACAGTCTTGTTCCTGTAGGGGTCTAGTATTGAAGTATCTGCAGGCATTGCTTCCTTATCCAAATTGGAGAAAAAAGTTACAATTCCGCCGCCAATATCTCTTTCCTTTATTACAATCATATCTTTTCGAATTTCCATTATCTTCTTCAGTAAATCTTTACTCATAAGCCTCGTTTCGTCGAATATAAATATTTTTTTTCCGCTGGAGGAGAGAGCAGTAATGTACCTGCTTTCAAAACTCTTCGTTTCTTTTTTGATGATTTTTAAGTCATACATTTTCAATATATCAGAAACCTTTGGGTCCTTGGAAGAATCATTTACAATTACCTCGAAATCTTGAAATGTATTCGTGAATATTGAGTTGAGGCACTCACTTAGGTATTTTCCGCTTACGACAGGTATACATACTGATATTTCAGGATCCACCCTTATCCCTCTCCCTCTTCTTGTGCTTGTTATGATATGGGAGGATATAATGATTTATTCACAGATGAAATGCTACATGTCAGTTTATAGATACTACGGTGCTAGCCAAACCCATGTCTTAACCATACTATACCACATTGTTATGCTATCTCTAGGTTGAAGTGTATATCCCTGGCCAGACATAGTTATACCTGCAGCATTGTTCAATACAACATATGTACTACCAGAGCTCTTGGTGATGGCTATCTGTGTGACCACGCCTCCGGTGGCATAAATGTCCGCGGGGTAAGGATTTGTATTTTTTTTTGAGGGGTCCTGATGAAGGTACTGTTGGTGTTGTTGGACTGTTTGCCCATTGACCACCAAGTGCCTGCCCTAGGAGCGATATTGAACTTATCCACTTCAATATCATTTACCGTGACAAGACTGGAACCGGATAATGTAAGGATATTTGCTGAAACATTAAAATAGCCTATCTTTAGCTTTGCAACAGTTACTGCAGAATTACCCTGGGTGTTCAACAAGGTAAGATTGTGAACTGAATTAACATTGTCTAAATGTATGTACCCTACGTTGCCATTTATCTCGAGTGGGTCATACACGTCATAATTATCTATGTACACATAATCTACGCTTGATAGCACACCACCAGCCCCACCAATATATTTGAACCGTAAATCACGAGCGATCCGACGTTGTTTTAGTAGAATGCATATGGTTGCCCCCACAGATAGCAGCCGAGCACGCTTACATAACGAGTGTTTTCTGTGTATAGAGACCCGTAGATCCTTCCACTATAAACCTGCGGATTGTACAAGATTATTCTCTGGAATCCAGTTAAGGAGAGCATGGCATTACCACTAAAACTATTGGCAAAAACTAAGTCGTGGCTGTGGAATTCATTTGTCTGATATGCTGGGTCACCGGCGACATAATTTGCTGCAAAGAATGCTGTCCTCGCCCCAACATTACTACCTGCCTGCGGCTGCATATAACCTATCTCTATATTAGCAAACAGAATATTCCCATTTGTATGGTCAATTTCAATGCAGTTGTCGTTGAAATCTCAGTAAACATACGTGGTCATCATTCCAGAACCAATCATCTTTGGATTAACAATTCGGACGGCAGGGGAAAGGAACACCTTCTGATTGACTATAAATATGCCATCAAGGAAAAATATAGGTTTCATCCAGTATCCACCAAGATATATGTTGCTCTGGTCTGGATAACCTGTTGTTGCACTTGCGAATGCGTAGTTCCATGCATCTTGGATTCCAGATGTTTGAGTGTATGGTGGTCCGTACTCACCCGGGGTAGATGAGCCTAGTTTTGTATCAGGTCCGAAATCAGCACCGTCATTGTATACCTCGCTCAATCCGTTTGATATTTCCCTTGAGGAAACAGTTATCACGTTGTTGTTCCTGTTGCTGTAGATAGTCCTCCTCCCCTGAATGCCATCAAAGAATGCAGTGACACCGGCATCAATCCTGTATCAGACCCGTCCTGGCAGTGGGTTAACTGGATCAGAAAAGAGACCGGGGAGAACGAATTGTCCCTGATTATATGTCCCCCCTGATCTGGAGATTGTTGTGAAAGCAGATGCAAGTCTATCTATTCCAAGCATGGATGCACCTGCAATGATTGCACCTATCCCAATGGTCTTAAGCACATCCCTCTTTTCTGTGTTTACATTCCCCTGCGTATTATTGATGCATTCCTCATGATAAATAAGGCCGTTGATTATGTAAACTTCACTTACTTTTATCTTTTTGTGGCAATTCTCACACTTCGCTGCCTTTCTATTGATCATGAAATACCTTTCAGAGAAGCCTTTTATGCGCCGATCACGAACATCTGGTTCTTCCATGTAAGCAATTAACCTCCTGTGATTTAGACAGTATCGGGCAATATAAATATACCTGCCCTTTGAGCATAAACGAGGGCGGTTTGATTGATTCAGCGCATCACTTAAATCGGTTTTATTTTTCTGGGTTCGTTCGCCCTTTATTCACATTACATTAGTGTTAAGACTGATGTTAGTGAATATGAAAGCTCAGGAAATCCGTTATACTTTTTCCCAAAGAAAAAATAAATTAGTATTAAATTCATACTCTAACTACACAACATGGACAGTTCAGCAGATCAATTAAAAAATCTAAATGAAGGGGACCTAAAAGAATTTAGAGATTGGGATTTTCTAATAATAAATCGATATCCTCCTGGAGGTTCTGTATATCGATGGTCATTAGATCTTTTGGAAATACTTAATGGTAAATCAGAACTTATAAATCTCAAGTTCCGGGCAAAAGGGTGGGAGATCACGCATATTGGCAAAGATTTTTCCCCCCGGTTCAGCAGTCCTTTTCTGAATCACATATTTTTGAATTTTTCCTTCAGACAGGCTGTTACATACATTGAAAGATTGAGGAATGAGAGAAACAACCTGGTATTGCATTATACCAACCAATTCTCAGGCACCCTGAAGGTAAAGGGAATAAAGGAAATTGTAAACGTGCAGGATTCACCTAATTATACTGAAACAGACTCCCCCGCACTTAAACTCTATATGAGACAACTTTACAATTCCCTGAGGAATAAGGAATGGGTAGTGACTAATACGGAAGTGCTGAAACATGAACTTATAGATTTCGGATTCACGGGTAATATCAGGGCGATACATCTTCCATATTCCCCTGTTTTCAAAAAGATAGATGTTACGAAGAAAAATTTGAGAAAAGAGCTCGGCCTTCCTCAGGATAAGAAGATAATCATTTCTGTATCAAGCGACCTTCCAAGGAAGAATCTTTCAACCATCCGTGAAGTGATGAAAAAATTGGGTGATTCCTATATTTTAGTGAGGGTCGGCACCCAGCTATGGAACAGCATAACTTTCAATGGTATAGACGATACTACGCTCAACAAGCTTTACAACGCTTCAGATGTTTTACTGTTTCCTTCTCTCTATGAAGGATTTGGCTTGCCAATTATTGAATCATTTGCCGCCGGACTCCCGGTTGTAACTTCTGATATTCCCACCATAAGAGAAGTGGCGGGTGATGCAGCAATCCTTGTCGACCCAAAGGATGTTGATGGCATAGCTGAATGTATCAAGGAAGCGGTGGAGGAGAGAGAGAAACTTATTTCTCGTGGTTTCGAAAGGGCTATGGAATTCTCGAACATCAAGTTCAGGGAAAGAATTCTGAAACTATATTCGGATGTGACTAGAAGCAATTGATATCAACTTAAAGGGGAATGACAAAGATGACAGTGTGCGATGAGTATCAGGATCTATTATCACCGTTATACAGTCAACTGGGGCATGGATGCTTCACTGATCATTCCATCAATTGGGATGTTCCTTATTCTGTTGAATATGACCACATAGTTTAAAGGTATGAACTTACCTGTGAACTAAAACAATGTCGATGCGGATACCTCGTTATCACAGAACGGGGCGTTCAAATACGACCTCATATCTACCTGGAATAGGAAGAATTCAAGTGGGTGTTCATATTGTCTTCATACATTTCTGTTATTTCCCTGTCAAGATTCTCTTCCCATGAACCCTAGAATGTTGTGTTATGGCAAATATCAATCCTCTTGATGCCATGATTTGTGCTTTGACCAAAATGTTTTACCTTACCCATATTATGAATGCGGGTGTTTGTAATAAAACATCAAACACCCATACTTAATATTCTGTTAAATCCTTTGCCAAGAAAGTTCAGATCATTATTCGGCACAATATCATCATGTGAGATTTAAATATTGTTGGCTCAAGTTCGTTTGCGGATAGTTGTGCGGCAATATTGAGAGTGAGAGAAAGTTTTTATTACGGAGCTTTATAAATAAGATGTGTTATTGAGGGCAAATACAAGCAAAATGCCGATAATTAAGACTATTGCGTTAGAATTTATATTTTCCTTCGTAATAATTTTAATATCCCTGAGGTCATACATTTTCGGAAATGGATTTTTCGATTATGCTGATCAGACTTGGTTACCTACTATCTATTTTCCCCATCTGGTTTCATTCCAGCCGGTCTTCAGAGGCAACATTGTAGAAGTTTTAACTTACACGAGGACAATAGTGACCTGGCCAGGCACGCTTTTGAGCTACATATCGCAGAACCCAGTAATGCAGGAGAAAATATTTATTTCATATACATTCCTATTATTTTTGGCGTTTTCTTACGTACTTGCTGAACTTATTTACCGCCTAGCAAACGCCCATCTGAACTTTAATTTTAATTTCATTGGGAAAGAACTTTTCAAGCTTTTCGTCGTGGTCGCTATCTACTCCAACATAGCAATAATGAACCTGAACATAGATGGAGGGACTTGGGCTGATGGTCTGATAATTGTCTTTATGGGAATAGTTGTCGTTTATTCTCTTTATTCAAGCAGTAAGCTGAATGTTCTTGCAATTTCTTCGGTGCTGCTTTCAGTTTCAATCCTTCTGGATCCAGACTATTATCTTGCATTTGTACTTGTTATATTTTTCTCTTTCCTTTCTAATTATAGGTATTCGATTAAATACAGACTTGCACTACCGTTATCTGCTATATCCATTTCCATCCCGGTTCAGATATTTATAATCGAAGGGATGTTACTCACGTCTACTGGGACTCCTGGTAATCCATTTGCAGTAAGACCTATTTATTCCGCTGCCGACTACGTTGGTGTCATGAATCCTGTGTCGTCTATCCTTTTGGTGGCACATTACTGGAGTACATATGCCATCTCCCCACCAACCATACTTGCGCTTATCGGCAAGAACATACTGGTGCCATTCTATGGAAATATAGTGATTCTTCCATACTCCTGGGTTACTTATTTTTGGATAGCATTCCTTGCGTTATATCCTGTACTGGCGATATCTTCTCTCTTATTCAGTGAAACAAGAAAAATTTCAATACCTTTTGCAATAATGTGGTTAGTTGGGTTTACATTGACCCTTTGGTGGAATATCCCATTTATAAACACACTTTTCTATAAGATAGCAACAATTCCTATAGTGGGTGCGGCAATAGGAACAACACTGGCTAGACCTGGACACTACATGAACGTCGAGGCAATAAGTGAGGTTGTACTTTTAGCTATAACACTTAGCAATGTATTGAAAAATGAAAAATTCGCAGAAACAGATATGATTAGAAAATGGATAAAACTTGTAGCAGGACTTGGTATTATACTCATGACTGCCTCATTTTTCATTCTGTACCATGTGACAAAGGTTAGCATTCCAATATACGTGATTCTATCCACTGTTGCACTTATATTCCTTTTATACTATGTTTTGACAAATGGTATAGTAACTTCATTTCTGAGAAAATTAGGTAGGATTGGCAGGCAGAAGAAAAAATTGAGGGTTGCAATTTCCATTATTATTGTAATAGTAGTTGTCACAGTGGGATGGCAGGCATTTAATGGCTCTTTTTATCCGGAAAGAGCGTGGTATGGTAATTCCTACGATGTTCTTTCTGACCCTGGAGCATTCGACCCCGTTAATATTCCTAGCTATGTGGTGAATGTTTACAACGCCCTAACGTCTGATCCTTCTTATAATGTAATATTCTACTCCCCAAATCTTCCCAACAACGCTCCTGGTATTTATACGGGAGGGAATGGTCTTTATTATCTGATCAGCATGAACTATTCTAGTGCAATAGTGCCATTCCTCAGGATAGAGAATGTAAAATACGTGATCACCTATAATGACCCTCCCCATGTGACCAATATTTTAAACTCCAGCGGAATGGGAGTCAGATATATTGGTCCATCATCATACTTGTACACCAATAGCGAGACCCTCGGAAATCTCTATCAGGGCAACATTTTATTAAACTACAGTGGGAACGACATGAACTATTTAGTAGCATATCAAGAGCTGGGATCTATGGGAATAACTCCAGTAATATCAAAATATGGTAGTACAAGTCTCGGATTCAATGAGTATAATAAAACTGTAAACATTCTCTCTCCACAGTTCATAATCATTAATTCGTCAACAGTAGAAAGCGTCAACTCTTCGAAAGAGTTCTCCATTAACAAAACAATCCCAACCAGTCCTGTTAATTGGAAAATGTATATTGGGAACGATTGGTATTCTGGTACAAATTCATCTGAATCAACGAACATATATTTATACAACGGCACTTTCCTTTGGGATGATCATAAAAACGTATCAGTCTCTGTGTTTTACGCAAATTCAACAGATTTACCTGGTGGTTACGTAGGTGTTCCCATTCCAAATTATGAAAACGTGTCAGCTATCGTAAGTGTAAGATATCAATACAAGGAGAGTGATAACTTTTCAGGCAGAATAAGTGGCTTTATCAATTATCTTTATCAGAATTCCCCTGGGTCTGGATTTCTTGCGGGTGACAAATGGTTCCCAGAGGAAAATCCAAATAATTCTGTATGGAATAATGCAAGTTTTAAGATGATCCTTCCCTTTTACACTAGATGGTTTTCCGCGGGAATAGTTATAAATGGCACTTCTAACAGTGGTTATGTGTCAATAAGGAACGTTAATATTTCCCTTGGACTAACACCGAGAGTTTCTGGTGTTTCCGAATTTAATACCCCCGTATTAATTAATAATACGAGTTTAGACCTCAACGGAAGCGGTACTTACTATCTCTATCTAAATGGTTCCGGGTATATTAATAATGATTATTTCCATAACAATAACGGTGAGTGGTTATCTATAAATACTCAGCATCTAGATTTTAAAGGAAAATTTTGGGTAAAGGCTGCAATTTATACCAATAATTACTCTTTATTCCACTGTTTGGGAAATTATACAATATTTAATTCGCCATACAGCTCTCAATATAGACTATTAGAAAATGGCAGATATTTCAAACCTTATTACACATTAAATGGTGAAATATTCTTTTTCGCACCGTTAGAAAAGGGGAGTAAAGTAATTATCTCGAACATTATTTATGATCTTTATTATATATATTTAGGGATCGTTGCTCTCCTTGTTGTGATTCTAATTATTCCTACGTTAATTAAATACAGAATTAAAAAGAGCTGACTCTGTCATTGTTTAGTTTCAGTAGTCGCAGTAGACGTTTTAAAAATCTTGATTGAGGCATCCATGGTTTCGTATTTCACTGTTCATTTGTAATATTATTTACAGAGGCAATATGAATGATGCACAAATAGTAGCCAATGACAATTGTAGCTGAACAGTTAAAACCTGACTTCGCCCCTTAATAGATAGTTTGAAATGTTTTTTCTTTAAATAGAAGAAAGGCCATTTCAAACTATCTAACTTTTTTATTTCTCAGATCCCTTATCCAGTTCATTATATTCTCGTTTACAATTTTTACATCGTAATTATTCTTTACATACATCGCAATCTTTTCCTTTTTAGATCTAATTGATTCAATGTTAGCAATTGCGTTTTCCATAGCGATGTGCATGGAAATTGGGTTTGGATCTACGTATTCTCCATAACCTAACTGGACAAAATCATCGAATCTTCCTTTCAAATGAGAACTAATTAGCACATAAAGCCCACTTGCGAATGCCTCAAGAACAACAATAGAAAATGTATCACAGGTGGTGGGTGCTAAAAATATGTCAGAACTACCGTACATCAAACTTAATTCATTTTCATCCATGACACCATGGAAGATCACATCATTTGCATACTCCTTTTCAATTCTTTCTTTTAAAGTTCCTTCCCCTACAATGTTCATTTCTACCTTAATCTTGGTAGAATGCTTTAATTTGGTGAAGGATTCTATGGCTATAAGCGGGCCCTTGCATTCTTCCAAGCGGGCCACAAATAACATTCTTATTATGTCCAATGAAGGCCGTGGATAGAATTTTTCAGTATCAATTCCTAGGGGCGGAAAGACTTTCACTTCCTTGTTACTCAGAAAATTGATCATGGATTCCATACCTGGAAAGGTATGAAATGCGGAGATTCGCCTGTAGAGAAGCCCAGCGTTTACTAATTTAGCCTTGAGAACAGAAACTTTGCTCAATTCGCTAAATCCAAAATCCGTATGTGATGATCCCACCAGAATTCCAGATTTTAAATGAAATAACCCAGAAAACCAATTGGAGGTGAGATAAATTGCATCGAGATTATCAATTTTTTTCAAAATCTTTCTGTTCCTAAAACGCAGAAATATATTAGCGATTGGAATTATTAAACCATTAAGAAAATTTATTCTTTTCATGAGGTGCTCAAATTTGAAGCCCTGCAATGATACTATATTGCATTTTTTACTCAGCGCCTCATACTCTTGAGAAGTCAGACGGGTACCGTCCAAAAAATCAGTCTGAATAAGGTAAATTTCAAAGTCCCTACCAGCACTCTCAATAATACTCATGGCTACCCTTTCAGTACCAGCGCCAGTTCTTATGTCGGTGAAAATAAATATACCTAATCTAAAAACCCTTTTGACATTTGGTGGGTTACTCATTTATTAGTTATATGCCACAATAATTAAAGTATTTGCGTCCTAGTAATTAGTCTTGAAATAATTTTAGAAAATCTTGTTTGGCTTACTCGGGAGAGAAAATCGACAGAACATAGGCGCCGCGCAAAATCGGCTGAGAGAGAAACAATAAAATTAAATGGATTTATGCAATTTTAACTAAAATGGAAGAACAAGTCTTAGTTTTAGAGCAATTCCTCTGGAAATTAGGAAAATAGGCGCAAATACGATGTTGACTAAAATGGTCTTTTTTGTAAATAGTCTAGTACGGTAAGCGTAGAGCGACCTATGATGCTTAAGCATAACTAGGATAAATTCTAAAAGTGAATTGTAAATATCCTTCCTATTTCCTTCAAGCATGGCTATCTTCAAGGCTTCCATAAGCCTCCAGAGATGGAAGAAGATCGATAACCCAAAATTTTTTTCTCGGAAATGTGATTCAAGGACTGAACAATCTTTCTCAATTCTTTTGTGAGAATGGACGAGTTTACCCGCTTTATTTTGCAAATTTGTTATCAGACTTATATTGTCATTATGTATCCTATACATAGTTAACTTCTCAGGGATGGAGGCAACAGACTTACGCAGATTAATCGCAAGTGTAACCGGAAGTATGTCGACCAGATAGGCTATGTCCTTTGAAATATTAATCATATCAGAGACGATCTCCCTCCTGAAGCTTATACGACTCGAGTTGAAGAGCATGTTTAATTCCAAAATTATTGCATCAAGATCATATTCGGGATATTTCCATATCCTGAAGCCTAGACTGCTCTGGAGACTTCTTTCCTTTTTACCAAAATCACTCTCCACAATAGCATCCGAACTATCAACGACATTATATGAGTTCACAGCTACTGTAATTTCCGGGGTAGCAGAATAATATTTATAAAGAATACTTAACTTATTGGGTGCAAATAGATCGTCATCATCCAGCAGGCATATTACATCACCCCTACAGACGGAAAGTGCGTCTGCAAGCGACTTTCCCTGGTTTTCACTATCTGAAAATACGATATCAACATTGCTTTCTATTAGAAACGCATCAATACTGGGCTCATTGAAAGCCTTCACAACAACAATCTGCACATCCTCCATGGGATAATCTTGGCGTAAAACCGAAGTTACTGCTCTCTTGAGATATTCCATCCTCTTATATGCTATAACAATCACAGAAAAAAACAACCCCATATATAGGTGAATGAGTATACTTGTAATATATATTTTTATGTATTGGATGGAGTGTAAAATAAAATTTCTCTACATTTCAATCCGAAAGAGATTGTGCCACAGCCCTTTGGTGATAATTGCTACGTGTGACATCGTCTCTTTGCTATTGAACGGTCCATACAAACATCTCTTGCGTTACTGCTCCTCCCTCTTCCATTTTTTCTAGCTCAAATTCCATTTCATTATTGTTCATTTCTGTCACCTTTAACATCTTGTCAGCCCTTTTAGAATGATTCGTTTCATTTTTCCAGATCTTCCCTCATCTTATCGTACTGCTCCTTGGATATCTCTCCCCTTGCATACCTCTCCCTTAATATTTCCAGTGTATCATCATGACCCTACCATGTCCATCCGTTGCGTGAAGAATATTTCTAACTCCTTGACATCCTTAGGCCTTGCAGATAAAACCCAATCCTTAAACTTCTTTCTATTGATGATCTCATGATCTTTCGTGAATTCAATAAACATAAAAATTAGATCAGTTCGGCGAAAAGAAGACCAAAGGTATAATCATTGCAATTTAATGCCATAGATTTTAAGTCAGGGTCTTTTCCAACAGATTTTGAGACGCGGAGTACCATAGTTGAAAAACCTGCACTCCTAAGTTTATTTTCAATATTTCTATATCCATAATGAAACTCAAGTTCAATTCTCTTGAATTTTCGTAGAGCCGATATGTTTTCATTCAAAATTTGATA
>Ga0080006_1147566_pt1 | contig 12948 bp, 10 predicted proteins | sample RS3BMetagenome_FD_69209 | JGI IMG/M metagenome (GOLD analysis project Ga0080006, IMG submission 69209) | Ferric oxide microbial mat and aquatic microbial communities from Rainbow Spring, Yellowstone National Park, USA - RS3B (SPADES... ...
AGCTTTTGTCCGAGGCACCGACTCGCAGAGTCCGGTCCATATGGGGAGGACCGGGGAGACTCAGCGGCTGGAGAGCGAAAACAAAAGGAATACCTAGGAATGCCTTGGTATTCTGGAGCGGAACATGGACACTTCAAGCGAGATTGCCAAGCCAGAATCACCCCAACCTAACTCTTCTAAAATCACTGAATTTAAAACTGCAACCTTTTCAGGAGGTAATCCCGAAGAGGAAAGTTCAAACATATCTACACCGAGCTCATTGTATTTTTGAAATACCTCCCACAAAGGTGATTCTGGAGCTATAACCTGATTTGGATCACAATATTTATCTAGCTCAATTCCAACAGGCCTCATATATTGCTTTGCAAAATTATGTACAATTGCCAGAATTTCTTTTTCTTCCTGACTTATTTCAGTATTAACTCCAGTTACTGTCATTATTTAACTCCAAAACTACTCTTACAATTTTTATTAAATAACAAAAGAAAAATTTATATAAGGTATTAAGTCCTAAGTAGATATATACAATTCATATGATGACTATGGACTGCAATAGTGATCTCTTATCAGATAAGTTTTATTGATCTAATAGGCAATATTAGTTATCTAGGAGCTGTGACCCTCAGCTTAAATGACACCAAGTAAAATCAGCACTATTAAGTTCTTCTAGTATAGTCACTTCCTAATTAGCAGAGTAATGGGTATTTCTTTATTTAAGATATCTAGCCTCCACATTTCTTCTTTAAATTAAAAATATTGCCGAAACACCAACGTTTTGATAAAACTCAGCTTATAATAATCTTTAGTTAGTCTAGAAATTTTTGATAAGAGCTTTTGCATAACCCATAGATAATTAAACTCTGACACAGCTGAGTTTTTTACAGAATTTAAATTACATGTAACTACAAATTTGCAATATTTGCAATGCATTACCGTCCTTAAAAGAGCTTAACTTTTTACCATGAAGCGTAATTACGTTTTTGAACCTAAATAACAAAGTAACGCAATTTGTTGAGATAATCTATACTGTAGAGATTCGTAGATAAATTAAAGCATAACTTTTATACTATAGGGCATCACTTAAATCTTTAATCATTAAAACTCAATAAAGATTTCGGCTCTATCTTGTATCTATAAAAATCCCACCAAAGGACATTTTCTTTGTCTAAAGATCATTCTGTTTCAAATCTGCTACAAAGCAGGTCGCGTCTAAAACAATACCATGGCAACAAAATATAATTGTTAGAAAATTGCTGCACGCCCTTGCATGAATATTCCGTTATGTACAAAGAAACTTCTGAGTTTGTTCTCTTCCACTATGGCTTCGCGACCAGTCTTATTCCTGTTTGCAACAAAAGCTTTTATAGCTGATTCTATTTCTCTACGCCCTTTTGTGCTAATAGCCTTTGACTCGTCTTTTAAAGTTCGTACACATCTTAATATAAGCTCATCCGGATCTAAATGTTCAAAGTTACAAAATTCAGATAACAGATTTATATGTTCTGCCATTTCAGTTGGATCGCTGCCACCATTGACGGACTCAATCCATTTTTTGACTGATTTGTACTGTTGAATATCTGCCGGCTTGAAATTTGTTTCTAATCCAGTAGATTCCTCAGAATTAGCCATTTCACTCACTCCGGTAACCCAAACATTCGCGCTAACATCTTTACCTCCATCTCTCTATAAGGGAATGGACCGGGATCCTGGATCAACTTGTCTCTTTTTAAGGATTCGGTCACTTCCGGATCTTCCTTCCACGGATTATCAACAGATCCTTCAAAAAAATTGCTTGACAAAGGTCGGCGTGGACGCTGCCCGCCGGCTTCCTTCTCTTCAGCAGGATAGCCCAAAAGCTGTAGCCAAATAGGAACCCAGCTATCTGGAACGTGAAACAGCTCTTTAACCTTATCTGCCGCTGTGAAAGCATGCAGACAGCTTCCCAATCCCTCATCAACAGCAGCTAGCAATGCATGGGCAATAGCTTGACCCACTTCGATCGCTCCCATAAAGATAAGCGCCATCTGGTTTTCAGCTATTGGCTTAAGAACCTGCGGCCACAGGAATTCATCCACATAGGCTTTTGACCACCCGTGCGAAGGAGTCAAAACATGATTTTCAACTAGTTCTTTAAGCCTGTCGGGAGTGCCTTCAACATAGTTTGTGTCAAGGTACCAAAATATATAGACAGGCGCTAAATCTAAATCTGCAGTGGTGGTGGGATTGCGAAGTGCCTCTAGAGTCTCTTCGCTTAAATCAGTCCGCTTGACAACAATTGCTTTGGCAAAATCAGCATTCATCGAACGTGAACTTCTATTAGCGGCCTCTAATATTTTTTGGATTTTTTCTCTCTCTACGGGCTTCCATGGTTTAAAGAACCTTATACTTCTCCTTGTTCCAACAACTTCTTTAAATTCCATTTTGCCCTCCTTGTGCTCTTTAATTTAATAGCTCGTTTCTTTGTAGATAAGCCTCGCTATTTTGGTTAGTCACCTTTTTTTCCTGCTATCTCGTTAGAATACTAACAACTGCTGCTGCCGCATCGGTACCTAAAAATCCACCGCCATTTTCTGCCAACGCTACCTTCGCTTTTTCAACCTGTCTCTGTCCGCAGCGCCCTCTAAGCTGTTCTGTTAATTCAACAATTTGGGCACATCCAGTAGCCCCAATAGGGTGCCCTTTAGCTAAAAGTCCGCCGCTCGGGTTAACTGGTACTTTTCCACCTAAAAAGGTTGCTCCAGATGCTAAAAATGCTGGTCCTTCACCTTTTTTGGTTAACCCTAGCTCTTCATAAAGCATTAATTCAGCTGGCGCAGCAGCATCATGAAGCTCAACAACATCTAAATCTTCAGGGGATACCCCTGCAATTTCATAAGCCTTTTTTGCTGCCGTAGTTGCAACAGAGTCCTCATTTAGTGTTCTGTCTTTCCCTGAAAGCATAACAGATGCCCTCAATTTAACCATCGGAACACCTAGTTTGCGGGCAACATCTCTGGATGTTAAAACTACTGCAGCTGCACCGTCTCCAATAGGTGCACACATCAGAAGAGTTAGAGGTCCTGAAATGACTCTTGAATCTAAGACCTCCTGCACACTCACAGCTTCTCTGTACTGAGCCTTTGGATTTAAAGCACCGTTAGCATGATTTTTAGCTGCAACCTTGGCAAAATCTTCTATGGTTGCGCCACTTTCTTGCATGTATAGCTGAGCTGCAAGCCCGTAAACATCGATAAAGGCTGATTTTTGGCTTCCACTTGATTGCTTATCCTCTTTTTTAGGGCTTAACTTTTTAGCTAAGCCTGACTCATTTTTTTTAGATAGTTCATCGTTGTTTTCGGGGGGCGACCAGCCCAAAAGTACTTTTGAAAGCGCCCCCCGAACGAATGAAAAATCTTCCATATCTATTGCCGTTCCGATGGCAGAAAGGGATCTTATCTTATCGGCGTGTGTCAGCTTTTCAGCACCTATTGCCACCGCAATATCTACTGATCCAGAGGCAACGGCCATCTTTGCTATGTAAAGCGCGCTTGAAGCAGACGCACAGGCATTTTCCACATTTAAAATAGGTACCCCTAATAATCCAGTGTGATGAAGAGCAGATTGGCCACGGATCATTTCCTGAGCAGTGATTACGCCTCCAACAGCATTGGCAAAAAATACCATCCCAACGTCTTTTGGCTCTACCGAAGCATCCTTTAAAGCCTCACCTAATGCCTCTTCAGCTAAACTTCGTACAGACCTGTCATAGAATTTACCGAAGTGCGTCATTCCAACTCCGGCCACTATTACATCTCGCATAACTTCCTCCTCTCTTTAACTCGACTTGACGCGATCTCCTAAGAGCTCATTTATCGCTGAATCAAAGGTCGTTTTCGTCAAACCTCTATTTTTTAATACCTGATATTGAATTCGATGAGTACCAGTTTTAGGCAGCTCATCGACAAATTCTATATATCTGGGTACCGCATGTTTTGCTAGATTTGCGCGACAATAATCTACAACGTCGCTATAACTAAGTGATGCGTTTGGCTGTAACACGATTGCTACCATAACTTCATCTTCGCCCAACTCTGAAGGTACTCCAAAGGCTGCAGATTCTAATATAAACTCGTTTTGATTTAAGATTGTTTCAATTTCCCACGCTGATATATTTTCTCCAAGTCGTCTTATTGATTCTTTTTTGCGGCCCCTGTAGTAAAAGTATCCTTCAGAGTCTTGTTCGGCAAGATCCCCTGTGTGAAACCAGCCGTTTCTATAAGCCCACTGCGTTTCTTCAGGAAGATTGTGATAGTGCGTCTGCGGTCCTTTGGGGCTCCTAAATACTAACTCTCCAACTTTATTTGGCCCAATAAAATTATCTTCATCGTCGACAATGCCAAACTCATAAGACCCGACTGGTTTTCCCATAGATCCGACCTTCCCTTTATCGTTAAGCAACAAGCCTGGTGCGTCTACCATGCCGTAAAACTCAACAATTCTTACCCCAAATCGAGATTCAAATTCGACCCAACGATCAGGCGGACAACCAGCGGAAAGAACAGTTCTGACACAATGATCACGATCATTATTTCTTGGTGGCTGCTTTAAAAGTATGCTGATCATCCCTCCAAGTGTGTTAAATTCGACTGCTTCGTATTTCCTTAGGTCATCAAAAAATCGCGATGCCGAAAACCTTTTTGCCAATGCTAATCTGGCGTTTAATACAATTGAACCAACAGTTGAGATTAGCAGTGCATTTCCGTGAAATAAGGGAAGTGCGGTATAGATAGTTTCACCTGGCTTCACATCCATCGCATTAAGTAATGCGGCTGCACCAGATTGGCTATCATTTGCTTCATTTACAACACCTTTAGGAGGACCTGTAGTGCCTGATGTGTAAAGCAACCCAGCTATACTTCCCGGCTTTTCAATTTCCACTTCGGGATCCTGCGTTGAGGCATTTTCTACTAGCTTTTCAAATGAATACTGTCCCTCAACTTTATCGGCATCTTCAGTCAAATTCACCACAATAATGTGACTAAGATTGGGAAGTTTTGGCTTAAGCTCCAAGATGTAGGGCAAAAAGTCCGGCTCTGTAACTATTGCAACAGCATTGGAATCAGACAGGTAATGCTGAAGTGTCACGGATCTTTGGGCAATATTTATTGGCACAGAAGTAACTCCAATAAATGTACAGGCAAAGTGAGTCCATAAAAATTCAGGCCGGTTTGAAAGCATGATAGCAACATGATCTTTTGGTTTAACTTGTAGTTCTACCAATGCATTAGCAACCCTCAAACAATTGTCTAAGACCTCCTGCCAAGAATAAGTATTATCTTCAAAACATAACCACGTACCATTCGGATTTTCAGCTGCACGCTGCCTCAACAGTATTTCAATAAAACCTTGTGATCTTGTCATAATTCGTAACTCTCCACTATTTGTTTTGCCCCAACAAGACTTAAAAACTCATTTACACCGTCTTCAATCAATGCTGCTCTGGCATCTCTAAATAATTTCTCTATTAGCACCTCTTTAGAAAGCCCCATACCACCAAAAATTTGGATGGCATCGTTTGCCACATCAAAGGCAGCCTGCGTTGCCATTACTTTTGATGCGATACAAGATGCCAATGCGGGTATGTGGGCATTAGGGTTAGTTAAGTTGTTTAAAATAGCACTTTTGGCATTTACCGCATTGTTTAAAAAAGCTTGCTTTGAAAATATTGTGACAGCCTGAACTAATTTAAACATATTAAACAGCTTCCCCTGAATCATTTGGTGCTCTGCAATAGGTCGCCCTCCTTGTATGCGATTTCTTGCGTAATCTAAGGCCTCTTCAAAAGCAGCCCTGGCTAAACCACTGAAAATCACACCCATGCCGGAGTTAGCTGAAGCTAGAGTTGCTCTTAGTAAAGTTGGATAAAATTCAGGACCACAAATTAAAAATCCGCCTGGAACCCTGACATCATCAAAATATATCTCTCCTTGGTTTAACGCACGCTGACCGAGTTTGTCCAAAGCAGACCCTCTCTTCACATTTGGTCCGGTAAGGGGAACTATAAACACTCCCCCACCTGACATGCCCTTGCTAGGTTCAATCGTGCAAAACAAGAGTGCATGTGTAGCTATGGTGCCATTGGAAACCCATGCTGACTTTTGACCACTTATAATCCAGTCGCTACCATCCTGGCGCGCTCTGCAGTTGACCGCAGTTACTGGCTTTGTAAATGATTCGGTACCAACCCCTAACGTATCTGAACCGTGTTCTGGTTCTGTGATCGCCCAACACCCAATAAACTTAGCTTCCCGATCCTCTAAGTAAGGCTCTATGACCTCATCTAAAAGTTGCTGATTGCCAGTTAATGACGCTATAGGTCCTGCAAGTTCAAAAGGAAAACTGGCCACACCTAAACTAATTGCCAAATCCGCTGCTCCCCAACCAAGTTCTTCAAATACAATACAATTTTCATAAGGGGTAAGGACATCACCTTTTTCACCGCTTGCAACTTGAGTGCTCACATGATTACCCTGGCTATACCAAGCTTTAAAAACATCCCATAATGGTGAATCCTGCGCTATTACATCCTGCGGATCTAATTTATCAAGCTTTATACTGGCTGGCCTTATGACTTCTTTTGCAAAGCGATGAGCTTGTTGTCTTATCTGTTGTTCTTCTTCACTTTCTTGACTTTCTAATTTAAACACCATATTTTTACCTCACAGATTCCGTTTAGCAATCCGATACCAATGCTTAAAACACATCACATTGATGCGTTAGCTAAATCTGTAGCTTTCCTCTTATTTTTATTTAAAATCTCAAGTGTAAGGTATCATATAATACATGCTACTCATTTAAACCAATATTTTTTAGGGCCTAAAGTCCTATCCTCACGCTTAATATAATCAAACACATTAAAGAATTAACTTTAAAAATTCATAAAAGCCACATATATCCTTCGCATTAGCATCTAACCGCGTATCATGAAATAGACGCAGTTAGTAATCATAGGTGAGTGACTTAAACTTTTTCTGGGAACTTTAAAAGATTTTAGGCTCACAAGGCTGTTGTTAATTAAGTCTTAGCTTGCAATGATAAGAACTACAATTAAGTTCTATTAATTAAAGCTTCACTAGTTAGATTGCGACTTTTCATCTTTGTTAACCAAATCACGCTAAACAGTAAAACTAAAGAGCTATCTTTATTTATTGCTTAACTTTTAAGATAAATAAATAACTACGGGACAATTTTGTGGCGATTAATAAATTATTTTAAATTCTTTCTTGGGTATTAAATGACAATGCCTCCTGATAACCCTTTAATTAAATCGTTAATTTTCAGGCAAGTATCCGTTTTCAATGGCTTTTTTGACAAATTCAGGTGTTTCCCACCATATATTTAAACCAGTGTCTTCGGCTACAATCTTTGCGGCATTATACCCAGCTCCTAAAATTACCATACCTCCTGGGTGAGTGCTGGCTCCCGCCACATAAAAGCTTTCCAAAGGAGTTTTGTAAGATGAACATTCCATATTAGGTCTGTTATATCCCATTTGTATCGAAATATATGCACCGTGTTTTATTGCACCTCGTTTCATTGTTGGCAGATGTCTTTCAATATCATAAGGCGTCCACGGAAGCTCAACTCTAATATTTGCATTTTTTAAATTAGAAGCATATTTCGACCAGGTATTAAAAGCACTTCTGGCTAATTCAGTTCTATGCTCTGTCCAATTAATGTCATATGGAGCTAAACACTCAAAACGCAAAACTTCACAATTCCCATATTGTTTTAAATGCTTAGCTGATCCAAGCGGATCATAAATAGAAGGACAGCTGACGTGACCAGTCTTTCCATCTGGAACCTGATTTGTAGCTGCTTTTTCAAAATGAGAAATCACATCAGCTACTGAGCTAATACCGAAGACCACATTTAATGCTTTATCAACCTCGGGATCCCTATTGTCATAATGCGGAGGATCTCCCACAATTCCCCAGTTCACCACAAATAAACTTGTTTCGTCGTACTCCCAGGCATCAGCACTTTCCGTTACTATATCAGGCAACGTTGAGCTTTCTATGAGTTCCTTAAAATTCTGTGTCGGGTTTAACGTGCTAACTATCACATCGCCATAAAGTACTGTTCCATCATCCAAACGCACGCCTGTTGCTCTGCCGTTTTTTACAAGGACTTCCTTGACTTCAGCACCGGTAATTACTTGACCTCCATATCTTTCTAAAGCTCTCCTAAGACCGGATGCCATCTGATGGGTACCCCCAATTACTAGCGAAGTCTGCATCAACCTGTAGACATATATAGGAGTTAAAAATCCCATTCCCCCACCATCAGGATCTAATCCAAACATTGTTGCTAAATATAACAATGCGGCCTCAATCCTTTCATCTTTGAACCCGTAACCTTCGATAACTTCTCTCGGGGTGAGTTCTGCTAACTCATTTAACCACTGCCCTAATTCTCCACAGTGTTCTAACATATTAATCTGCTCTAAAGGATCAACAGGTGCAACATATGTTGCTGGAATAATGAATTCATCTGAGGCCCGTTTAAAGTTATTGTATAAGTTTTTAAAAGTATCGACGTCAGAAGGAGAAATGCTTCTGATTGACTCTAGAGTTCTATTAGGATCGGAGTATAATATTAAACTTGAATCATCATACAAAAAAGCATTTTGAACTTCAGGCCTTACAAATTTAACCCCAAACTTTTCAAGTTCTAAATCTTTATACGGTGGCATGAGCTCTGATAGCAACATATATATTGCATGACTGTTTAATTTGAATCCTGATAGTTCCTGGGTCATAAGACCGCCACCACTTTCAACGTTTTTTTCTATAACCTTGACGTTTGCACCTGCTCGAGCCAAATACGCGCCGCAAGTCAGTCCATTTGGGCCTGCACCTAATATCAGTACATTAGTTTCCTTTGACATTTTGACTATACCTTTCTACATACCTTTCTAAAAACCGCTGCATGGGCGCTGAGACCCACCAGCTTTGATTCCTAACTCCAAGATCCTCTGCAACTACACAGGCAGCAACATAACCGTTACCAAGATGAGTCAAAGAGGCTGGCCAAATCCCTTGTGAAAAATAAAGTCCTTTTATTTTAGATCTGGGCTTAATACGCCCCATATACCACTGAGGGCCTGAATTGTCACCACCAATTTCGTGTCCAAATATGGCGGAAGCATTCCTACGCCAATTGTCTAAAGGCGTAAAGTAGAGGCTGTCTACTATCTGCGACTTAAATCCAGGAGCTAACTTTTCCATCATGTCCGCATGTGCCAAATGAACTCTATCTATAAGTTCTTTGTTATCCCAAGCCGCAAATCCCCCGTAATCTTTCAGCGATACCGGATACTCAATCTCAACAGATAAGGTGCATCTTCCATCTTTTGACATCCTTGATCTGTCTTGACCTGTCTGATTATATATTTCAGCTATATCGCCTAAAACTTCCATCGTTTTGTCCTCATGATATAAACTCTGTGATCGCTTAGCATGCTCCCATGAGTCATATGGTCGCAATACAAATGGAGAAATATCAACATCTTTATTCCATTCTCTAGAACCCCAATTTGGCAGTCCATTGATCAAAAAATGAGATATGAATGCGCAGTGACCCTGGGATTCCCATGCATTAATCTTTTCTAAAAGTTCTGGATCTCCAGCAAAAAGCTTCTCATTATCCAACATTTGCCCTACAAGGGGCGGTGAGACGTTAAACACCACTGCCTTGGTTGCCGTTATCTCCTTATTCAAATAAGGAGCATCGTCGCTTAATGTTACAGTATAGTTTCCACTTTGTTCATTAGACGGAAAGTCCACATGTATTACTGGCGCATTTAAAAGCAGAGTCCCTCCGAAATGTCTAAAACACCTAACAAGTGCATGAACCAAAGTATGCATTCCACCCCTTGGAGTTCCTGTGGCTAATAGTGAACTTAGCATTACTGCCACCGAACCTTCGCCCTTCATTGCAACATCACCAAACAATCCAATGTCTGCTGCCGCCAACCAGAGTAACTTAACATGTTCTTCAGTATAAAGAGCATCTAAAAGTTCTAAGCCGTTCATGTTTCGCATTTCAGCAGGAGAAATACCAGCGCAATTTCCTAGATTAAAAAACATATCCTCACCTTCTGGGGATGGCGGTTTAAAAAATAGCCACAACAATTCCAGCACCTGAGGAAGCAACTTTTCTCTCATTGCCACAGTTGTTCTGGCATCCTTTTGAGACAAGCGCTCCAACTGCTGTTTCTGAAGATCCAGATCGTAATAATAAATGTAATTTTTCCCATCTGGCCATACCACTGCAGCGCCGGATTTCCCCAATAAAAGATCAAATCCAAATTTTTCTAATTCTAAATCTCCCCAGACCGGACTCATCGGCAAAAAACACACAGCGGCATGAGTGTCCGTTGGATTCTCACCGCCAAATAAGTCTTCTGTTAAAGCAAACGCACCACATTCGTTTCTCCTCTCCACTACTGCTACATTAAGCCCGGCTTTGGCTAAATACGCCCCGCATGTTAAACCATTTACTCCAGCTCCTATAACAATAACATCATAAGATTTCCCAAAATCATCTGTATTACTCATCTCACCTCCCGTTCAAATGAGCTAGACCTACGCTACTTTATTTAAATTTTGACCAGTCAAAATTTAAGCTTGCATAACTGTTTAATCGTTTGTTCAATTAACATTTCCTAGTCAAGCTCCCTCAGCTCTTTCTGCATCACTTGGAGTACTCATAACTACTCTTTCTCTAAGAGCACTTGATTGAGCCTTTCGTTCCCACTGAATAGGGGCTTCAACTGTTTCCGGAGTCTTCATCCTAAAGACCCATCTAAAAACTAGCTTTATCATCTTGGGATTTAGAGCTATTTTTATAAATCCTCCTATATCTTCAGAACGAATTCGAATGTTAGTTTCCCAAGTAACCGGTGCATGGGTTACACCAGTTAAAACAACTTCTTTAGATTCGCTCGTGATCTTAAATTCCCGAAGATCCATATGTAACTCTCTTTTGCCTAACCCTCTTGATCTAATTTTCATATGCCCTTCCTTTTTATTTACCTAACTTTTTGACAGATCTTTGCTTCTTGTTATCTCTTTTTAAATTTGAGTCAACTAAGTTTAAAAGCAATCTTCGGCGAACTAAAACACATATATTTTCAGCTTGTTCAAGCGCAGCTTTCATTACTGTTTGAGCTTCATTTTTGGGCTGGATCGAAAGAAGCCTTTTTGAGAAATAAACTATTTCCGACTTAACCAGGTTTTCTAGGGATTCTTTATATAAAATGACATCTTGGGGAGAGAACCCGAGTGACTCATTTAAACCGGCTTCACGCATTTTCGAAAGACACCGGATCAGATCAACACTTATAGGATCATATTTCTGATCAGAAGTTAATTTCAGTAGTCCTATTTTTTCTAACTGAGCCAGATGTTCTTCAGTTAAATTAAATTCATTAAGTACTTCTCTCTTTGTTTTTTCATCTCCTGATCCTGATAAAGTTGTCATAATAAGCAGAGATTCTTCTGAAGTTTTTTGCAACATTTCCCTAACTTTGTCTAAACCGTATTCATCAAGCATTTGCTTAGCTACAGCTAGCGGAACATGACGATCTTTCAGAGCTCTGACTGTATTGATTATAGCTACAGTATTGGGATGGTAATATGCCATATTATGAGCCGTCTTAATTGGAGTTGGGACTACTTTAAGTGCTACATAGTGGTGTACAGTTGCCTTTGTGACATTTGTTTTGCGAATGACTTCACCAATTGACAAATACCCCTTCTTTTTACTTTCGTTCCTATCAAAGTACTGATTTCTTTGACTTAGTGGAATTTCTTTAATATTTAATCCCACAAGCTGTTGTGTATTAGGTGTCATATTGTACATGATGCAATAAATGCTCAAAGATTAATAGGGACTTAAGTCCACAGTAGAAATTTTTAGCAAGACAATAATGGTTTACAACAGTAAGACGTATTTACAATTAAGCTTTATTTATTAATTAAAGATAACCGAGAAAGACCATTTTAAGTTCACTAATAATTTTTATCTGTTATGTCAGATTAACATTTGGCGATAGTAACTCCGCACTCTAACACTAGTCCAATAGAGAAAGTACAGAACAGCCTTATGATTGCAATCTCAGCAAATCAGAGAAAAGCGCTTTAAAAAAAATTCAAGATGACCTGTCAAGTACTGATATTGTTACTGTTTGGAAAACGGTTATGTCAATTTCTTTAAGCTAAGAAACGCAACTGGAACAATTAGGCCTTGGCCTTAAAGAGATCATTAACTCTAACTACTTACACATTATTTTTTTGATATTAATATCTGAAAATAATACCCATATATATCAACTATTACATTTACATCTCCAAAGGCATTAGTTATATATCCATTTGGAGGAGTTGTTGTAGATGATCCTATTAAAAAGTCACCAAAGTTTGAAACAGTTTGATTTGATGTTATCCAGTTTAAATCAGAACTTAGTAAAATATTTGATAAATTAGCAGGCCAGAGTGTTAAATAGCTCCAAGTTGTTGTATTTGTCACAGTTATATTTCAAGCAATTGCTTTAGCTTTTTGAGGTATTTGGCTATAGATATTAACTGATAGTGTTTCATTTGAAGTATTTAAGGTTTTTCCTGAATAAGTGTTATTAGTATTTGGACGTGTATCTAGAGCTCTTATTGGATTTGGTAATGCATTATATGAATAACCTGTAGCACTTAAATTATTAAAAGAGGTAAAATAACCTACTACATCAACTATTATATCTGTATATCCATAAGGGTTATAAAAAGATATTGTTCCATTAACTAAGTTATTTATAACTACAGGGTTAGTTGAGTATGGAACTGTTAAATTAATATTTCCTGTATTTGAAGTAATTAAATATGAAGTAATTGGATTTGAGGCTGTGGATAA